>Ga0116228_10004027_pt1 | contig 12985 bp, 7 predicted proteins | sample S1TSphfallax_2_FD_89694 | JGI IMG/M metagenome (GOLD analysis project Ga0116228, IMG submission 89694) | Host-associated microbial communities from peat moss isolated from Minnesota, USA - S1T2_Fc - Sphagnum fallax MG | ecosystem: Host-associated > Plants > Peat moss > Unclassified | place: USA... | reverse complement strand
GGTCTCAAATTTGGAAATTTTTTCTCAAGACCAGTTCTTAAGTTTGCAGTTCTTGCCTATCTACATCAGTTATCATTTACAATTTTTATTTTTAAATCAAAAATTATTTTTTGAATTATTTTTTGAATTATTAAACACAATGTGAGAGGGTGAAAAGTTGGAGAGGCTGGTCTTTTTATATTGAGAACAAAATGTCCATTGGGCACCATTTAGGGTTTAAGATTCCATCTTCCATAAGTTTATAGTTCTTAGTTCCTACCTAACCCCCTACACTTACCATTTAAGCCCTCTAGTTGAGAAATAGATCCCAAGAAGAAAAAACCTTCTCCTAGTTCTCAATTTATGAATGTTTTTACAAAAGGGTAAGGGTTTCGCCCCAATTCTCTCATGAGAGAGAATCAAAGGTTGGGATATCAATTCAGATATCATTTAAACTAATATCCAAAGGTTTTTGGTGAGTGATGCCTATGATACCCAATGCTCCCTAGGATACACATCCAACACTGGTTCTGATCTAATTTTTAATACCTACCCAATGCTCATGTAAAGCACGGGCCACACTTAAAGTTAAATCATGGTTAACTCTAAGTTTGAAGGGTTTAGGGTCTAAAATCCCTAAAATCTAAACCCTTAAACCTAAAATCTAGGGATTAGCGCTAAAATCTACAGATGATGTAGATTTCAAAAAAAAATCCATAGTGTTACCAAACTTTTGAAAAAACCTTCAAATAAATCAATATTATTTTACCCTAAAACCCTTTCATACAACCTTGAGCAACTTGTAAAGAACTTCACCTCATGCCCATTGTAGCATGCACTTAAGCTTGCTTCCAGCCCAACAATCTTTTGCACCTCCAAGAACTCTTTCACCACCATTGCTTCTTTGTTGTATATGTCAATAGAGCTTTACAACACCATCATGACCAAAAGAATAGACATTTCTTGTGTAGTAGTCTAGGAGCCAAATTCACAACAATAACAAAAATCATAACAAGACATCTGAATATCTTGGAAATGGGAGATGAAGTAGCACACAACAATGATGGACAATCATCAAAGAAGTTGCAAGTATGTCACAATTGTTGTTACATGCCTTTTGTTGATGTGCAATGTGCATGCAAACAAGAAAATCAAAGAAAATTGTTAGTGATGAATCCAAAGAAAATTGATGCATTGAATCAAAATTGCCTAGGTATCATTGAAGTTGGAAGTCCCATTTCAATTCAATCCCAAGCACAATAAAAATGTAACAAGAAGAAAGGGAAAAGGAAAATGCAAGGTTCAAATCGTATTGTAAATGAAGTGAGGTCAATTTGAAAACCTAGACAACCTAATCGGGAAAATCATGATGTTGTAGCCTTGGTTGAAGCAAAAAGGGATGAACACATAAATTCATTGGACATGGTGAATTTCAAGGATAATTTTGAAAGTGTAATGAACAAATGGAAAAAAATATTACCATCTATGATGGGAGCTAGCCATCATTTGTAAAATCATTCTTGTAAATATAATGGTATTGAATCTACCATAGTTGTTCAACAAAATCATCTATGAAATGATTAATGCTTTTATAAAAAGCATGCCCATTTTTGAACCTCCACATTTTCAAAACTTCATGGACCCAAATGACAATGTCTACATACCAAACTCTACTTAACTAGAATTTGAAATTGTAGTGCAAGATCTAAACTTTTGATGACCTCATTCATGACTATAATCCTTTTGAATGTATCCAGAATTACGATACAATTTGTGCAATAGACATTAGTCCTACAACACCCAAAATCCGCACACATCATAATGATTTGGAACCCAATTATTCTTGAAACAAACACTAATGTAAAAAAATCAAAACAACATCAACACAAGTGCCACAAGTCTCACATGTCCTTGGAATGCCATCGAATGGATCTCGTCCTGGAAGAACAAACAATAGTGGAATTTGTGAATAACCAAATTCCCCAATGTAATCTGATAATTATTAGCAATTAGTTATTGGTAGTTGACGTGTTGGTAACAAAAGTGTTCACAAAAAGGATTATGTTACCCATCACAACTTGGTGGAGGCAACAAAAAAAGGTTTTAAAACCCTTGTTCAATCCATCAATTGCATCAATTCAATGAGCCTTGAAATTGAAAAGGCATAGGTAAAAGTTGAACAAAAAACTTTTTAGAAGCAATTGGAGTATTTCCAACATCAACATGAAAATATAATTCAAACACAAATGAATATGGTACATGCAATTACAAGTCTAACACATATGATGGGTCAATCATTCTTTGTAAGGAGTATTTTGGTAATGCTTACATCCCCAAAGCCCAACCATAGCCAATTTGACATACCAACTAGGATTTCTTGAAATGATGTTGATGATGATGGATTGGATGAATTAAATTTTAATTTCTAAAATGTAATCCTTTATTTTGAAAGCATTGGAAAATTAAGATAAAAAAATGTGATGACAATTGAAATTTAACAAAAAACAAAATTGATGTAATGAAAACATTTGAAATTTTTGAGAGTGATAATACCTATAGATTGTAAATTGTAGAACTATTGTTATTCACATCAAACCATATTGCATTGAGATGTGAAAAAAATTTCCAAATTCCTTTGGTGTTGTTTACTTGAAAACTCTAATCTTTTTATTCCCACATTCATCCAAAAGTTAGTAGATGGTGGATGTGGATTCAACCTTTCATGATCTTGTGTTGCTTCTGATTTTAAAAAATGTAGGAGTGTTTGAATGCCAACCTTTGACCAAGAATCAAATTGTGAAGAAAACAACAACACATAAACATGTTTGGAACCAAAATGTGATCAAGGTCAATTTGGTACAAAAATTCTCAAAAGGTTTGATTTAAAATGTCAAAGGCATTTTCCACAATTGATCACCTTTGTTTATGTTTTTTATTATATAAGAACTCAAGCATAGAATGTTGTTGTCCTTCCTTGTGAGTTGTGAGGATCCACAAGAGCAACAAGTATCTTTTATCACCAAGAAGGTAAAGTGAAAAACCTTCTTCACCACCTTTCACCAAATTGAAAAGCCCCTTATGTTAAGCTTGTCTATATAATCTAAAGTTTCAAAAAACTCAAGGGTCATTGACGTTTCCAAGTAAACCAACAAAGATGTTAATGAACCTCCTCCTAACATCCACAATTGCATGTGCCACAATTGAATATCCTCTTTGTTTTGTGATAATAGTAATTTTCCACAAATGCAATCTTGGGTTTTAAAACGGAAATGTGTGTACTATCTGCAGTGTCATGCACACCTAATAATTTGCACCAATCCTTAAACTTTAACATTACAGGGAGAAAACATCCTTGGGTGGACCACTAGGAACCATCTCAAAGAATGGTTAAGGAGCCAAAAACACACAAATCATTTTCATGGGCCCTTTACTTTGAATCTTTTCACAACTATAAATTATGTTTTTCTCATGTTTATTAATTGCATGCATTAATATATGGCTTGAAGTTTATTTTAAAATTAAAAAAATTAGAATTTTTTTTTAAAAAAAAATCTTAATCAAAATGGCCCCTTGAGAAATTAATAGCTTTAACTTTGGAAATTCATACTTAAATTTTACTCACTCAATTAATTATGTAATAAAAACCTAAAAATAGGATGACTTCCAAATTACCTTAGGAAAAAAATTCCCAAGAAAATTCTCAATTCATGTTTCAAATTTGTGTTTTTGACCAAAAAGTTCAAGGAAAGGGGCCATGCATTACATTCTTGAAACTTTTTCTTAATTTAATGATTAAAAAATCAAAATACACAATTTTTTTATATTATTAAAATTTTAAAATCTATGGAACTTAATAAATGTACTCATAAAAAAAATTACGAAATTTTTTATTCAAATGTTTCCTATGATTTTTCAAAGTTTGATGGGTCTAGGAAAATCAAGGTGTGACATTCCTAATGGTCCACCCAAGGACAATTTTGCCCTACACACTCCATCTTTTATCCCACTAGCCATGAAATCAAACTTCTAAACATTATGTTAATAGTTATAACAACCTCCCATATAACCAATGTGACAATTGATTTATTGATGGCAAATAATTCATTGTAGATCAATAAGTTTGAACCATGTGATAACTTGTAAAAATCACGTAGGCCATTTGAACCTCCATAAGGATTAAAAAATGATAGATGGTGTTTTTTTTTTTTGCAATCAAAGGCTTTGGCTTGTTGGCTATGTTAAAAATGTGTCGTTTGACATCTTAAAGTTTTGAATCCATCATTTGTCATCATATTTAGTTAGTATAAACATAAAAAACAAAATTATATTTTGTAATTTGACTTAGTACCCTAAATTCAGACCCCATTGCAACCAAATTGGATGTCAATTGCAAAATGCGCAATGCAACACTTATAAGAATAGTAACAAGAATTTTCCTATCATCACCACATGTTGAAAGAAAAAATGTTGAAGATGAATCATTTGCTTCCCAAACATGTTACAAGGATTTGATGAAGACAATAATCATTCTCAATGCAACCAAAAACTCTTTAATGTCAATTGTGAACAATGAATTGATATTTCATGACATAAAACAATGAAAATGAAAAGAAAAAAAAAACAATAAAAACCATTGATGTTAAAAAAAAATTCAAATAGATGAAAAAGAAGGAACATAGACAAAAAAAACACATATATACATGAAGTTCATAATCACATGAAGAAAAAACTCAGTTGCATGAAAAACAAAGAACCACACAAAGAAGAAATGATGCCAAAAGTTGTTGTCAAAAGATGTTGTTAGAAGAACGCAAGTTGCATCAAAATCTGACAATGTTTGATTGATTGTCAATGAGCCCTACCTTTGCACTATGTTAATACAGATTGAATGTATGAAAAGTAGAAAAAAACCAAATCTAGGAATTAAAAGCAAGAGCTTTGCAACAAAATCAATGGGGAAGGAATGAAAGAATGGAAATGAGGGTGAGTTTGTTGCAAGCTTTATTGAAGAGAGAACAATGCATGCAAGGTTTTTACTATGAGAAAATCATGTCTATTGCAACTAGTCTATCTAGTTATAATCTAATTCTATTAGACACTTTTTAATTGCAATCTAGTTCTATCAAACACTTTCTAGTTGCATCGGACAAGTTGCAATGAACACAATTTGGGCCATGGTCAAATTGAGTTGAAAAGGAAAAAAAGTCTATAACTTTACATTCAAATATGGCCAAATGTGGTAAAAAATGGTGAAAAGATTTCTACATGTGCACTACCATAATTTGTAACATCCTTTGTGTGGATGAAAGCAAAAAAAAAAAAAAAGGTTTCTTGTAGTGATAATGTTTAACAAAAATAACTGACCTTAAGGTCACCATCATTAGTGTTAGGGAAAAAAAAAAAAAAATTCCTACCTTCAAGTGTGGCTAGCCTGGAGGACTAGTATTGAAAGTGTGTTGAGGTTGACATTACATAAGAAATAAAAGTATTTTTTTCAAAGATTTCATAATAAGCATTTAATTTGGATTGATTCCAACCACATGAAATGGATGTATTGTAGTATGAATGACATACATTTCACATAATGTGCAAATTAATTATTCAAATGTTGTAATTTAATAATATGTCACAACTTTTTTCTTTTCAATTTTGTGTTGTAGCTAAAATGGTGATCATGCATTAAACAATTTAGCCAAATTTGGTGATTATAAAAAAATACAAAAGGAAAAAAGATCTAGCATTTTCTTTATTTTTTGGTTACATATTGGAACGTAAGATAAAATTTGGCGATTTAAAAAAAAAATTAAACGCAAAAACTCAAAAAACACAAAATTTTCACCAATTTAAAAAAAATTCCACTTGATGGAATTTCGCCCTTAAATAAAAAAATTAGTCACAACATATAATCAAAATATTCACTTCAATAATCATATAAGCTATTTGGTGAATGACCATGTTCGTGAAACATATGAAATGTGAGCATAAAATAAAGGCAAAAAAACAACATTTGACAAATGTAACATAAGGGGTAAAGTTTATCCTTGCCTTATATTTAGTTTCAACATTGCATGTACCCATAATGACACAAGATGAGGGTAACTATATATAAAAAAATATTTCCAACATATTTTGACCATTTCAAATGCAAAAATCATAGCTTTAAAAATTTGAAAAATATTCACTTGTGTTCTATGTTACATACTTCACAATACCAATGCAACAATTTTTTTTGTCATTCAACAAGATTAACACATAGTTATTACAACAACATATGTACATAATGAAGTTGAATATAAATTTGTACAAGGAAAGAAGTAGCCATAGTTGTATTTTATTTTCCTTCACCTAATAGAGTTATGGTTATCCTTGTACAAATGAATGTTAAAACAAAACATGGTCAACTTTAAAAAATTGTAAGAAAGACACAAGAAACATGTTCAAATTGACAAATATTTCAAGCATATAAAATAATAGTACAATTTTGCTTATATAACACAAAAATATTGTTGCAACTAAAAATTACAAAAACATGAACTAGAAAAATGTCATTATTATGCACTCAAACATTTCTCACCCAAGAAATCTAAATTTGATAAACTAATTAATAAATATTCCACACCTCTTTAGCATCTAATTGTAATTTTTTCCTCTTGGTTTCACACCCACATTGTTTGACTGAAAAAATTGCATTTGATTGATCCAAATCCACATACTACTTTCTTGAACCCATGTGTAAAACATTGACAAAAGTTCTCAATGTTCTAAAGGTTCCAAATCAACAAAACCTGACCTTAAGCCTTGAAAAGTTCTCCACTTTCTACTTTTGGTCATCTCTCTAAGCTTGGATATAATGGTTAGGTGGATGATCCATTTGTATACTCCAATTGATTAGGTGTTAACCTTAGTGGTTGTTTTAAAAAATTGTTAAGGTAGCCTAAGTGGTTAGGTCTTACTAGTCTATGGCTAATAAGTGGTATCCCCTTAGATTGAAGGTTAAAAAATGAATCCACCTCATCAAATTCTCTATAGAAATTACACGATGGTCTATATTTTGTGGGAGAACTTTAATAACTACAAGAATATTTCGTACGTGAATTTTAGTGATGAGCCACCAAATAAAAGTTGGCAACCAAAAAGAAAACAAAGTAGAAAATGTGACTACCATAGATAAAAAAGGGTGGGAATTGAACCTCAAGCCAAATGAACCTTGCCCACTATAACTACAAATGGCATGCAAGAAATACAACATAGTTAACAATATATCACCAAATACATAATACAAAACACAATTTGAATGCACATTGCATAAATGCCAACACAAAAAGTATAAGAATGGAAAACATAGAAATGACAAAATGTAGAGAAGGTTTAGAAAATTTAGGTGTTTGTGACAAAAAAAGGGTAATATTCCACTCTTTCCAAACTTTCTTGTGTGTCCATGTTTTGATTATAATAGCAAATGGAAAGCTTTTCAATGTATAAAATTTTTGTACTTACATGTGCACAACTAAATCCAAATGTGTTGTGAGCCCATTTCTCAATTCATTCATTCTGAAGGACAATGTAAAGAAACACTTTTCATCTTCAATGCTCCCCAAAACCATAGCCATAAACATTTCAATAAACTTCAACCATTTGGAAAACTTATGAGAAACAATCTAATTGTTGGCCAACAATGTTCACATTCAAGAACATGAATTACAATTAGTGGGTGGTTTCTTAGTTCCAACAACATTTAACAACATTGTCACTTTCAGGGCAAAAGTGTCCTTGGGTGGATAACTAGGAATGCCACACCATGATTTTCCTAGACCCATCAAATTTTGAAAAATCGTAGGAAACACTTAAATAAAAAAATTCATATATTGTTTTAAGAATACATTTATTAGGTTCCATAGATTTTGAAATTTTAATAATATCAAGAATATTGAGTATTTCGATATTCCTAATCGTTACATTTAGAAAAAGTTTTAGGAATGTAACGCATGGCCACCTTTCCTTGAACTTTTTGGCTAGGAACACAAATTTGAAACATGAATTGAAAATTTTCTTGGGAATTTTTTTCTTAATGTAATTTGGAAATCAATCTATTTTAAAGTTTTTACTAGGAAATTAATTGAGTAAATATAATTTAGTTATGAATTTCCAAAGTAAAGTTATCAATTTTTGAAAAGGCCATTTTGATTATATTTTTAAAAAAAACATTTTCATTTTTTTAATTCAAAAATAAACCTCAAGCCATATATTAGTGCATGCAATTAATAAACATGAGAAAAGAATAATTTATAATTGTGAAAACATTCAAAGTAAAGGGCCCATGAAAATGATTTGTGTGTTTATGATTCTTTAACCATTCCTTGAGGTGATTCCTAGTAGTCCACCCAAGGATGATTTCTCCTTTCAAAAAAGGGTCTATTGATTCAACAAAATTTCATAAAGAAAGATAGGAATGAAAATAAAATTGACCCCTATGTGCCTCCCATGATTGTAATGGGATTTTAGAATGTTGATTTGAGTCAAGAAAATATGTTCAACTTTTAGTTATAACCAAAATTGGAGTTATATAATTTCAATGGTATTCATGATTTCTTATGAAGGAAACATGCAATCCAATTCTTCAATCAACCCATAAGTGGCACTATTGCATTATTTCTTGACCTCTTCCATAACCAAGATCCAATTAACCTTTGAAACCCAACCCAAAACCTTAGTCAATGTGCATTTGTTATGATATATATATAAATGCGACCAAAATAATGATGCAGGTTCAGTGATGATGCATCATTACATAAAACTAGTTGCAATTAATTTTGGCCTAGACTTATAGCCCTTTCTAAGAACACCCTAACTTAATGATCAACATTTTTGTTTCTGCAATTAATTGCATTGTTTTTATTTTTTTGGGTCGTCATAACATTTTGATGGGTCTATTTTTGTTTTTTGGGGGTTCAATTTCTGCATACCATTTTTTGATGTTTGAAAAATGTTTTTGTTTGGTGGTATTAATATACCATTTTTGTTGTTGTACTTTTCTAAATTTTTATGGATGTATTTATTTATTTATTTGGTGCATTTTTTGGGGGGGTGGGGTGTGTGTGCATGTTTTCTCTTTGGGACCTTGCTTCTTGGGTTGGGTAGAAGAAGAAGAAGAAGAAGAAGGGCGCTTGTGTTTTTAAATTTGTGAAAGGCCTGCAACAAATGTAGAATTAGAAATGTCATAATTGAAGCATATTGAATTTGCTAATTTTGCAAGAGTTGCTATGTGACCAGACAAGAAGTCATTCTAATAATGTGAACACAACAAGTTTTTAGGGTTTTGTTTTTTCTGTTTTCAATGGCTGTCAACTTTGTGTATGTTAACAACATGAATTATTCCCTCATTGCAACAATTACTGTTTCAAGGAAATTTGTAAGCATGGGTAGGAAGTCTTATTTGTTTGTGTGTTATGGAGAACAAATTTGCATTGAGCTATGGATGGTGGAGGGAGCTACAACATTGAATGGAGGTTTGTGTAGTAAGACGGTGGAAGGCAAGATAAGAAGCAAAATTGGGGAGTGATGCAGGTAGGGTTTTTTTCTAATTTTTCTTCTTTTCATCAGTTTCAAGAAATAGTAGGATGGACTAGTTGTGCTAGTAGTTGCTGATTTCCATTGCGCCAACAACTACACCATGGTAGGCAAGAAGTCCTTAGGAAGAATAAAGACTATAAGGGGTTGATGTTAAGGAATGATGATAAAAACTAAGAAGTTTGAGCTATAGAAATAGGGGCATGTAAAGGAACAAATATGCATTTGGAATGGGGACCTTTATTGCATCGCCTTTAAATCCATGTTGTAGGACATGTGTCTAAGTGAATACTAGAAACCTCAGTGAGGTGTCCTTGGGTTGGGTAGAACAAAATGAATGAGTACAAGAGTAGGAAGTTCTTAGAGGTGTATCTATAGCCCATTTTTGCACAAGAATCTATCCTTCTTGAATGGTTATAAGTAAACTTGGTAGACATTGCTCATACTTTGCTTTGGACATTTAAATCCGGATGCTTTTGAGACTAAGGTTTATTAAATAAGGGACTTAATGATCCTCTGCATTGTGGCATTAGTTGTAAAAAGGGTTAGTAGCTCATATGGACTAAAAGAACCTAGAGAGTTTTAAGCTCAAGCCATACGTCAATAGATTCTAGACTTTTAATGTATGGATTAATACATGGCATCCAACTGTTTGTTGCCACTATGACAAATTTGTGAAGATTCACATGTATGTAACAGTTGGTAATTTACATATATAAAACCTTGTTCTATCAGAATTAGTAGCACCAGTAAGACTTTTAGCAACATTGGGTTATAATGCAAGTGTTGGGATTGATAGTGTCGTATAATTCCTAAGGTTTATGGTTCTGCTTTGAGTTTTTCACACATAAGATATTGTTGTTTTTCACCCCTTTCTTTTGGTTATAGCTGCTATTGAAGTTGGGTCTACTAGAATTCCTCAACAAGAAAAATGAATTGCCGACAAAAGACATTTGGGGATTATACATTGGACAAGACATTAGCTTGTACCTTTTGTAAAAACAACAATGTTCTTATTTGGAAATGAATGAAAACATCCAAAACAACTAAAGACATTACCCAAAATCAATAACTAATTTGCCTTTGGAGTAGCCATATTTGACTAAAGATGATGCAGATTTTGTTCGATCTACTGTCAAATTAACCTCCACAAAGAAAACACAAACATTCTACCAATGGTCAATTTTTTTCGGTAAAGCCCAAAATGCACTCTGTGGAAGAGTGAAATAGAATGCACATATAATGGTGCCCAATAAGTTCTGCAAATTATTGTAATGATGGATTGAAGAAGCAAGTGTCAAAAGGTAAGCTAATCTTGCATTTGATATTACCCACTAGAACACCAATGCATATATAATGGTGGCCAATAAGATCTACACACTATTGTTATGATGGTTTGAAGAAGCAAGTGTCAAAAGGTAAGCTGATCTTTCATTTGAAATTAACCGCAAGAACAACATTGAACAAGTTTTGGAAAAAAAACCATGGCTAGTCTTATTGAAGGTCAAGTGCATGCATGACAGGAAGATGAAGCAACCCACGACAATGCATTGATCTTGTATAGTGATGAAGAGTAGGACATGAAAGGTGGAACATGTGTTGAGCAATTCTGAGAAAAAAATAGTAAACCAAAGTGCAAGCAACAAAATATTGCACATAGTTTTTACACCTCATCAGAAACTTGTTTCCAATCCAAGTGGTTTTGATACCACTATTAGACTAGATTGTAGCTCTTCCTTGCAATTCCATGCAAGGATGGTATAACTCTAAATTGAATTCTGAATTTTCAGACTTAACATGTGATACAACCATAAAGTCCTCTACAACACTCAAGTCCCAAATGCCAATGTTTCCCATGTTTATTACATTCATAGGATTAATATTTTTTGTCTGTAAAGGCATAAGGCCAACCATTCCATTATGTCATCCACAATTCTTTTCCACACATAGTTGAGGATTCTTACAATTAACAATTCATCAAGTTTGATTTGTTTTTTGTGAATATGATATCTCGCATTTGTTAAAGCTATGTGATGAACTACTTTGAGAAATACAAATTTTGTTACAATTTGATATTATGGGAGAGTATGATATAAGTTCTTACCTTTGGATTAAATCTGAAATCAAAAAAATAAAACCTATGATAGTGAATGAATATTAAAGGCATTCTTCATATCCAAATTTAGTAAGAAGTCGAAGGAGATTTTTGAATACAATGTAAAGGATAATTGATTTTAATAAACAATTATTTGAAATTCCATTGAATGGAATTCAGATTCAATTGAATTCAATTCAAATTCAATTGGATTAATTTCAAGTTCAATTGAATTTGAATTGAATTGGACTAGATTGAATTTTTCCATGTTTGGATCCATCTTTAGACATCACCAGATATCTCTACAATATCCCAAAAAAGGAGAGAGAGAGAGAGCTCATCCATTACACCAAGAGTCCCATTCATTCTTCACCTCTCTTTACTTCATCCCATATAACAATGAATAAATAAATGTGAAGGATATAGTAATGAAGCATAAATGATTCCAATTGTTTAACAAAAGACAAATAATTTCTAATACATTTGAAATCCAAAAGTGAGTTCTTTTTTTTTTGGTCAGAAAGTTTTGGGCTGCAATTTTGTATCCCTAAAGTTTTCACCCTAAGTAAATGGATGAGAAAAACATTCTTTAAAAATTTTATGACTATTTTAAGAAATATTTAATGGAAAGATGGAAGATGCCTTGTTTGTTTGGTTCAAACTTCTGATTAATTTTGATTTTTTAAAACTTCAATTTGCTATACTTCAAAGATCAATAAGTCCATTAAAAACATGAGAGAGGAAGATTTCAATTAAAATTTTGTTCCTATCAACTTGAAAACCTCACTGGAAATTAAGCTTTAATTTAGGATCTTAAAGATGATAATAGAAAAAATCAAGGTTCAAAAAGTGCATGTTTGGGAACATGCCTTCTTGAACCTTAATTTTGGTGACATGCTCAACAAGACACCACAACTGATCACATAGAACTGAAATGGATCAATAACATTGGCTGTTTTAACAATAATAAAAAACCAAAACTTATAGAAACCAAGAATGTTTATAGGATTTCCTAATTTTTAACATCTTAGATTTGATCAGAAGGAGGTTATTGATGTCAAAAGTATTGAAATCATCATTTAAAAATCCCAACAAAGCCACCATAATTTTCACCAAGACCTAAACTAGTCTCTTGCTACCTAGTATAATACCTAGGCAACTTTACCACATGTTTGTTGAATAATTTAATTAATTTTGAAATTTTCCTTTCAACAAATAAAGTATTCCTAACTTGATTCAATATTTCCTCCAAAATTTTGTTTATTTGGAAAAAAAAACTTCAAAAGTTTCAACAATTTTGAAAAGAATATAATTAGTGTTGAAGCTACCAAGGTAGTAAGGTAG
>Ga0116228_10004025_pt1 | contig 12989 bp, 6 predicted proteins | sample S1TSphfallax_2_FD_89694 | JGI IMG/M metagenome (GOLD analysis project Ga0116228, IMG submission 89694) | Host-associated microbial communities from peat moss isolated from Minnesota, USA - S1T2_Fc - Sphagnum fallax MG | ecosystem: Host-associated > Plants > Peat moss > Unclassified | place: USA... | reverse complement strand
TTGATTATCTCAATGATCAATAATGTGAAATCTTCACATGATCACATATGGTTCGACCCATTATTGAATTGTCTATTATTGAAAGCTCTCCCTTTGTCAAGTGATGGATGTAATTCTCAACTAAAGATAAGGTATATCGCCTTATTATCATGTGAATAAGGATTATGCCAAATTTCATTTAGACATCTTATGTGAACTTTTTTTCAAAAAATGGGAGAGAATAAAATATAACAAACAATCCAAATTTTCCAGCTTATTTTTTGGCCTTATTTTGAATTAGATATGATTTATTGAGAGTTGATGATAGACCAACTTATTATAAACATAAGATAGGCTTATTAGGATGTGCGTTCTTTTTAATAATATCCTTCGTCTAACTTATTTTTGAAGTCAATTGCATTCATGAATAGCTTGTGTTCTGTCATTATTCATTTAGAATAGTTGGCAATGTGATTATAAGTGTAATGTACTATTAATACATATTAAACATGTTTTAGAAATGGACCTTGCCCATTGTAACAAGAGACTGCCTACAAAAAAATTATAGATAATAGATTAGTTGGACACAAAAAAATGCACCAATTACCAGCAAGGTCAAAACTCTATTACATAGAGCCACTAAACAAACTCAAAAACATACCAAAACTACAAACATCAACAAGTGCACTAAGGTACAAAAACATGCATGTTGAAATCTAGGATAGTTACATGATTACCAATTTGTCGAGTGTGTTAGTTTAATTGTTCAATTAGGTCCTAGTTAGATAGGGAGAAAATGAGCTAAATTAGTCGGTTGGGTTTTTTTCTTGAATCAATTAAGTGTGAACAAGGTTCAAGGTGTTTTGTGAATGGGATATAAGAGTTTGAACATAAGCCTCATGAATCTCCTTTGTAATGCCCACCATGAGTTACATGAAGGAAACCTAAACCTTGTGAATGTGAAAAAAGTTCACATTCTAGGAGATTTGTAGGGAGTGCATAAATTTACAAGATTTCAATATTTGTCTTCAAGAGTTTGTAATGAAAATTGATAAAGTGTATCACTAATCACAATTCTAGGGTGACAATTGAAAACTTGTTTACAATGTTGTAGTAATAGTGTTACTATTATATGAACATGAAGGCAATAACCCAATTGGTTTTTAGACAAACTATTGGCCTACAACTAGAAGTTGGTTTTAATCACCTATTGGTCATAAAATGTTATCAAGTAGAGCCAACAGAACATTATTCCAAAGTGCTTCCAATTTCAATACCTACTTTCCAAAATAAACTTTTTTGGCTCTTTGGTAGGTTTGGAAATTGGTACCTCATATAAATTATTTTCAAATTTTGGCATTTCAGTCTCAAACTAGTTCAATTTTATTTTGAGACCCAATTGCTTAATGCCTTTGCTTCTAGGATTTCTAGCTCTACAGTGTATAAAGTCAATAAAGTGTGGTGCAAAATTGTTGTACCTACAATATAAATAGGTTGAATAGATTCAAAATAACCATGTGTATTTACAATCCAAGATTCCAACTGTTTGGGATTTAAGGAGTTAGTATATGATATCTTGCTTTATGTAGGATTCATTTAATTGTATCTATGTTGAAATTCATTTTAGTCTCAACATGGTTTTTAGTTTTTGTTTCGTGTTTGGAGTTTATCCCCGGAGTGTTGATCTAGGAGTTTCATATTTTGTACAAAAAACAAGGTCGCTTGCACTTGCAAGTTCAAGATACCGAGCCACTATAATAACATAATGAAAATCTTTGTGAACCTATTGTTTGTGTGACTTTGTTAACTTTGATAATGTTGGGCATGGATCTTGTAACACTTGATGCACATGCTTGTTCCTTACCAACTTCATCTGGCTATTTACCAAGTCACATTTCCTTTTTCAACCATCTTTGTAAAAAATAGACTTACACAATAGATGCTTTACATATCATAAGTTGCCACATATAAATGTCAATTATGGAAATTCTACTATGTGTTAACTATTCATTGTTTATATTACTAAAAATATATAATTACATGATTGAAGAGAGTTGATTCTTGCCCCATTAATTCAATTATGTTTTAATGAATTTAAATAATTTGAGTATTTGAAATCTTAAGATTTTTAAAATATTAGGCAATATTTAATAGAAATCTTTTAAATTTTCAAGAATTTATAATGGATTTTTTTCAAAATTTAAGTGATGGGGCTTTTCTAATTTTTAATTTATTGAAACAAGCATCCACATGAGGTGGTATGAATCATCAAATCAACTAATGATAAGAACCATGTTGTAATAACGATGTCAAACCTTTAAGGTAGTAGGTCTAAATCGTATTTGAAAATGGTTGTATGATATTGTTGGAAATTAGACATCTATGAAATAGAGGTAAATGCACCCTTGAAGGTTGAAAACCCACTAAATCACAATTAGTTGCCTATTTATTTTCTTTTATTTTCCCCAACATTCAAATAAACAAACTCAAACATACTAGATTGGTTGAATAATTCCTACTGTGGATATTTTCCAAGAAACTATAGTTCATGTGAATGGAGTTTGACTTTATACAAATTGGATATCCTTGAAATATAATACATCTAGTGGATAAAATGCCATATGTGTACTTTTCAAGAAACTACATGTGAAAGGATGATATTGGAATACACCTACAAAAGTAAAAATGGATATCCATGAAATATACTAAATATGCCAAGTCATAGATGTGCCTTTCACACATAACACAAATAATGTGTTGAAAAAATGTTACATCAATCCACCTAGGAAACTTCACATTTTTCCTCACAACATAACATGTGAAATAATATGTAAATGCACCAAAATCAAATTGTAATCCTTCAAAATGTACAAAAAGAATCATAAATGAATTCCAAAATATAAAAAAGTTAGTATTATTTTTTAATGAAGATTAACATCCATCAAGGTAAGATAAGCACATGAAATTTGAAGCCCACAAGTAGCAATGCTTAATGAATAACTCGTGTATCCACATATATGTGAAAGATAATTAAATATAATTTAGGTTTCTATTCACACTAACCTCCAAATTGGAAGTAATGGGCAAGTGAAAAGGTAATAAATAGTAAACCATGCTTTTGTTTTCACAAAACTAAATGTTTCCCTTTGTTCCACACCTGTATTATTGTTTAGGGACACAATTGGGTCAAAGGCTGATTGTTTCTCAATTATCTACTTGAAATAATCAATTGTCTTGAGTGTCCATTTGATTGCATATAAGTGGATTAATTAATTTTTAACTCTTCAATTATCCAAAATTTTGACCATGAGTAAGGTTTTGAATAATAAATGATTGAAACGTCATCATTAATAACATTTTCTCACCCTTGAATATAAGGGATTTTAGTAATGAATAGGAGGGTAAGGTTTTGGGCATTAACCTTTGATCACTTTAAATGCTCAAAGCACAACTTTTGAATGTCGAGTGTCATGAAGGAAAGGTACATGCTTTGAACGAGTTGATTATTTTGAAGGAAAATGAAAGGTGCGTTTTGTGAGCACTACTAGAATCATTCTTTCCAAGTAAAATTGTTTCATAAACTCACCATAGGGATAATAATCAACAAAATAGTTATGAGATAAGCAACAAAATCAATTTGAGATGTTCAAAACTTCACCTTCGATGATCACATAATTGACAACATAATTAGAACTTAAAAATTTGAATTATTTGAACAACATAATCAACCTTTGAACCCCACTAATGACTCTTCATTTGTTGAGTAGTTTAATTCAACCTAATTTTGAGAATGGGGAATATGGTTTTTGTTTCAAAATTTTGAAGTAGGTGGATTGGTGACACCAGTAATGGGCAAAATTTGGCTAGATGATAGTAGGAAGGCTGAAAAATTGAAAATCCCCCTTTGTTTTGTTGACCTCCGTAACCTTAGTATCTAAATGGGGCAACCTTAGGACTTTTTTCCCTCATACCATGGCAACTTGGGCCCATCTTTTCCACAAAAATACCTTTTGTACCTTTTTTTTCTTGCCAAGTTGCAAAATTTCTCCAAACAAAAAACCCTTTGACATTGGGAAAAGTTGAATTTTTTTTTAATTCCTCTAAGTCAAGAAATGGATAAATAAAAAAATAAAAATTGAAAATTGAATGTGTTTCAAACATGATTTTAGGTGGTTGAAAGGGTAGCCACTTGGGAAAGTCTATAAGCCAAATTACCTAGGTGACCTTTTAGGGGTTTAAAAGGGGGGAAAAATAATACCAACAAGTTTGAAACTTTTAAGTTTTTTTTTAATTTATTTTATTTTAAATTTTTTATTTGGTGATGTGCACTATTGGCTATTGGTGCAAATAGACTTTTTCCAATAGTTATTCCAATAACCCTTAAAATAAGGACAAACAGCAATTTAAGATAGAATATTTTCATTCGGATAATAATGCATAAAGAAGTGATGTACCATATGATGACTATCCCTTAGCCATTGAATATTGTAAAATGTGAATGTATTAATTGGTTCAAGGGGTAGAAATTTGATAATTTTAAAAATAGGTGATGGTTAACCCAACATAGAGAAGGTAATTCTAGATCTTACTTTTCATTAATTATAAGCACATTGACCACAAATGATCATGTTGTTACTTGTATATTATTGTGGTCTTTACAATTGTAACAGTCATTTTGTGCATTTTCATGAATTCTTGCAATACAACCATTTATTATCTAAATTATTTATCATTGAAATTGCCTAGGACATCTTTTGGATCACAACAACTTCAAAGTGAAAAAAATGAAAAAAAATCAAATCAAGTCAAATGGGTTCCATGAAATGAAAAAATATATATGTAATGACATGATAATGGTGGTTGGCAAAATTTATATGGATTTCATGTTAGTCATTCATGTTCATGAATGAGGGCTTGAACATCATACGTTTGTGTTGGTTTTTGTATGGACAACTAAGTAAGAATGTTTTCATTGGTTGTGTTTATTTCATTAAAACATATGATTTCAATCACAGTAATCTCTTAGCCCAAATGTGAACTCATTACCTGACTAATTCCTCCTTCCAAAACCATTTTTTGTAATTTAATTGAATTTATAATGATGAAAATTACTCAAAATTCAATACTTTTCACACCTTAAGGCTAACTTGGTTATGAGATACCTCTATAAAATCATACTAATTGAGGGTTTTCCAATAATATCAAGAGCACACTTGATACCCTTCAAAATTTATTTTGCATTACATTTAATTTTTAATGAAAATGTGTTCAATATTTAATAACTCTTGCACCTAAGGTCTAAACATTGTGAAACCAGGACCTTGGTGCACCCTTACTCATTGAGGGCTTTCTAATAGTACCAAGAGCATAACAAGAAGCATTAGGGTTTGGGAGATTTCAATTATGCAACAAACAAATAGAACGAACAAACTTCCTTCATAGACATATAAGGTTCATATTTTCCATGTACATTCAAGTAATACCTCTTAGCTTGAATACCTTTTTCTAACTCCTAATACAATTCATTTAGATTAAAATGATACAAACGAAAAACAAAAATAAATTATTAACATCTAAATATTTAATTAATCCACATTATGAATTTAATTAATTCATGTCAATACATTGAGCTTTATTTTCACTATAGGTAGTTTTTTTAGTTTTTGCTTGATTCACTTTGAGTCCTTTCATTTTTCCAACAATTCATTTTGCAAATGTGAAACAAATTGCAATGTTCTTTTGACCTCTTTGGTACATTACACTTTTATTAGCTTCTATATTCAAAGGGTTATTATCTATTTTAAACTTGAAATCATCATGTGACTTCCTAAAAGCCCAAAGTTTGATGCCTTTGACTTTTGTTGGATTTGCATCAATATTGAGCTTTTGTGAATTGAATCCTTCACCACACAACCCAATTTATTTTTTTAAAATTGTAATACAGTTTAGCACAATCCTCACCTTGATTAAAACTAATTCCATGCATCATAAGCTCCATAGGCCCTTCATGTTGGGTCGAAATAATCTTAGCTATCAATGCACTACTAAGAAGTTTGGGTCTAGTTCACTAACCCATTTCACGAAGGGACCTTAAAAGTGAAATGGGTTCACTAGCTAGTGTTTTAGCCTAATGTAATTTCACCATGGGTGAAATCATATACACCTAATTCACTAAGGTTCATTTTTGTATGTTGATGTTTATCTAAATAAATAGTATTTTTATGAAGAATATAAATTGAAATTTTCGAATTAGTATTAAATAAGATATTTTAAATTTCAAGTAATAAATGCCATGTGGCAATTTCTAATTTGATTAATTTTTAGTGAATTTGCTTGCTATACCAACATGTCGCCAATCACTAGGTGGTTTGGTGAATTCACTAGATTTCTACTCTAACAAATTAGTGGTGATTTCACTTAAGTGGTTAGTGAAACTCCTAGTAAATTAGGGACACGTCCCTATTGATGATGGTTGCATGATTGGAAATAAACTTGACAAAACAAAGTAAAATAAAGTTAGTTAAAGAAAAGACCTCAAAACTCAACCAACAAATGTAGACCAAGCAATCCAACAACATTTGATATATTGCACACAACAAATTTGCAAATCAAAACTAACAAAATGCACCACACACAAAATCCATTAAAAGTTCCATTGGAAGGAAAATTGAAATTCATCCCATCATGGGCACATGGCAAAGTGAATAAAAGAACTCACTCTTTGTATATTTTATGGAACACATGAAATAAAAAGGCATTTTTTGCATGTTATGAAGTGGTTAAATATATGAAAATATTTTATCAATATTAAAAAAAATAAAAAAAATCTCATAATCCAATTGCAAGCACCCTATATTATTTTGCACATCATTTGGGGAAAATGCAAATAATTCCTTTGGTAATGTGATTGGTGACCCTTAGTTTATGCATTCACGGATGCTAATGCTTTATGTTCCAAATGGTGGCAAAGGTTGAAACCAAGTATAAATTGCCTTGGGGTGGTGGAAAAACAAATTAAAGACTTGAAATTATTATTTTTGGATCATTAGCAAAAAGTTCAAATGATTGCACAACACCGAATGGGTTGGGGGGTTGGGGCGACATGAGGGTTTGGGGGTTGTTAGATTTAAGACATAAAATTTCATGTCTTGAACCACTTTCAAGATTTGACCCTTCCCAATAAACATTCAATCCATGTTGACGATGTATTTTGAGAAACCTTAAAACAACCATATAAAACACATTTACAATGAAAACCCATATTTTAAAATTCACACCAAAATAGGAGTCTCAGAATATAATATGAAAGTTTCAAAAAAAAAAATTGGAAAAGGAAAAACCCATCCACATCAATAAAAAAAAAAAAGAAAAAAATTCATTTCATTAGAACTATGCACTGAATATGTTTTCAATTTTTAAAGTTTATAGAAGACTTGATGTCTCTAGAAGCTTTTTGGTCTCTACAAGCAACAACATGTAAAAATGCATTATGTGAAAAAAAATCTCACCTAGGGCATTATTTAGGTTTTAGGTGATTTTGTTGGGACTCCTAGTTATTGGCTAATCATGAATAGATGGGCACTTAAGGTCATTTTCATGTGCCCAAGCTAAGTGACTTTGGAAAAAAGTAGTTGAATGAATGCATGTTGTTGACCTTACTACAATTAAGTGTAAGGTAAGGACCTAAAATGGGGCCACTTTGGGAATGGGAGCTCGAGAGCATGACTCATTTTCCATAACAACCCCCTTCAAAATCCTTACCGAACATAAATCTTTGGTAGCATTTTAAATGGTTGTGATTCATTTGAAAAGGAAAGTAGGTACTTTACGCTTAAGGTTCTTCATTTTTTTTTAGAAACATTACAAGTAAGGTGCTTCCTTTTTCTTTTGGACCAAAAATTTTATTGAGGTTAAGGCACCCTCCAATTGCATCACAAAAATTCTACTAGTTTTTTAGGTGTGGGGCAAAGACCTAAAATGGGGTCATTTTGGGAATGAAGGTTCAATGCATGCAACCTAAATGTCCATAATAGACCCCTTCAATGTCCTTACATGGATTGAAGATTTAGTAACATTTTAAATGGTTACTATTGATTTGAAAAGCAAAGGAAACACTTTACACATAATAATGTTTTTCAAAAACCATGGAAAGGAAGAACCTTATGTGTAAGGTGCCTTGATTGTTAGAATTGAATTTTTACAAAGGATAATGAACTCTGAAAATACACTAAAAAAATTGAAGCATCATTTGTAAACAAAAATGGTAAGGTGGATTCATCAAATGGGCAATTAATGGGGACATGAATGGATAACAACTGTAGGTGTTGGCTCCCCACAAATAACCCACAATACAAAAATATTAAAATTGTCTTGGCCCCTTTTAATCCACTAGAAAAACTATGAAAACATAGGGCAAGAACAAGTTCATGGATAGATTAGCCCAAAGCCACCCATTCATTTGTTGGAAATGAATAGCCTATCTTTGGTAATTGGACCCTTCAATGTATTGGGCATAAGGAAAAACAAAAAGCCAAAAAAAAAAGAAAAAAAACCACTCCAATGTGGCTCCAAAAACTAGAATCCTTCCCTTGGGTGGTATTACAACAATAGCACCACTTGATTCACCTTTGAGGGTAGAAACAATGCCTTTAGCAAAAAGTTTTGAAGTGGCATGGCTTTTTGGAACCTTGGCATCTACATGGAAGCCTCTTGTAAGACTCTTGTTGGTATGACCATCTTAGTCTTCAACAATCAAACCTTTTTAGTAATTGATCAAAGGCATACTATGGGGGGTAGAGCCCAATACATGGTGGTCCAACTATCTTGGCATTCTGAAATAATTGGCATTTTCAATACTTTATGCCACTTACACCTTAACAAAAAGAACTCGATTATGGAAGTTACTAGAAAAACAAAACATAATTGTAAATTAATGGGTGCTAGGAGGTGATTTCAACATGTGTGAACAACTAGACGGTTTCACCACATGGATGAACCCCAACATCAAGAGAACAAAAATGGTTTCATGGCATCAACTCATTCTAAAACTTGGGGAACTATGTATGAAATTGGAATTTTTTATGCAAGCTTCAAACAAAAGTTTCACTTTTGAAAATTAAAAGTTTAATGCCCATTCAATTGTCATGACCTTAAACTTGGGTTTGCAACCAAGTTAAGGCATGAAAGAGGGAGTGTCCCAAGATTCAAACACATTAAATGAGCCCCAAGATTCCCAAATGTTTCCTCCACTTTAACAATTAACCATCCTCTTTTTCAATTTATGTGAATTGACTTCATCTTGAAATCTTACTTGTGAATTTGTTCAAGTTCCATCCTGAACTTCCCATTCCTTTTTCTATTGAAACTTGAAAGCGCCCTAAGTTTGCAATTTGTTATAAGATCAAAAAATCACCTAGTTCTTTACCTTTGATACCACTTGACAAACCTAAAGGTGCATCATCAACAATATCAAGAATTGACCAATTCTATGTCTCTAAAAGGTTAGATACAAAAGGAAAGCACAAAGATCTCAAACTCCCTAAAGCACGTATTTGACCACTCCCTAATAGCCATTTGCATTAAACCAATGCCACTACACAAAAACACCCCAAACCAACTTTTTGATATTTCTCTTCCCACAAAATAGGAAAACAAAATATAAGTGATCAAGGTTTGGAAAGGAGCCCTAGCCTCCCAAACCCACCTTAGTCCAATGACACACTTTGAAAAAACACTTGACCAAATGAAACAATGGAATGCCAAATTTGTTATAACAAGGAAGGGAAAAAAAAAGGTTTTTTTACAACCATTCAAAGGATCCATGGTTCTAGCATAAACCAACTTCAAGCTAATCCAAGGGACAAGAGAATGTGAACAATCCTTTTGATAACACAAACTTGAACTAGTGTGAACCATGTTTGTGAATTGTGTAAAAACATTCATCATTTTCAATTCATAAATGAGGTTTTTAAAGACCATTAACCATAAATATTTGACATATTCAAAATTTGATAAACTATTATTTTGAAATGGAAGGTGACAAACATTGTAAGTTGGGCCAATGAAGAGGTGCTAGTAACTAAAGCTAAATGTTGGAAAATAATTCCAACCAAAATGGATAGAATGATAAATATGAATTTAAGGAAATCACTTTGGAAGAGTTCACTAAATTTATCTCATTTTTCCCAAAAGGAAAAACATAAAGGGAGTTGATGGAATCCACATTATTTTTTTTCAAAACATGATTGATTCCATAGCACTAGACTTGCTAAAGGTTTTGAAAAAGATATTAAATAAAAGATGCATGCTTCTAACATTCAACAAAGGGGTCATAATATTCATACCTAGATTTGGGGACAAATTCAAGATTGGTAATTGGCACCCCATCACCCTTTTGAGCAATGTGTACAAGGTCATGGCAAAGGTGCTTACATGGAGACTCCAAGAATTCCTCCCTTAAATAATTGATTTAATCAAACTAAATTTGTGGAGGGAAAAAACATCATTTCAACAACAACCTACTTCTAGGTCAAGAGGTTATGGCATGTGTAGAAGAAAACAACAAGGACCTATTATTTTGCTCCTAAACTTTTGAGAAGGTGTTTGAGAAAATTGATTGGGGATTCTTGTTTTCAAATAAAGCTTTAGCATTTAATGTGACTTGGATCAAGTGGGTTTCAAATTTATATTGAGGCATGTTACCTCTTCAATCAAAATAACTAGAAAATTGAATTAACCTTTTTGTCTCATTAGATTGATAAGACTCTAGACAAGGTTGCCCTTTATTTCCATATATACTTATTCATTTTAGCGGTAGGTATTTTAGGTTATTTGCTTGACAATCCAAGTTATGGAATCCAAGGCCTTGTTTTCCAAGAGGTGAAATAACATGTGATTAGTTGTTTGTGGACAATAGAACCCTTATGTCTCAACATGTAGGTTCACAACCTAGAAGTAGCCAAAAAAAACCTTGGCCATTTCTACAAAGCACTAAGGGAAGTCACTTCCATTTTTTTTTAAATGACATGCAAAAAATATAAGGTGCAACTTATCAAAATAGATAAAATTTATAATAAATAGTTAAATAAGTAATAAATAAGGTGCTTAAAATTGAGTTATGGAAATACATTTAGAATATACTTATGGTATAAGTTAAAATTAGCTTGAAAACAAATGAGGCAACCAAGGATTGGAATGAGAAACAACTCTTCGCTTGACATTTGGGGGAGCTTATTCCAAGCCATCATTTGGGATTGTGGGGCTATGCAAATCTAGCTTAACAATGGCAATTGGGTTAGCCCCCTAAATAATGAACTCACCATCATCTTGCAATGTATCTACATAGTAAAGGAGGTGCATGCCAACATGGTTGAGGCTATGGAAGTTTGTTCCAATGCTCCAACCAACTAATGCCTCGTTTAACCCCCAAAACTACTATTCTCTTGAGATTAGCAACATGATGAAGTAAATGGGTTGGGCTCAACCTCCTTCTTTGGATACGCATCCAAAAAAAGATATAAATTGAACTGTCAAGGTCACCATAATTGCACAATATTGTTGCAACAATTACACAACCTTGGCTTGAATTTACAATGTTTGAAGTTTATGGCACAACTCAAGACCTAGAAATATTGCAATGCTTTTGTGTTTGATGCTCAACTAGGGACTTCATGTTGGCCCTTGGTTACAAAAAAAAATTACTAGATGTTCCTTGCATGTTGTGCAACAATCAAATGCTTGGAACCCCCTCACATTGCTTATGTGATTGCGCATTTGTATAACATGTTTAACACGTGATTTGCAAAGTTTGGCACAAATGTGACGCATGAAATGGGCTGATGGACACATGGATGCAAGTGTTGTTCGGTCATACCTTCATTTAGATTGTGGCATCCTCCATTAATAGTTGCATTTGGAGTACCTTCATTTAGATTGTGGCATCCTCCACTAATAGCTGCATTTGGAGTACCTTCATTTTAAAATGGAAACCATTTGACATCTTAAGAAAAGTTTCACCATCTTTTTTCTCTAGATTAAAGGATTTTCTTTAAAATTCAAAGGTCACTACTCATGTAGCCATGTATGTAGGAGTGCATGGACCTTGACTATCCAAGTTAGCATTGTTACTTGGCAATTGTTCCAATTTGGGTATTGGATTCTTTGGATTTTTTTGTTCCCAATGTGCTCCCAATGTATTCCACAAATGTTTCCCTAATTCCCAGATGTGTTCCAAAACATGTTCCCAATAACACTTTACTTGATCCCATATCAACTACAATTATGTTCTACTCCAATAACCTACATACATAGCCCAAAAGGAGGAGAACACCACATCCAATAGCACATGGGCCAGTTCAACATCAATTATATTATTTTCACAAATGTAAAAAATCTCGAAAAGAATTATAGATGAAACTTTTACTAGTTCGATATATGACCATATAAATAGGAATACATCTTGAGGTTATGAAGGAGGTGATATGGCCAAGTGGATTAAAGCAAATGATTGCAAATCCTCTATCCCTAGTTCAAACTTGGATGTTGCCTTAAAAAGGATTATTTTAAAGCTTGATTGAATTATTTATGTGCAATGGCAAATCAAAGATGACCATCAAGTTTTGTTTTTTGAAAAACTTTGGGGGCCTTAACAACTAACTAATATGAGTAACATTATAATTCAAATACTATGAGTAAGGAGCTAATGAAGACAAAATTAAGATTGTTGACAATAATTTTTAAAAAAAACAAAAATGGCCTTGGATCATTGTTCAAGAAATAACATTGTAATTTGTGACCATTGACTATGATGTTTTTTCTAAATGATGTTCAAAAGGACCCAAAAACAAGGAATCAAAATTGCACTTCAAAATTTTTCAAATGACCATAAGCAAATGTAGGCCACTCAACTTTAGAAATTTCATGTCGCAACCCTACTTTGGCCAAGTGTGGGGGTGAAGCCCAACACTTGGAAAAAGTGAGGAGTTGGAGTCCTCCGGGACTCCCAAATGTTT
>Ga0116228_10004024_pt1 | contig 12990 bp, 6 predicted proteins | sample S1TSphfallax_2_FD_89694 | JGI IMG/M metagenome (GOLD analysis project Ga0116228, IMG submission 89694) | Host-associated microbial communities from peat moss isolated from Minnesota, USA - S1T2_Fc - Sphagnum fallax MG | ecosystem: Host-associated > Plants > Peat moss > Unclassified | place: USA... | reverse complement strand
TATCGCTGAAAACGATGCTTTTATTGGCAAAACTGATGAACGTTTAACCGTAAAAGCTGAAAAGAAAACTCTCTTAGATGTACCTTTGATTAAGGTTGATGGAATTGTTGTGTTGGGTCGAGCTACGGTTTCACCCGCAGTGATTAATGAATTACTAGAACGCAATATTGCTTTAAGTTTCCTTACGGAAAATGGTCGTTATTTAGGACGTATTGAACCAGAAGTGACTAAAAATTTGTTTATTCGTAAAGCCCAATGGCAAGCAGCAGGAGAAACTCCTCAAGCTATACATTTAGTCAGGGGTTTTGTTCGGGGTAAGTTGAAAAATTATCGTCAGCAATTATTGCGGACTCAACGGGAATCTTCTCTGGATATTAGTAAGTATATCACCAGATTAGAACAAGCGATCGCCCCCATAGAACAAACTGATAAAATTCCCTCATTGAGAGGTTTAGAAGGTTCAGGAAGTGCAGCTTATTTTGGTTGCTTTCAGCAGTTAATCAAAAATTCCGATTTCAAATTTCCATCTAGAAATCGCCGTCCACCCACTGACCCGGTTAATTCTCTCTTGAGTTTTGGCTATTCTTTATTACGCCATGACATTCAAAGTGCTATTAATATTGTAGGCTTTGACCCTTATTTAGGCTACTTACACACAGAGCGTTATGGTAGGCCTTCCCTCGCTTTAGATGTTATGGAAGAGTTTCGTCCTTTGGTAGTTGATGCAATGGTGCTGTCATTGATTAATAAGCGATCGCTTACTCCTGATGACTTTATTATCGAACCTTTAAGTCAGGCTGTGGAACTAACTAAGGAAGGAAGACGGAAATTTCTGACCGCTTACCAACAGAAAAAACTATCCAGCTTTAAACATCCTGTCGCGGACCAAAAGTGTACATACCAAGAGGCTTTTGAGATCCAGGTGCGGTTATTGGGTAAATATCTGATGGGAGAAATCGATAAATATCCTCCTCTAGTATTGAAGTAAGGTAAATTTTACGATGTATATAGTGGTTAGTTATGATATTTCTGAAGACAAGCGGCGCACTAAAATTCACTCAGTACTGAAATCTTATGGACAGTGGGTGCAATATTCTGTATTTGAGTGTGAGCTTACGCCTACTCAATATGCTAAACTGCGATCACGGTTAGCCAAATTGATCAAGCCTGATATTGACAGCATTCGTTTTTTCTTCCTCTGTGCTTGCTGTCAGGGAAAAATTGAGCGTATTGGTGGAGAACAATTGCGAGATAATAGCATCTTTTTTGCAGAATCACCGTCTAGCTAGGCTTTCAGGCATTATTTGCGCGAGTTGGTGGGTGTAGAAAATGGCGGGTGTTAAAAAAACCTTGGATCTTAGTTCTCATAAGGGTTTCCGGTTATTTTTGGCTAATCACGACTCGCGCAAATCTGGAACCCCTTGCTATGTATTGGTTTGAAGGATTTTATGTTTTTTATTTTTCTGGGGCGATCGTTCAATATAAGTATGATATAATTAGATCAGCACAACTGAACCTTGAAAACTATATATGTTTTGGCTTTCAGACCGCCGCTGTTTCAAATTCATAAAATCCCTATTAGGGATTGAAACAATTCAAATATATGTTTAGCTGTTAGATAATGATATAGTTTCAAATTCATAAAATCCCTATTAGGGATTGAAACCAGAACCAATGCAAGGAGTAGAAGCTCCAGAACGTTTCAAATTCATAAAATCCCTATTAGGGATTGAAACTAAATTAACAATTAGTAATAACTTAACTACAAAAGGTTTCAAATTCATAAAATCCCTATTAGGGATTGAAACAGTATCAGATTTAGAATCTATAAAAGATTTTGATTGGGTTTCAAATTCATAAAATCCCTATTAGGGATTGAAACGTATTACCAGAAGACATCTGTACACTTGCAATAAAGTTTCAAATTCATAAAATCCCTATTAGGGATTGAAACATGCTAACCTTTTAATTAAAAAAAACTAATTAAAAGTTTCAAATTCATAAAATCCCTATTAGGGATTGAAACAATCTGCTAGGGCTTAAATCATATAAAGTATTAGCGTTTCAAATTCATAAAATCCCTATTAGGGATTGAAACCTTACTCCTTTATATATAGGTGGTTGATCTTTAGGTTTCAAATTCATAAAATCCCTATTAGGGATTGAAACTCAGAACAAACAACAGGATGGGAATTAAAAAGATTTGCGTTTCAAATTCATAAAATCCCTATTAGGGATTGAAACATTTAGAAAAAAGTGAATATAAGAGCAGAAGACAAGTTTCAAATTCATAAAATCCCTATTAGGGATTGAAACCCATTGATGAGTATAAGGAGTAAAAAATGAAGAAAGTTTCAAATTCATAAAATCCCTATTAGGGATTGAAACTTATATGATTCAACTGTATGAAATTTAATACTTAGTTTCAAATTCATAAAATCCCTATTAGGGATTGAAACATTACTATACTTTTAATGGTGGTTTAAATGGAGAGTTAGGTTTCAAATTCATAAAATCCCTATTAGGGATTGAAACACACAATTGGTAGTGTACTTGCCTTGTAAGCAAGAGGGTTTCAAATTCATAAAATCCCTATTAGGGATTGAAACTTTGTTGAAAATCAATATTATCTTTAATAATAGAAGTTTCAAATTCATAAAATCCCTATTAGGGATTGAAACTACAGATAGTTCTACAACAGTAACACAAAGAGGATGTTTCAAATTCATAAAATCCCTATTAGGGATTGAAACTTTAATACTGAACCTAATCCTGAACTAAATGAACCAAAGTTTCAAATTCATAAAATCCCTATTAGGGATTGAAACACAGCTTTATCATATGGGATATTAGGTAATTTCTGTTTCAAATTCATAAAATCCCTATTAGGGATTGAAACTAAATGTATCAACAGTTTTAGTTACTTCTGGTGCTACAGTTTCAAATTCATAAAATCCCTATTAGGGATTGAAACCAATTATCTCTTTATTCAGCTTTGCTAGGGCTGAATAATGTTTCAAATTCATAAAATCCCTATTAGGGATTGAAACATGCTTTCAAATCATTCATTAAAGAGATAGATAAGGTTTCAAATTCATAAAATCCCTATTAGGGATTGAAACTAGTATCAGGAGCATCATTAATAGGTGCAGGATTAGGTTTCAAATTCATAAAATCCCTATTAGGGATTGAAACAATGAATCAGATTTGATTCTAGGTAAAGGTAAAGCTGGTTTCAAATTCATAAAATCCCTATTAGGGATTGAAACATAATTTAAATGCTACATTAGCAAGTAACAGTAATAGTGTTTCAAATTCATAAAATCCCTATTAGGGATTGAAACCTGTAATACCTCTAGCAGCAGCAAACTCTCTTACGTTTCAAATTCATAAAATCCCTATTAGGGATTGAAACTGGATAAATCACCAACAGTAAGAGTAGAGTTAGTAGTTTCAAATTCATAAAATCCCTATTAGGGATTGAAACATTAAATACTGATCCATCAAATCAATATTTTCTGTTTCAAATTCATAAAATCCCTATTAGGGATTGAAACACATTCTGGTACACCTTGTTTACCTGTAATAGTAATGTTTCAAATTCATAAAATCCCTATTAGGGATTGAAACTTGGAATAGATTTTTATAGAGTTAATTTATTTGAGTTTCAAATTCATAAAATCCCTATTAGGGATTGAAACATATTATGCAAAAGTTAATTTAGAGCAGTATTTATGTTTCAAATTCATAAAATCCCTATTAGGGATTGAAACAGCTTTAATTCCTGATGCACTTATACTAGAAAAAGCGTTTCAAATTCATAAAATCCCTATTAGGGATTGAAACTATTTAGCTTTTCAGCTAATCCGAATGATAGGAATCGAGTTTCAAATTCATAAAATCCCTATTAGGGATTGAAACCAGGTAAAGATTATTACTGTGATGCTTTAGTAGAGTTTCAAATTCATAAAATCCCTATTAGGGATTGAAACATTATATAGGTAAAAGTAATTGGAGTACAGATGGATGTTTCAAATTCATAAAATCCCTATTAGGGATTGAAACGATATAAGTAGAGCAGTATTAGCTGATATGGATCAAGTTTCAAATTCATAAAATCCCTATTAGGGATTGAAACCATATAATCCTGGCACATTAATAATTAATTCATTTTCAGGTTTCAAATTCATAAAATCCCTATTAGGGATTGAAACATAAAATTGTAAAGATTAAAGGAGATATTATTATGGTTTCAAATTCATAAAATCCCTATTAGGGATTGAAACAGTAATTAATTTCATTCCATTGATTACTACACATGTTTCAAATTCATAAAATCCCTATTAGGGATTGAAACATGTCTATAGTATCTATCAATGACATTAAGCCAGTTGAAGTTTCAAATTCATAAAATCCCTATTAGGGATTGAAACCATAATAGAATTATCATATCATGGATTTTTATAAAGTTTCAAATTCATAAAATCCCTATTAGGGATTGAAACCTAGTTCTGGATCATCTTCTAAGAGATTAGAAGTGCTACAGTTTCAAATTCATAAAATCCCTATTAGGGATTGAAACATACTAATATCTGTATATCTGATTTAAGATTTGTAGAGTTTCAAATTCATAAAATCCCTATTAGGGATTGAAACAGTGCAGGACAAAGTACAATGGTAGAAAATATTAGTTTCAAATTCATAAAATCCCTATTAGGGATTGAAACCACAGATGTGAGTGCGCTGATGCCAAGAATCGTGTTTCAAATTCATAAAATCCCTATTAGGGATTGAAACTTGCATAAATTTCCCTTCCGTTTAGCAAATTTAATGATGTTTCAAATTCATAAAATCCCTATTAGGGATTGAAACAGTGGTAATTCACCACCGAAACAAGCTCATCCAAGAAGTTTCAAATTCATAAAATCCCTATTAGGGATTGAAACGGTAGGTATTGATCTGGTCGCTTGAAGAGCCATAGTTTCAAATTCATAAAATCCCTATTAGGGATTGAAACTGCATAATTATAGCATTTCCTATCAAAAAAATCACGTTTCAAATTCATAAAATCCCTATTAGGGATTGAAACGGGCATTCTACCCCCGTGATTTAGAGCCTTACTCAGGTTTCAAATTCATAAAATCCCTATTAGGGATTGAAACTGATACGTGGGAGTGGTTTATTGATGATTTAGTGAAGTTTCAAATTCATAAAATCCCTATTAGGGATTGAAACCTATGGCAATTCGCATGGCGATTAAGATTGTCAAGTTTCAAATTCATAAAATCCCTATTAGGGATTGAAACACCAATAAATATGATGATTTTGGTGACATGATTGGTTTCAAATTCATAAAATCCCTATTAGGGATTGAAACTATATTTTTAATATCCTTGTTTTTCAGTCCTCGGACGTTTCAAATTCATAAAATCCCTATTAGGGATTGAAACACGTTCCTCTTATACGTATAGTATCTAAATCAAAGTTTCAAATTCATAAAATCCCTATTAGGGATTGAAACTTCATGGAAGTATATTAACTTTACCTACTAATGTTTCAAATTCATAAAATCCCTATTAGGGATTGAAACTCGAAATCTACTCCGAAATCTACTCCTAGTACTGTTTCAAATTCATAAAATCCCTATTAGGGATTGAAACAACCACAAAGTACACGGACAAAATAATCTAAGCTAGTTTCAAATTCATAAAATCCCTATTAGGGATTGAAACCATTTTTTTATCTATATATCTATATTTTTTCCTTGACGTTTCAAATTCATAAAATCCCTATTAGGGATTGAAACTTTACCTAAGAAATTAAACAAAGATGAAAGTAAACCGTTTCAAATTCATAAAATCCCTATTAGGGATTGAAACCAGAACCAATGCAAGGAGTAGAAGCTCCAGAACAAGTTTCAAATTCATAAAATCCCTATTAGGGATTGAAACCTCCTATTACTTCAATTCCATATAACTTCTCAAGGTTTCAAATTCATAAAATCCCTATTAGGGATTGAAACAGCTGTTTTATTTCTAGTATTTTCTAACTCTTTAATGTTTCAAATTCATAAAATCCCTATTAGGGATTGAAACAGAAGCTGAAAATCAAGAGGAAAATGAATTAATTTGGTTTCAAATTCATAAAATCCCTATTAGGGATTGAAACTTTTTGCATGAAAAAAGAGCCTAAGCTTTAATTATGTTTCAAATTCATAAAATCCCTATTAGGGATTGAAACTTTTCGCCGCGGGATACTGATATATCCCGATAGGTTTCAAATTCATAAAATCCCTATTAGGGATTGAAACATCTATTGGTAAAAAAGCATCGATTATAGATGGATTGTTTCAAATTCATAAAATCCCTATTAGGGATTGAAACAATTAGCTACAATATAAATATACTATATACTTAAAGTTTCAAATTCATAAAATCCCTATTAGGGATTGAAACACGGAAATTACATACTTACATAATTTCGGGTCAGTTTCAAATTCATAAAATCCCTATTAGGGATTGAAACGTCCCCGTGCAGTGGACATGGGGCTATTTTTTTTACCCAGGTTTCAAATTCATAAAATCCCTATTAGGGATTGAAACATTGAATAAATTAAACAGTAAACTAATTTAGATTTGTTTCAAATTCATAAAATCCCTATTAGGGATTGAAACCAGGTACAAGAGTAGTTACATTATCAGGTAATGCGTTTCAAATTCATAAAATCCCTATTAGGGATTGAAACGAGGCATACGAGATAGGAGATCTCGAAAAAATTGCGTTTCAAATTCATAAAATCCCTATTAGGGATTGAAACTTCCGGCTCTGGAGCCGGACTGCACAAAATCACTAGTCGTTTCAAATTCATAAAATCCCTATTAGGGATTGAAACATTTTTTCCATAGCCACAGCCTTACACTGTGGCGTTTCAAATTCATAAAATCCCTATTAGGGATTGAAACGTGGTTTGATTGCTCGCCGCATTAAGAATTTAGAAAGTTTCAAATTCATAAAATCCCTATTAGGGATTGAAACGATTAAAGTCCATTTTTGACGCACGAATCATCCTAGTTTCAAATTCATAAAATCCCTATTAGGGATTGAAACGCCTTTATCAAAACAGCCAAATGAGATCGAGCATCAGCGGTTTCAAATTCATAAAATCCCTATTAGGGATTGAAACATTTTGTGCTTTCACCGGAAGAAGTTCGTCAGATCGTTTCAAATTCATAAAATCCCTATTAGGGATTGAAACCGGAAAGGATTGATGAACTTAGGGAAATCGTTCAAGTTTCAAATTCATAAAATCCCTATTAGGGATTGAAACAAGAAGGAGAAATCAATGGCAATAGTGAAAAGCAGTTTCAAATTCATAAAATCCCTATTAGGGATTGAAACTTTCACCACACGAACATCAACCAAAGGCTGATAATCGTTTCAAATTCATAAAATCCCTATTAGGGATTGAAACAATCCCCACGAATCAAACACAAGAAGATCGGCTATGTTTCAAATTCATAAAATCCCTATTAGGGATTGAAACCATACAATTATTGCAAGAAGCATTAACTAATAATGAGTTTCAAATTCATAAAATCCCTATTAGGGATTGAAACAAAGATGAATCTGAGCAGTAAGCATTTAATTGTAATGTTTCAAATTCATAAAATCCCTATTAGGGATTGAAACAAATTATTTGATAAAACTAATGACCATATTCCATTATAGTTTCAAATTCATAAAATCCCTATTAGGGATTGAAACTTTATAAAAAGATTATCATAATTAGAACCTACAGTTTCAAATTCATAAAATCCCTATTAGGGATTGAAACTTTTAGGTGAGACAATAGGTAATCCCAATTTATGTTTCAAATTCATAAAATCCCTATTAGGGATTGAAACTAAAGTTAAACGAGTTAAGTTTGGATTCAGCTTACGTTTCAAATTCATAAAATCCCTATTAGGGATTGAAACATAAAAAATGATTTTCGCTTTAATTAAAGGACAATTAAAGTTTCAAATTCATAAAATCCCTATTAGGGATTGAAACTTAAAGCGGTAGAGCTAAAATTTAGGCTCTAGAGTTTCAAATTCATAAAATCCCTATTAGGGATTGAAACTTCATTTTCTTCTTCTAATTCCTTTCTAGCTAAAGTTTCAAATTCATAAAATCCCTATTAGGGATTGAAACATGTATAGACCTTCTTTCAGTTTATCTTGTAAAGAGTTTCAAATTCATAAAATCCCTATTAGGGATTGAAACAGAAAACTCTATTGTATCTAATACTGAACTAGCTGTTTCAAATTCATAAAATCCCTATTAGGGATTGAAACCTATAATTCATACAGGTGACATAATAGAAAATCGTTTCAAATTCATAAAATCCCTATTAGGGATTGAAACCTTTTCAATCATATCTCAATATCAATATAATATATCGTTTCAAATTCATAAAATCCCTATTAGGGATTGAAACTTAATCCTCATTAGGCGGATCATGGTCGTTATTAGTTTCAAATTCATAAAATCCCTATTAGGGATTGAAACTGATACATTAGGTAAGGTATTAAATCATAGTGCTATACCGTTTCAAATTCATAAAATCCCTATTAGGGATTGAAACTTTCCGTGATAGTCGTAATGGTTAAAATGTGCTGTTTCAAATTCATAAAATCCCTATTAGGGATTGAAACCGATTAGAAGAATTTCCTGTAAAACAACAGGCGTTTTTCGTTTCAAATTCATAAAATCCCTATTAGGGATTGAAACTTATCACCTAATCGAGCAAACCATCTAATTTCCCCTGGCGTTTCAAATTCATAAAATCCCTATTAGGGATTGAAACTTTACTGGGATGAAAGATAGTGAATCAATAATGAGTTTCAAATTCATAAAATCCCTATTAGGGATTGAAACATTACGGGTAACAGGTTGCATAGTATCAGCACCAGCGTTTCAAATTCATAAAATCCCTATTAGGGATTGAAACTTCTTCCACAAATTACAGAAAAGTATCCTAACTACAAGTTTCAAATTCATAAAATCCCTATTAGGGATTGAAACGTGGAATAGCACCTTATTTTTCGCAGATAAAGTTTCAAATTCATAAAATCCCTATTAGGGATTGAAACTTCTCATGCTAGTGGGATATGGACAAGCTGATCAGCAAGAAGTTTCAAATTCATAAAATCCCTATTAGGGATTGAAACATACCGTTTTGGTTGCGGTTCCGCCAGCATCAAGTGTGACTGGTTTCAAATTCATAAAATCCCTATTAGGGATTGAAACTACTTCCAAAGTACACAGAAGGCAGATACGAAAGGGGTTTCAAATTCATAAAATCCCTATTAGGGATTGAAACACCGCGATCGCTAAACAATTTGCCGAAGACGGTAGTTTCAAATTCATAAAATCCCTATTAGGGATTGAAACTTCATCATTGAAATGCCAACTTGAATAGGCACCCACGTTTCAAATTCATAAAATCCCTATTAGGGATTGAAACGGGAAGCTCCTTTCTAAAGCTATGTAGTTCAGCGATGTTTCAAATTCATAAAATCCCTATTAGGGATTGAAACGGGATTTCATCGAAGCAGAAGGAAAAGGTTTCGCGTTTCAAATTCATAAAATCCCTATTAGGGATTGAAACAGATCAACCCACGAGTTGATGAAAGTCAAAGCGCTGGTTTCAAATTCATAAAATCCCTATTAGGGATTGAAACCTTGCTTTAGAGTGGCTTGTAAATCCGACTGCTCTCTAAGGTTTCAAATTCATAAAATCCCTATTAGGGATTGAAACTATACTTAAATCCAAGAGAAGACAGACAAGTAGGCTTGTTTCAAATTCATAAAATCCCTATTAGGGATTGAAACTAAATGAGCTAAAATTAGCAGGCGGACAACTGCTGAAGGTTTCAAATTCATAAAATCCCTATTAGGGATTGAAACCTGGCATGACTTGTCACACCAGGTTCAAACCTGATTACGTTTCAAATTCATAAAATCCCTATTAGGGATTGAAACGTACTGCAAATCAAGCAAGTAATACTGCAAAAAATGCTGCTAATGTTTCAAATTCATAAAATCCCTATTAGGGATTGAAACTGATCAAGTGATACACACAGTGGATCTGCTTAATCCGTTTCAAATTCATAAAATCCCTATTAGGGATTGAAACAACAGGTAAAACTACTGTGATTCTAGGGTTGTTAGCGTTTCAAATTCATAAAATCCCTATTAGGGATTGAAACCAAACATTATTTTTAGGCTATGTCCCGTGAACTGACTGTTTCAAATTCATAAAATCCCTATTAGGGATTGAAACCATAGCATACAACAGTAACGCTACTAATAAAGTACCGTTTCAAATTCATAAAATCCCTATTAGGGATTGAAACCTACTTGGTTAATTTCATTTTGAGAATTTGCTGCTTGTTTCAAATTCATAAAATCCCTATTAGGGATTGAAACTTAGTTTTACCCAAGCGAGGTGCAAAATAATGGAGTTTCAAATTCATAAAATCCCTATTAGGGATTGAAACTTTTGCTCCGGTGTTAATTCCCAGTCGCTGCAAGTTTCAAATTCATAAAATCCCTATTAGGGATTGAAACCACTTATCCTTTGTAGATCCCCTACAGCTAAAGTTTCAAATTCATAAAATCCCTATTAGGGATTGAAACAAGGGTATGAACGAGAACAGGCCGAGATTGTATAGTTTCAAATTCATAAAATCCCTATTAGGGATTGAAACACAACAAGAACTTTCAAACGTTAGATTTCCAGGAGCGTTTCAAATTCATAAAATCCCTATTAGGGATTGAAACATTAAGATTTACAAACTCATGCCATTTACATTTAAGTTTCAAATTCATAAAATCCCTATTAGGGATTGAAACGGGGACGGATTAGGGGAACCAGGAGAAGCACTACTGTTTCAAATTCATAAAATCCCTATTAGGGATTGAAACAGGGAACCGACTGCAGAAGCCTGCGCAGAAGGACGTTTCAAATTCATAAAATCCCTATTAGGGATTGAAACTACATGAAAGCTGTTAGTTTTATTACTCACTGAACGTTTCAAATTCATAAAATCCCTATTAGGGATTGAAACTCTTCAATTAAATCTACAGTAAAATATTCTGTATCGTTTCAAATTCATAAAATCCCTATTAGGGATTGAAACCTAGCCATTTTTTTGGTGAATGCTCCCCCCTGTTTGTTTCAAATTCATAAAATCCCTATTAGGGATTGAAACTCTTGCAGCTTATCCTAGAGCTACTTGTACCTCTAGTTTCAAATTCATAAAATCCCTATTAGGGATTGAAACTGATGCTTCATCTAAATGTAGATGGTATATTTGTAATGTTTCAAATTCATAAAATCCCTATTAGGGATTGAAACAGATATTACTAACCCGAAAGAGAAGCAAGTACCGTTTCAAATTCATAAAATCCCTATTAGGGATTGAAACGTTATTGGCAGCGAAGGATACTCCACTTATGTTCGGTTTCAAATTCATAAAATCCCTATTAGGGATTGAAACCAACAAGACGATCGCCATTGACTGACAACTTTTCGTTTCAAATTCATAAAATCCCTATTAGGGATTGAAACGTTGGCGCGATGGGACTTACGGATGACTTAAGCGGATAGTTTCAAATTCATAAAATCCCTATTAGGGATTGAAACGAATCATTTAAGTTCCCATCCATGATGATATTTGCAGTTTCAAATTCATAAAATCCCTATTAGGGATTGAAACGTGTTGACAAAATATTTTATTGATGCTATAGTAGAGTTTCAAATTCATAAAATCCCTATTAGGGATTGAAACTATTCATTGCTCTTATCTCAAAAAAATCAAAATGTTTCAAATTCATAAAATCCCTATTAGGGATTGAAACGTGTGTTCCCAAAATATGGCTAGGGGTGCATGAAGTTTCAAATTCATAAAATCCCTATTAGGGATTGAAACGTATTAACACTTTATCAGAACAACTTGGCAAAATCCACAGGTTTCAAATTCATAAAATCCCTATTAGGGATTGAAACGAATCAGAATATCGGCTGTTGCATATTTTTTCTCAAGTTTCAAATTCATAAAATCCCTATTAGGGATTGAAACCAAACAATACAGGCGCTGCTATTAGAAATAATCTAGTTTCAAATTCATAAAATCCCTATTAGGGATTGAAACATCGAGCCAATTCTCCTGAGTGGAAGGAGAAAGAACGTTTTAAATTCATAAAATCCCTATTAGGGATTGAAACCAAAAGTGACGCAGATTATTGATTGGATTGGGTAGGGGGTTTCAAATTCATAAAATCCCTATTAGGGATTGAAACCATTTTTTGAGTCTATTAGCGAGAATAAATGGGAGTTTCAAATTCATAAAATCCCTATTAGGGATTGAAACCTGATGGTAGAGTGCCTTCCTCTTTACTGCTTAGCGTTTCAAATTCATAAAATCCCTATTAGGGATTGAAACGCAGAGAATAAGCGTTTAAGAATAGAAAATGCAAGTTTCAAATTCATAAAATCCCTATTAGGGATTGAAACCCTGAAATTTTTAAGTATGGTGCTAAACCGGCTGGTTTCAAATTCATAAAATCCCTATTAGGGATTGAAACCTCAGTTTTTGGGGGAGCAGCTTTAGATGCTGATGGTTTCAAATTCATAAAATCCCTATTAGGGATTGAAACTCATTCCATCCGTTTACGTCGAACGTTTCCGTCACCGTTTCAAATTCATAAAATCCCTATTAGGGATTGAAACATGTAGGGGAATATTTTTTCATAGGCAACATTGGTTTCAAATTCATAAAATCCCTATTAGGGATTGAAACTTAACCCGCTCCCCTTGATCCGACATTCCGCAGGTTGGTGATTACTTGTGGTAATTTATAAAAGCTTGGGAAGTATCAGCCTGCAAAAAGGGAATAGAGATATGAAAATAATTGAAAATTAGAACTAATAAATGCTAAAAGT
>Ga0116228_10004022_pt1 | contig 12997 bp, 7 predicted proteins | sample S1TSphfallax_2_FD_89694 | JGI IMG/M metagenome (GOLD analysis project Ga0116228, IMG submission 89694) | Host-associated microbial communities from peat moss isolated from Minnesota, USA - S1T2_Fc - Sphagnum fallax MG | ecosystem: Host-associated > Plants > Peat moss > Unclassified | place: USA... | reverse complement strand
CTGGTTAGGAAACGGAAGAAGGAACTCCACCCAACAGGAAAAGAACAGCCCAAAAACATTTGTCATGTGTACAAAAGCATGGTGATTGAAGAAGATAAGTTCATTGGCATGAGATTAGAGCTCATTCCTCTTTCTTGGACAAACAAGCCCAACACAAAAACCAACTAAGAATTGTGCTGAAGAGAGTGAGGAACCAGGGTTTTTTTTTGGGTTTTTTCCCCCCAATTTTGTGAGGCGGGTGGGCATGAGATCATGGTGATCATCCAGAAGAGGACGAAGGAAATTTGGCTACAGATCAGAGAGGAAAGTAGAATTTTTTTGGAACCCTATTATATTTTTGTGACATGTATGATGATGTTAGAACCTATAGTTTAAATCTGGCAATTTCAAAAGTTTTTTCCTCAAAATATTTTTTCGAATACAAATCCTTTGTATGAGTCGCAATCCCCCCACTTTTCTTTTCTTTTCTTGTTGCCAAGTTCAGCCCCCAAAAAAATGTTGTAAGGAACTCAGTAAGGATTCATGAACAAAATGGACATTGAGTTCAGAGGAGTAAGGAACAGAGTAAAAAATCACACTCTGGAATTTTGTGACACGTGGAACACAAGAATCAACTCGTCAAAGTTGATTGTTGACAAGTTGATTCTTGTGAGGGAAAGGGAAAGAGCAATGGATTCATCATTGTGAGGAGGAAAGTTTGTTGATGAAACAACAAAGATGAGACTCTAGATACATCTCCCCATCCCCCTCCTAAAGAATAAGCCTTTTAAACATGAAACAACCCAAAAACCACTCACATTAAATTGAGTTCCAACAACATATAACAACATATAACTAATGTTTTGCAATAAATACATGACAAGAAGCAAATGGTCAAGGATTCATCATCTTAGGAATTCAACAAACCCTACTTTCTTTCTTCCATTTGACACTATCAAATTTTTTATTTGATCCCCAAATTGTATCTAACAAAAGTAAAAGCAAACAATTGTTCCTTCCTTCCTTTTTTTAAAATACATCGATAGTTGTTTCACATATTAAACAAATTGCATAAATAATGTGCAAGAACCATGTTTGTAAATAACTATGGTACCACACATTGAACTTTAATTTCATTCAAGATAATTAAATAACAAATTCAAATTGGTAGATCCAAGAATTTCATTGACCTAAAAAAACCTTCAAGCACACACAACCCAATTCTACTAAACATTGAAAATAATGGTCATTTTCTATCATTTCCATTTATTTAAAATTTTCACAAACCTACAAAACCCAGCTACACATTTAATTGAAATATGAGATATTTGAAGTAAGGTTAGATATTTGGGTATGCACTTGTGCATACAATACTAGAGAAGGTCACATCTACATGTGTGATGTTCACCTCCTATTAGGATCGAGCCAAAGCTCAAGGGTGATCATAAAATTTCTAACAACTTGTGTGATCCTAAGGTTGGGTCAAAAAGTTCATTGTAAATGCATGTTTTACTATTTTTTTTCTCTCATTGATCCATTGTCAATTTCTAGTATGGTATTATAACAATGTTGCTTTTGAAAAGAAAATTTGTATTGCATGCAATAATTGTTCATTTTTTAAGTTTTAAGTTTTGAATGTTTGTTTTGTGACATCATTCATTTGTGATTGTCATGATCACAATCTTGACATCTACTTCTAACATCCAAAGCATTGAAAGCTTAATGGAAATAAATTTCATACTTTGAAGATGAAAATGGAATTTCCTTGCACGAAAAAGATTAGGGATCATTCAAAAGAATTATTGTCAATAAAGATTGAATTTGGAAAACTTGTTCCCAAAGGAAGCATTCATGAACATCAATTTTTCATTAAAAGAAAAAGTTTATTCATGAAACAATATTCTAAAATGTTATTGATTTTCTCTTGCATCATACGACACATGCAAAGAGTGCAAAAGGAACTTGGGGCAACTTTTATGCAACATTTGAAGAATGACATGTTGGTAATAGATTGCAACTATATCAATAGCTTTGCAATTTTTAAATAGAGGAAAACACTTTGATGCAAGCTCACATTGATGAGCTTTGCACAATTGCTAATCAATTGATAAACATTGATCATCCAAGGCTGCAAGTAAAAAATAAATATTTTTTTTTCGCATTTGTAATGAAGATATGGCATTTACCCTTCTAAGGAATTATCTACCCTCTTTCCATACTTCATGGTTATGTTTAGTTATTGTATTGATGAATTGTATATGGAATTAATATGTTGACAATTGGTGCAATAAAAGTTGTAATTCTAATGAAACATATTCAACCATGGTACAAGGCTAGAAACACTAACTATTATGGGTTTTAAAGGAAGTTTTTAAATGTGTAGATTAGAACAAGTTCACAGATGAAAAGTTGAAGAAAAAGGGAACTTGTTACAATTGTGGCATTATAGGTTATTATATGACATAATGAGATTAAAAAAACAACATTGGAAGAAAAAGTTGAAAGGTTATTTTTGCATGTAACTACAATATGCAAAACTTAACTTTTTGTGATTATTTTATCTATCTATGTAATTTGCAAAGATGTTTGATTCATTGATTATAGAATTTTGTAACATCTCACCTTTCAAAAGTCTAAGTAATTTCAACCTTTGAGGAATTTTCTTTGGGTCACAAAGTAGATATTAAAGATAACAATACCCTTGATGTGTGTGAAAAAAACATTATTGTCTTCAAATTACCAAATGGGGTTTTCTAAGCACATTGGAGATATATTGTATGTTGCAAAGTTTGTAAAAAATGTTATTAATAAGTCAATTAATAGAACAAGTTTTCAATGTGGAATTTGAAACCAATCAATTTTGGTTAAAATCTTCTAATTCAAATAAGGTGGTTGTTGAAGCTATCCAAGAAGGGGGGGTTATACAAAATTGGTTGGAGTTGCTCAAACATTGATTGTAGATTGTAGCACTGAATTGAAGAATAACAATCTAATAGCATCAAAGATTTAAATGTCATTATGTAGGGTTTAACAACCATGGTAAGGAATAACCTTGTTGAAGGCATGGGTTTCAATAAAGATCATGTGACTTGAGTTTTTGTGATGGATGTATATGGTAAATACCATCATACTCCATTTTCATTGAGTGGAGTTTTGGTGCAAAATCAATTCTTGTGTATACAAACTTGTGTGGTGACATGGCAACACTTCATGGAAATGACTTAGTCACAAATTCACCAAAACTTGAATAACGAAAGTCAATAGTGATCTTAAACCCAAATTTCAAATCAAAAAAATCAATAATAAGTCTATCCAAAATAAGTCACAACTATTTTTTACCAATAACAGATAGAAAATTTAAAACTTTTCATTTAGGTTTACAATGCAAAAGCAATAGACGTGGCCCAAGTTTGCCACCAAATTAAATGATAGGATGATGTGTAACCACCTTGTAGATTTTGAAAACATTAGTTTTTGAACAATCCATAACAAGTTGATGTTGATTTGTAAACCAATGGGTATTGTCTATCCTTTAGTTTTTAGAAACCCTTTAATTTTTTTAAAAAAAACACCAATAAGTAATGAAAGTAATTTGAACTCATAAAAATTTACACTCTGAAGTTTAGAGCACCCCTTCATAAAAAAAAAATAGATATAAAAGTATCTGAATTTGATATTTAGACTAAACGAAAATGTGAGCTAACACATTACTTGTGCCAACATCTTACACTCCTCTTTAACATATAACATATTAGATTTTTTGATAGTTAAAACCAATTATTGAAGTTTAGAAAGTTGTTTTGTCCTTGACAACTTCAACACAATGATAGATCGCATCCGTGAAAATATTAAATGAAGTTATAAGCCTTCCAATGCCTCGTATCAAATATTATATGATATAAAGAAAACTATTAGAATATACACAAAATAATTATTGCAATAACACAAATTAATTACAAAAAAAAGTCATTACAAATGAACTAAAGAATTTAAGCAAAACACAACAACCCAAGTTTAAAGTGTATATGGGTTTAATGTTTAGATAGGTTCAAGGTTTGAGGATATGCAAAAAAAAAAACCCTAAACTTATTTTACAAAACATTTAGAGGAAAAAAAATGAAAGAAAAAAAATACTTAGATTAGACTTAGAGTTTAGGATTTTGTAATTAGAACACAAAAGTGTTTTAACAAGAAAAAAAAGCAAAACGAATTCAAAAATGAAAGAAAACAATACTTAGTTAGAAAATGTAAATTGCCATTTTTTTGCAACTTGCAAAAAGAAAGGCAATAACATGTTCACAAGATGTTTAACATAATCTTCATTTCCCAAAAAGTCAATAATGGATTTTTATGTATCAAAGCCACAACAAATTCCCCCACTCATCAAAGATGTTCTTCCCCCAAAGTTCAACATGCTTATTCACTCTCCAACCTCCTTTACTAACATTGTCCATTTTTTTCATTAATTTCGAGGAACAATTTTTTTGAAACTAATTCCTTAACATGAGATTCATAGTTAATGACCTCAATATCAAATTTAAAAGGAACTTCATAGCTAGAATGAACAAAAGAATTAGATGCAAAAACAATATTAAATTTACAATGGTTAAGATATTCATGTACTAAACAATTAGGCTCATGGTTGGGATTAATAATAAATTAGATGCAAAATTATTAGGAACAATATCAAAGTCATCAAGATTCAAAGAGATGTAAAGGTTGAAAAAATGCCCAAACAAATCAACATTTGTTTCAAAATGCAACAAAACATAATCAAAAGGAGGCTTATCAAGAGAAGATTTAAAAGCATATTCATGACTTTCATCACATTACACATACATTCTAGATCCATTCATCACAAACATTAATACAATAATCAATGTAATAAAGTGATAACATAAGATTGCAATTGATTACGCAAAATGACATTCAAGATTTCAAAAAACATATGTCCAAAACCATCACTATAAGATCTTTTCATAATTGTTTCATTGGCATTATACATTATAGAAACAAAAGGGGGAAAATACATTAAAAAGGAAAAAGACCCACAAAAAGGAAAAAATACATTACAATATTTGAAGATGTGATATGTAAAAAAAATACAACCATATTGACACTTGCACAACAATTCTTTTATAAAAAAATGAACTCCAATATTTTCAAAACAAAAGTAGAATGATGAAAGAACATGCACACATCAAATAAACAAAAAATTAAAGAAAGACACATAGACAACAAAGAATGTGAAGAAATAAAACAAAAAAATAAAAATGTAAGAGTTTGATAAATGAAGCAACACATGAAGAAGCACATGGGAATAAAATTAAGCACAATGTAGAATAACACACAATGCAAAAGTGCAATGAAACAATGCAAAAATAAATAACAAGTGAAAGAAACCTCAACCAAGATAGTAGTGGAAAAGATGAGCATACAACCTTCATATTTAAAATATAAAGAGACTAGAAGAACTTGCACACTTAAAATAATAATAATAATAATAAAATGAAATGAAATGAAATACACATAATAATAAAAATAGAAAAAGAAAAATGAAAGCTTTGATACATGAACCAACATGAAGTAACATGATGGAGAAGAGAAAAAATGTAGAATAATACCTAATGTAGAAACATCAAAAACAAAAATGACACTCAATTTTTTTGAACCAAGCTAATAAACATTACAAACCTTCGAAGAACATTCACATGCACACATAAACCAAATAAAGAATTTTTAAAAAGACACAAATGAACTTAATAATAAAATAGACCAAAAAAAGATACAAATACAACTATTTGATTGATGAAGGAACAAAGGAAGTAGGCATGATGGAATTAAGTAAAGATGATGCATAAAAGTGCCATGAAAGAACACAAAAAGAAGAAGCACAATGCACATGACACAAAAGTAGGCATGATAGAAAAGTAGATATGAGACTAAAGAAGTTATGATGGAAAATAGTGACAAACCAACATGCAAAGAAATGTGATGAAACATCACAAGATGTAATTTGATTTAAAAAATAAAACAAAAGATGCATAAAAAACCTTTACATGAAAAAAAAAAAACAACACGATGATAACATCGACACCAAAAACACAAACCTAAAGGTAAAAATTAAATGGAGGGATGACATCATACACCCCACTTTGTGAGGCGGCTTTCTGTCCCTTTATTTTCGATTCTATGAAGTGATTATACTTGGAGGTACATATGCTACTAGTGAAAGAAAAGAAATGTAAAATGTATTTTTAAATGTTAAATTGCATTTGTAGTTGAAACTAAATAGCTTACCTCCTATGCATCATTTATGATTTGGATTTGATAGATATATTTTCCAAGTTCAAAAATCCAAATCCTATAATTTTATGTTAAATTGTCACCCCTTTAAACCGTCTTTTAAGGATTCGACGTCATGCTCGACTTGACAACATACCTCTAGTCACTTAAAATATTAATCTTATCATATACGTTATTCAAATCTAACATGCCTTAACTCATTAAAAAGCTAGCTACAAGGCGCATTTGCCTACCAAATTCCAAGCTTTGCACTCAAACTAATAAAAAGTTGTGCTACCAAATTCGAGAGGGTTTGTGAAATTTCTCTAAGATTTCAAGGTTTCAACACTACCCCTACTCACTTTCATTCTTTCAAATGTACTACAATCATCCAATCTATTATCCCTTTTTTCACCATTTACTAAAACTAATCATTATTCTCTTTCCAAAGAAAATTGTAGGAACAAATATTCTCAAGATTCAAATAAAAAAAATTGTTCGAAAAAGAGAGCCCCAATTGATTCGAATTCGCCCTTTAAAAATATAAAGAAAGAAGGAGATGAAGGAAGATCCAACTCGGTGGCCAATGGAAGGTTCCAATGTTTGGTGGCCCTTGGAAGGTTCCATTGCTTAGTGGCCCTTGAAATCTTCTAATGTTTGGTGGCCCTTGAAATGTTCCAATCTTTGGTGGCCAATGGAAGGAGAAGGAGAAGGAGAAGGAAAAACACCTTTTCACCTCTTCCCATTTTCCCCCCAACAAATTTTATTTAAACTTTCATTTTTTCCTTTAATCTCAAGGTTTTACTTTACCATGGTTCTAGACTGTTACTTACACATTTCTTTCCTTTTCCTTGACCTATAGATTACAACCATGCATTTCAATGTAACAAATCCTCCACACATTCATTGCTGATTTGATTTTGATTTTGATTTCTTTTCCTTTCCTTGAAATTATGGCGTCATGTATGGTCACATTTTACAGGCCTGAAGCTGCATAAGTGAATGAATAACGGCCTCCAAACTCATTTTTAGATTTGACATTATTACATTTTCGTGATGAAGATCCTAAACCTTTGAAAAAAAATCTCTATATTTAAATCTTATGTGAAATACATTCATCCATCCATCCATCCATAAATAAATAAAAAACCGACCCCACTTCTAGCGATGAACCTAAAACCATCTATGAAGGTTGTTATGAAACTAAAGACACTTATATCTTTACATGGTTTTCAACTCCTGGAGTTGAACACGATTGTTGGTTGTGCGGTTTGATTCGTCAACTATATCCTAATAGCAAGGTGGATTATTTAGTTCGCACCATTTGACGCATCTTAAATTTCTTACAATTATGAACTATCATTATGGCATAACCTAGGACTCAACATGTAATTGCAACTCCTTGTTGAACTTATTCATAATTCAAATAAATATTTCATTCATTATGAAATTCATGTTCCCATTGCCACCCTAACACACTATTCATTTAATCATCAAGTTGTTTCGAATTAATCTTATGCTTATAAGGCTTGAAGATTATTTTATTTCGATTGGACCTTTCATCAACACCCCTTCAATTGCTTCATGAATTTCAAACATCTTCACTTACACGACTACCCACTAATTACCATAACAAGACCCATATTTTACCGAACATTACGAATTTGGGTCTATTTCTAACCCTAACATTCTAGAGATTTTTCACCCAAAGAATTAACCCTACACTTTATTCATCTAATATCAAAATTTGAAAAAACAACCCCCCATTGACGCACTCCCAAGTTCCTTAATAGACTCAAATGTGAATCTAAGGTGAACACATCAAAAGAATGAGGAGTTGGGGTACATTCCCTAGCTCATAACATTTCGAGGGAAGGGGGGCGTGTTGGAGCTCCAGGATGGGGACTAGGAAGAGTGACAAGTATTAATTACTCACACGGACCTACACAAACTAAACAACAAGTTGATTAGTGCATAATTGGAAAACTTTTGGTGCACTAATAAGCCACATGCAAACACACACTCACAAAACTCACCATGGCCCAGACTTGGGGGAAGCCACCACCTCCCCCTTATGGTATGCTCTGTGTCTGGCCATGGGACTAGCACCCAAAAGTAATTTTGTCTCGAAACTCCCAAGTTGGAGTCCCGAAATTTCTTAAATTGAAACTCCTACAACTTTGGAGGCCCATAACTTTGCATGAAAACCTCCAGTTGAGGTGAGGTCTAAAGAAAAGTTGTAGCCTTCATTGAGATCTTTCCAACGGTATGTCGGATGCCACCTACACGCAAGGAAATTAGGGCGATTTTTGACTTTTAGTGGTCGAAAGTCAAATTGGCAATTTGACTTTTGACCCTTCTTGTGACCATAACTTATGTTTTAAGTGCCCAAATGGGTCATGCGAACCCATTTTAAACATCTATGTTCCAAGTGTTTTTCCAATGATATAAGGAGCTTTTTTATTCAATGAGTTTTGACCCTTAAAATTGCCTTTTGAAAATTTGGGAATCCATTGGGATTCTAATTCCCAAAATGGGAACTCACTTGGGAGTGTGGGGGTTCATTCCTTCACACTTTCCTACATTCTTGGGCGTATGAAATGTGAGTCATAGGCTTCATTCTTAGCCCGCACCTTTACAAACCTTTGCCTTGGTCTCGAGCCCAAAGTTAGGGTTGTGACACCCATGTAACCATGCGCACTTATCATTCATTATTCTAACATGAAGTTGTTAAAAACCCCTAATAGCCTTACCACACTTGAATATCCTTGATGAAATTCTCAAAAATTGAAACTATCACACATCATTATATCGGTATGGTTCACACATTTTAAATTAAAAAAACACTTTATGTTAAAAAGATGATGAAAACAAAAAGAAGCCACAAAAAACTGTATTTTTACAAAGTGGAAAGGTCTAGGTTTAAACCTTTATCTCATACTTTTTATGGGGAAAAAAATCAATGCAAAGAAATGAATGTAAAAAAAAACGCACATCAACAAAAATCTTCATCCAAAAAGTTAAATCTAAACGTGTAATTTTTTCACACACAATTTTTTTAAAAAACCCATGTAAAGATTGAATGTATTCATCAAGTGCTAAAATTTTAACCCAAGTAGGCCAAATTCATGCAAAACCCAAGGTGATTGATTGAATATAATGCGAAAGCTTAACATGACTAAAAATAATTAGGGTAGAACTTGGAAATTCAACAAAATCAATGCAAAATCAAGTTTCACCCAAGATTTTCATGGTTGTGAAAGGTGTGTACAAGTGGTGATTGCCACTAAAGAGCTTTGAAGGTGATAAAGCTAAGGGGTTTGAGCACACATGAAGGTTTGAAAAACCAAAAGGGCTTCAAGGGGACAAAGGTTAGAAAGGCGTGAGGGAGGAAAATTCATGATGGCTTTAGGGGGAATTGAGGCTTGAGAGGCATGAAAGAAGAAAGATTGTTAAGGCTTCATGGGGATAGATGCTTAATAGCTTAACAACTAAAGGTTTTTGAACGCTTTAAGGCTTGAAAGTGAAGAAGTGTGGAAAGAGGTTAAAAAACATGATGGAACGCATTATAAGCAAGTTGTGTAAGGTGAAAGGTAGTGGACATCATTTTGCAAGTCACGGTGCAAGACTTTACTTAACTTTCCTTCATGCCATTGAATTTTCTATCATGTGTGCTTCAACCTTTTCATTTTTCCTTCCCTTCCTTTTTTTCAGTCTTACTTCACTTTGCTTTTAATTACCTCACCTCATTTAATAAACCCTAAACCCTTTTCAATTTGCCTCAAACTTCTTTCAACTCCTTCCTAGTCTTAGTTCCTTTCTAGTTTTACATCTTTTGTTAAACCCTTCTCAACTCCTTTCTAGTTTTACCAACCCCCTTTTAGCCCCCTTTCAAGTTTGTTAGCTCCTTCCCAACTTTCCCAACTCCTTTTTAGCTTTCCCAAAATTACTAACTACCTATTAGCTTGACCGATTTCTTGGCAATTCCCCAACGGCCATGGAAGCTCCTTGTAAATTATACCAAGCCCTTGCCAACTTTTTTTCAACTCTATTAGCCCCCTTTCACTAATAAAAATCTTGTCATTCGCAACCATTCCTTGTGCAATTATGTATGATTAAATGTCACCTACAACTATAAATGGTTGCATATGTGACTACTTTTCAAATTTGGATGGATTTTGGTCTTCTTTTCAATTAGGTTGCAAGTATGACCTATCTCATCTTTTCAATAGGTTGATTTTTCATGATGTATTTGTATTTTTTACAACATCATTTAGTTGCACATTAACCAAAATAGTCACATTATAGTTGCATAAAGTACGTATGTTATTTAGTAACTACATGTATAGACTATTTAATAATACATGCGTACCTATACATATATATTTACCTACTAAATACCTACCTACCTACTTTAATACTAGGAGTTTACCTAGCTACCTACTATGTACATATCTACCTACTTACTTATTAAGTACATACACCCTACCTACCTACCTACCTACCTATTATGTACATACTTATTTATTCAATTACTAGGTACCTACCTACCTCCCTCCTATTTATGTACTTATTTGATTATTAAATACCTATCTATTTCTACCTACCTACCTACTTAGAAAATATTTATTCTTTAATAACTATGTACCTATGTAGTAAATACTTACCTCCCACATCGCTACCTACCTACTACATGCCTCCTACCTACTTACCAAGTACGTACGTACGTACATACATACCCATTAGTTACGTAGCTAATAGGTTATTTTAATAATTATTTAGAGGTTATCTAAATAGGTATTTGAAATAAATAATTATCTAAAGGTTATCTAAATATGTATTTAAAATAAATACTATTTGAATATTTACCTCGTAAGAACATATGTTACATAGGGTAGTGTGAACAACTAACTTAAATAGTGTAAGTAGGTAAAAAATATATAATCAATATTGTTTCATTCACCACAATGAATGTCATTTGTGAAGTTTAATCCGAGGACCCCAAAGATCAAATTCAACTCCTTTATCACAAAGCCCCCCCACATGTTGTGTAAATGTTTTAATGTTTATTTTATTTAAACCACATTTCATCTAAAGATTACATAAAACCCCAATTTGATCATTCATATTTATTGGTAATTTGTCCAAGTGAAAAATGAAAATTTATTCATAAAGTTCCTTCAATAATGTACACAATTATATAGAATGTAAATTCATTTCAAAAGAAAAATATTTTAATTTTTTTATTGAATAACATTTCAATGACAATTCTTTGGAAAAAATAAATTTAAACACATTATTTGTAAATGGAAAAACCTTTGTGGGTAATTACAAAATAAAGAAAAAATAAATTTCATATGTTTAATCTTTCATTTGATTTAGGAATTTATATTATACAATTTGCTTCCAATAAATCATAATTTTAATAATAACTTTTAATTTAGACATATGAGTCCATATTTTATGAATGGATCATAAATATTATATATATAATTCTTTTATATTAATCCTATTAAATATGATGTATAAATATAATATAAATATTTTAATCTAAATTTGAAAATATTAATTAATTTTATAGTATTAAATATTTTTTGAAATTATAAAATTTATTCAATTAATTTAAAAAATAAAATTATATGTAATAATTTAAAATTTTACTTAAATTTACTTAAATTTACAACAAAAGTTTAATGTACAAATAAATTATATATTTCCCACATCTTACACTTCTATTTGATTTTTAAATGAGAATATAAAAAATATTTATAACATATCATTCTTTACCATTACAATTTATTTCAATGTATAATAATCAATTTATTCACATAGATTATTTAAAATGGATTATATATCAAGTATATTTATTAAAAATGTAATACAATTTCTTATATTACCTATACATGTATAAATATTAATCGAAATGAATACCCAACATGTCATAGTTATTTATGTCTATTTATACTTATGTTAAATGGATAATAATCATTTTAAAATCATTGTAAAATAATTTGATGATTACATTGTTTATATAATGACACATCATTTTATTCACATCATTTGCATAGTCATTTTTTAGTTATATTCAAAATGATTTTATTTTGGTCACATTTTCAAATGATATCTTGGACATCCATATTATTTTGTCATCAATCATGTTTGCAATACTCGTATTTGTTCCATATTTACAAGTTGAGGTACTCCTATCATGCAATACCCACATCTCGATATTACACATTACCTTGATTTTGTTTTGATCACACAATATTGACAATACAACCATAAAAATAATCTCTATATCTAAATCTTATGTGAAATACATTCATCCACCCATCCATCCATGTGGTTGCAAACAACATCTTCACAAAGGTGTTGATAAATATTCGAATCACATGGCTGTACATATGTCTCTTTAAGAGACAAATCCAATTTCCTTACAATACTTTCATGTGGGTGTGGACAAATATTTTTAATCATGGTCTTACATATCCTATTCAAAAACAAATTCAATTTCCTTGCCATATTCTCATTTGATTTCTTGTGATATCATATCATTCATTCTCAACAATCACAAGGTCAATTGGAGTGATGATGAGGCACATAGGTGCAATCAAGTAAGTAAGTTAGGTTTGGTAAGTATCTACCTACTTCAAGGTTTAGTAGGTAGGAAGGTGGAAGGCCCAAGGAACAATGTACTTGGTTTACTCTAAACCCTAAACCCTAAACTTGGTTT
>Ga0116228_10004021_pt1 | contig 12999 bp, 14 predicted proteins | sample S1TSphfallax_2_FD_89694 | JGI IMG/M metagenome (GOLD analysis project Ga0116228, IMG submission 89694) | Host-associated microbial communities from peat moss isolated from Minnesota, USA - S1T2_Fc - Sphagnum fallax MG | ecosystem: Host-associated > Plants > Peat moss > Unclassified | place... | reverse complement strand
TCCTGCAGTGGACCACCTACCTGACAAAGGATGCCATCAAGATCAAGGTCGAGAAAGGTTGGGTCACGTTGAGCGGTGAAGTCGAATGGCAGTATCAACGGCAGGCTGCCGCTGCCGCCATCCGTTATTTGATGGGCGTCAAAGGCGTAAGCGATCAAATCACCATCAAGACCAAGGTATCGGCGCCAGTGGTCAAATCGGACATCGAGGCTGCTTTGAAGAGGCGGGCCAAGCAGGATTCAAACGAGATCTCGGTCAGCGTGCACGGGACAGATATCACGTTGACGGGCCGGGTTCACAGCTGGTCCGAGCGGGAATTGGCGCGCAACACTGCTTGGGGAACCCCCGGAGTGCGCAACGTGGTTGACAACACCACCATGAGCTATTGAGGCGAATGGGGGTCCGGCTACGCCGGACCCTCCGCGGTGCGCCCAGTCCCTTTTTTCCGCGCCCGCCATACCGCAATCACGTGCGGCAGCAGCCGATCATATTGGCAGCCCTAGGCGTCCGTCTTCGAAGCCCTCCTGACTGGCTCTTACTCGTCTGGAGCTACCGGCACTGACGGAACTGCGGCGGATTCCGCCGCGCCGCGCGCGCCCGTCTCGCATGTTTCGGTTGTCGATCGTCTATCCACGGAATCATTTGATACTGTGGCGCGACCCGCCGGCGCTAGCGGCTTCTCATCGATCGCGCTTCTGCTACTCGGCGTGAACATTCTGCCTGGAACCGGGTGAATCATGGTTCGATCCTTGTGGTGGTTTCGAAATGCCGCCAGCCACGGCGGGTGCGCCGTTACTCGAATGCTGCCTCACGATTGCAGCACACTCAGGTACCCGGTTGCCATAGGACAAACTCGTAACTTGAGCTACGACTCCGGCGGCTTCGGTTCCCCATGCTCCATCATTTTTATGGGCCACACCGCAGAAATGCGTGCCCCGCCCAGAGGAGATGTTGCAATGAAAACTTCCCCGCCATGCCATTCGATGGCGCGCTTGACGATAGCGAGCCCTAGTCCAAATCCTGTTTTCTTGGCGCCGGTGGAGTCGAGTTGCACGAAGGAGTTGAACGCGCGTTGTCGATCCTTTTCCGGGATCCCAGGGCCGTCATCGTCGACCAGCAATCGATTCACGCCGCCTTTGACCGCAAAGGCCAGGTGAACTTCCCGTTTAGCGTAACGGGCTGCGTTGTACAGCAGATTCTTGACCACCGTTTCGATGAGATGCAGATCGCAGATCACCTTGTCGGTGTCGCCACTCAGCTCCGCGCGCATTCTAATATCCGGACGGGCGTCCTTCCGCACGAATTCGGTGATGGCCGGCAGGAGTGTGGTGAAATTGTGAGGGCCGATATGGAGCGAGAGATCCGCGCGCTCGAGGATCGCATAGCTCAAAGTAGCGCTCACCAGATCATTGATCGTGGCTATGTCTGCTTTGATGTTGCTCAAAGAGGTCTCCACTTCCGAAGCACTTTGCGCCCGTTGCGCCAAATCGATTTCGAACTGCATGCGCGACAGCGGCGTCTTGATTTCATGGGATACCGCATTGGTCATGTCCTGATGGGACGCGATCAGCCCATCAATTCGCGCGGCCATCTTGCGGAAGGTTTCCGCGAGAGCATAGATCTGCGATCTTGGCTTGATGCGGGCATCGAAGGCCCAGTTCCTGTTGCCGAAGCTGGCGGCCGCCTTTTCGAGTACGCGCAGATCGCGCGTCAACGGCCAGATCCAAATCATGATCACCAGCGCCATCGCAGCATAAAAGAGCACCGTAATCGTCCACTCCAGCGTTCCCCGTCGGGCTTCCGGCGACAGGAATTTGAATGCCAGCACGTGGTCTTTGTCGAGTTGTTTCAGGGCCCAGGGCTCGCCGGCTGCAGCTTCCATGTAGGCAATCTTGCCGTGCTCGAGCTTCTCCAGAGTCTCGCCGCCGGCGATGTCCTTGGTCGCGAACAGCTCCAAACTCCCGCCGGTTTGGGCGGACATTCCCTCGACTATCTGCTTCCACTCACTCGCCGGAGCGCTCCGCAGCCGGCCCTCCGCAGCAGACAGCGCGACGGCCGGCACGGGGTCGTCCGACACCTCTCGAGTGCCGTACGCCTGCAACAGCTTGTCCTGACCCCAGCTGACGGCCGCCAGCGTGAACACGATCAGCAAATACAAACCCAAAAAGTGGCGCGCCATGGCTCACCAGGCGTCGGGAACGAATAGGTAACCCTGCCCCCAGATGGTCTTGATCCGCTCCGAGCGATCTGCATCCTCGCCGAGTTTCTTGCGCAGGTGCGAAATGCGAACGTCCAGCATCCGGTCGACGCCGTCGTATTCACGTCCATAGAGATGCAGGAACAGCACGGCTCTCGATTGGATCTCCCCGGCGTGCTCCGCCAGGTAGACGAGCAGGTCGAACTCGGCACTCGACAGCGCCACGGACTGGCTATTCAGACTGACCGCCCGCGCAACCGTGTTGATGACCAATTGGCCGAAACGAAGTCTGGTGTGCTCGATGTGCGGCTGCGCTCTGCTGCGACGTAAAAGCGCGCTTATTCTGGCCAACAGAACTCTCGGCTCGACCGGTTTGATCACGTAATCGTCGGCGCCGAGCTCCAGGCCCAATACATGATCGATGTCGTTATCGCGGGCGGTGAGTATCAGAATGGGATTGACGTACCTGCGCCGAAGTTGCCTGCAAACCGAAAATCCGTCTTCGCCGGGCAATCCGAGATCGAGAATGACGAGATCTGGATTTTCGCGCTGCACCTGGTCCGCCACTTGGTCGCCGCGCGCAGTGACCGTCACCCGAAATCCATTGCTCTCGAGATAATGGCTGACCAGTTCGGCCAATCGGACATCATCCTCGACCAAGAGGATCGATGGATTGACTGCGGTATTCATGGCGGGAGGCAAGGTAGAGGTAGCATGCGGTACGAGGATCCTAGTCAAAAATGTTCCAGGGCTCTCTGCGCTTGTGCCGATAGCGGATCGCTTCGCGGATTACACGCAGGACCTCGGAAGCGAGCACTTGCTGCAAGTCGAGGTCCTTGAGCTGAAAGACCAGATCGGTCGAAAAAATGAGCTCGATGCTGTAACTCCCCTCCGAATACTTCTCCCAGCAGCGCTTGACGTCCGGACGGCCGGCGATGATCAGGCACAAGGACTCATCGCGCGGCGATCGCCACGTAGCGCGCACCTCCGTGTCGCATTGACTATCTTTGATGCTCAACGTACAAATCCGCGGGCTCAGCTCGAGCCGGATATCGTCGCGTTCATCACCTGGCGAAGCCCCCGCGTGCAACGGGGAAAGCGGTCCAAGGAAGAGCATGGCGCTCAGCAGAGCCATTTCGCCACGAGTTGCACTAGAACGCATAGACCGCACCCACGAAAACAGTCGCAACGCCATGCTCCGCGACGACAGGGCTGTCGGCGATGCCTTTGCCCAGGCGTTCGTATTCCGCGAATGCATTGAAGCGCCATTGACCCGACAAGGGCAGTGTGTATCCCAGTTTGACGAAAGGATCGAACGCCGCTCCGCCCGAGTAGAGAATGGGCACCCGATAATAGTAATTGACGGTGGCCGCGCTTTTCCAGGTAAACCCAATGTTGGCGCTCACGGTTCCCTTGTGCTTCAGCAGCGGCACTCCCAAGGCCCCGCGTATCTCATCGCCGCTGTTCTGGCCGGTGGCATCCCGAAGCAGATCGAGTTGACCCGATACCTGACCATACTTGAATGTCCATTCGGGGCCCGCCAAGTACGTAACGTGCGGCGCCGGGGGTGGCACCTTGACGGCGCCGGTTGTGCCGGGGCTCACAGCGACCGGGACCAAGGCGCCATTGGGAAAACCGATGAAGAAGTTCTGCAAGTCGCTGCGAAAGAAGTACACGCGATCGTAGCCGGGAGTGGCCACCAGATTGAATGTGTTGCCGCCGCGCTCGGCAAGAGTAAATCCAAAATCCAGATTGTCGATGAAGAACTGCTTTCCGTAGTAGCTGAACTGTGGGATCACGACCAGCGGAATATCTTTGCCGTTGAGCAAGGGGTTCGTTCTGACCCCGGCGCCCAATGCCACGCTGATGTTCCATCGGCCGATGGCGACGCAGTCATCGGAGGGCCCCTGGCATTCATCGTCGTCCCCGGCTGCCTGCACTTGACTGACGCCCGCGATGATCGCGAGTACGCCGGCGCGCGCCGCCCAACGACTCAGTTGGGATCCCGGGTGTCTCTTGGACCAACCTTGATCGGCGCGCATGGCACTCGCATGATCGCAGAAGAGGCCGCGCGCCGCCGTGGATGATTTGTAGCCATTTGTAACGAAGTGTAATCGCCGTGATCGCCGGCGCGTACAAATTGGCGACAGCTTTATTCGATGCGCGCATCTACGATCGGGCCAGCTAGGAGATTACGATGTCTCTCATCAACGGACTGAAGTGGCAGGCTTGCAGCATCATGGCGTGCACCGGGTTGTTGTCGAGCTGCGGCGGCTCCTCTGAGCGGGGAGGTGGTCCCGCGTTTGCCTACATCGCGAATGAGGGTACGTTGAATGCATACTCCATCAATTCGTCGAGCGGTGGCCTCACAGGGTCAGTAGGTTCGCCGCTCGTGTTGCCAACCAGCCCACCCTTTGGTGGCATCAGTCAGATTGCAACCGATCCCTCCGGCCTGTTCCTCTATTTGCTGGACTATTCCGGCGTCTACGCGTATTCGATCGAGCGGAATAGCGGTGTATTGACGGCCGTGGCCGGCTCGCCTTTCGAAGCGGGATCCATACCGATTTCCCTCGCGTTTGATGCATCGGGAACTCACCTCTACGTCGCCGGCTATAGCGGCGGGGTAGCCCCCGTCACCGGCGTAATATCGTCCTATTCGGTCAACAGCTCCGGTGGCTTGGTGCCGTTGGCGAAATACACCGTGCCGGGCGGCCTCGATACGCTGGTCGCAGCCGGGAATCATTTGTATGCCGCCGGCTTCTACACCAATTCGATCACCGTTTTCTCCATCGGCCCCACGGGCGAATTGACCCAATCCCTGCCTGGATCATCCGTTGCCACGGATAACCTCCCGTTCAGCATGGTGACCGATCCGTCCGCATCGGTGCTGTACACGGCGAACTACGGAGGGCCCACAGCGACTGAGCCCTCGCCCGGCAGTATTTCCGCATTCACGATTGATTCCGCCACCGGCGCGCTCACCCCGGTTCCCGGATACCCGCAGCCGATAGCGGTTCATGGGCCGCTGTGCATCGACCCCATGGGAAGGTTCTTGTTCGTACCCGAAACGAGCGGTGTGTCCGTCTATGCGATCGATACCACGACCGGCGCCCTCGCCGCGGTCGCCGGCTCGCCCTTCTCCACCGGAAACGATCCGAGTGCCGTGAGCGTCGACCCAACGGATCGGTTCGTCTACGTCGTCAATTATGGCTCGGCCACGCTTTCTGAATTTAATCTCGAAAACACGGGGGCGCTTACACCGCTCGCCGGATCGCCGGCGACTGTCGTGAGCAACCCGAGCTCTATCGATACTGTATGGAACTGACTCGCGCATTTCTCCGTCTCGTTGTTTTAGGGTCCCTCATACCGGGAATCGCAGCGGCTGAGGATCCATTCGGTTTCTATGTGGGCGGCGCTGTGGGCGAGGCGACTTTGCGCCGCGGCGATGTGTTTTACCTGCAGTCGCAGCTGGGGGGCACACAGACCGCGTTTTCAGATCACGATACGGGCTGGAAAGCGGTGCTCGGCGTGCGGCCGATTCCATTGGTCGGAGCAGAGCTGGAATATATCGATTTTGGCAGCGCGCATCGCGCAATCGCCGCCGTCACTGATCTGATCGGCAGCGTGCCGGGAGATTTTCGCTCAAAGGCTACCGCGCTGTTCGCCGTGGGCTATCTCCCGCTGCCCGTGCCACGGCTCGACGTTTACGCGAAGGCTGGCCTGGCTAGATATCAAACCAGCGATAGGGTTGCCGGTGAGTTGAGCTGCATCCCACCCACCGCATGCGTCGTCCTCGTCTCATACGGCACCGATCGCACCGACACCCGCTTTGCGTATGGCGTCGGAACCCAGGTTAAACTCTCGGCCTTTGCCATTCGAGCGGAATACGAGCGCATTGCCGCGAGCGGCGCGGACCCGGACCTCCTTTCGCTCGGTTTTACTTGGAGCTTTTGATTTAGTTCTGGCCGGCCACGGCGTCGAGTGCGATTGAAGAGCATCGCGCGTGTTCTCGAACCCAACGTCATACTGGATGTAAGCTTAGAAGCGCAGAGGAGTCGGACGCGGCCTGTGACGGATCTGTTTTCGAATGACGGCGAATTGCTCGCCATCCCGGTCCCGGATGCGGACCTCTCGTACACGGCGTCGATGCCCCTGCCGGCGCCGCCCGAGGCGCTGTTGCGCGAACTCATCGATGGCATACCCTGGCGGGCTGAAGACATCGTGGTCTGGGGTAAGAAGTACCGGCAGCCGAGACTCATGGCCTGGTACGGAGATCGAGGCCGGCGCTACACGTATTCCGGCATCCGCTTAGAGCCGTTGCCCTGGACGGAGCGATTGGCATCGATTCGAGCGCATGTCGAGCACACCGCCGAAGCAGCATTCAACAGCGTGCTGCTCAACTATTATCGCGATCAGAACGACAGCATGGGCATGCACAGCGATGATGAACCGGAGCTTGGATCACGACCGGCGATCGCGTCGTTGAGTTTGGGGCACCAGCGTACCTTGATCTTGAAACACCGAACGCGCAAGGACCTGCAGCGCGTGACGTTGCCGCTGCAGTCCGGCAGCCTGCTGCTGATGAAAGGTGAGACGCAGCGGCATTGGAAGCACGGCATCGCCAAGGAACGCCGCCCCTGCGGCCCTCGAATAAATCTGACGTTTCGCCGGATAGTCGGGAGCGCGGCATCCGATGAAGGGGCGGCCGCCGGCGTTCGGCGTGGGTGAGCGTCAGGCCAGCGCTCGCTGCTGCCTTCGAGAAAGCCACACGCCTTCGCCGGCGTAGACGATCAGCGCCGCCCAGATGAACGCGAAGCCGACGGCGCGCGTGCGGCCGAATGGTTCGTGAAAGGCGAACACGCCGCAAGCGAGCTGCAGCGTGGGGGCAATATATTGCAGAATGCCGACCGTCGAGAATGGCAGCCGGCGCGCACCGTAGGCAAACAAAAACAACGCGATCGCGGTCACCGGTCCGCTGCCGATCAGCAATGCGGTGGTCGCGGCCCCGGCATGACCCAAGGCGCCGGTGCCCACCGACTCGCACCACAGCAAATAGCCCAATGCGAAGGGCAGCAGCAGGAGTGTTTCAATGCCGAGACTGGGCAGCGATTCGACCTTGACGAGTTTGCGGATCAAGCCGTAGAAGCCGAAGGTCAATGCCAGAACCAGCGAAATCCATGGGAGGCTGCCGGACGCCGCGGTCAGATACGCAACGCCGGCTGCCGCAAGTCCAACGGCCGTCCATTGCGCGGGACTGAGTCTTTCCGACAGCAATGCCACTCCCAGCAGGACGTTGACCAGAGGATTGATGAAATATCCCAGACTGCTGTCGAGGACGTGGCCGTTGAGCACCGCCCAGACGTAGACGAACCAGTTCGCGGAGATCAATGTCGCGGTGAGGGCGAGCCGCCACACGACGCCGCGATCGGCGAGGGCGGCGCGAAGACTCGACAGCTCACCGCGAATGCTCATCCACACGAGCACGAAGATGCACGACCAGACGACGCGATTGGCGATCACCTGGATCGACGCGACCTGGTGCAGCGGGTGAAGGTAGAGAGGCAGCACACCCCAAATCGCGAACGCAAGTACGGCTGCGGCCAATCCCCTGTTCATTCGCATCCCAGCACTATCGCCGCTGCAGTTCGCAGAGGCAAGCATCGACGCGCCGTCGCATGCGTCGCTTTGCAGGGTCCCGCTTTGTTGAAGTCCGCGGCATATCGTGCGAGATTGCCGTCATGACGCGGATCGAAGTTCCGAATTCCACCGGGCGGCGCGGATCTCGCGGTCGTTTCGGTCGATGGCTGTTGATCTTGCTGCTGCTGATCGTCGTGGGCGCCGGCCTCTGGACGTGGCTCACCCTTGCATGGGCCTATGCCGAGGGTGAGCGCGCGGGCGTGCTGCAAAAATTCGTACGGCGCGGCTGGATCTGCAAGACCCAGGAAGGCGAAATCGCTCTCTACTACGGCGGCGGCCAATACATGGGCGCCGGCACATCGCCGCAATTGTGGGATTTCAGCGTGCGCGACAAGTCGGTGGCGGCGGATTTGACCAAGGCGGTGGGTCATCGCGTGCAACTCCACTATACCGAGCACCCCGGGATACCCACCGCGTGCTTCGCGGAAACGCGTTTCTTGGTGGATCGGGTGACGATTACCGACAACGAACCCGCTGCGAATCCATTGCCGGCGGCACCCCCGGCTTCAGGGAGTTCTGCGGCGTCCTCTGCGCCCGTTCAGACGCCGCCGCGATAGGAGAATTTCTCGCGCGAACTCGCCACTTGTTCGGTGATGCTGACCGCCGTGCGCAACGCGAGCAGCCCGTCCTCGCCGCTCACGGCGGGCGCAGAGCCGGTGGCCACGGAGTCGAGGAAGGCGGCAATTTCGGCCTTGAGTGCATCGCCCTGCTCGTAGGTATTCTCCGCGATCGCGACCTGCGGCATGCCGTCGGCGCCCAATTCCGTGCCCTTGCGGATCACGGTCAGCACCTTCTGCTGCAAGTCGACCGAAATATATGCGTCGTCTTGAAATAGCCGCAGCTTGCGTTCGGTCTTCAAGCTGACACGGCTCGCGGTGGCGTTCGCGACACAACCGTTGGCGAACCGCAAGCGTGCATTGGCGATATCGATCTCTTTGGAAAATACACTGCTGCCGATCGCATCGACCGCCACCACCGGCGAGCGCACGATGCTCAAAATCAAGTCGATGTCATGAATCATGAGATCGAGCACCACGTCGACCTCCGTGCCGCGATGCTTGAAGGGCGCGAGCCGTGCGGATTCGATGAACCTCGGCACGGTCAGCGTGGGTTGCACCGCAAGCACCGCCGCGTTGAAGCGCTCCAAGTGACCCACCTGCAGCACGCGCCCCGCGCGGCGCGCCAGTTCGATCAGGCTCTCCCCTTCCGCGACGGTGACGGTCATCGGCTTCTCGACCAGTACGCTCGCGCCCGCCTCGAGAAACTGCTTGGCGACGTCATAGTGCAAGGGCGTCGGGGTCACGATGCTGACCGCATCGACACGACCCAGCAATTCGCGATGGTCGGCGTACGCTGCGACGCCTAATTCGGCCCCCACGGCCGATCGCGCGGCCGCGGACGGATCGGCGATGCCCACCAGCGTCGAATTGGGCAGGGTTGCGTATTTCTGTGCATGAAATCGGCCGAGATAGCCGACGCCGACGACCGCCGTGCGCACCATGGTGGAGGGCATGAGCGGATTCTACAGCGCCGGGCGGCCGGCGGCCGGATTCGTTTACAATCAGCGTCATGGCCTCCAATTCGATTCTCACTCGATTCGGTATGAGCAGTCCGTGGTCCCAGGAACTCGCACTCGCAGTATTGGGACTGCTGATCGGCATCGGAGTGATGCCCATGCTGATCTATTACGCCGGCGCCGCGACGCTCGGCCGTTACGAGGGTGCGAGCCTCGGGCGTATCTACGGCAGCCAGTTCACGGGCCTTACCCAAGCATCGATTGCGAGTTGGGTGGTACTGCTCGGACCGTACGGCCTGTACTTGCTGTTCAAGGTCCTGCGAGCCTGGTGGCGCGCCGGACGATAGGCCGCGTCGCGGTTACATAATGTCGCCGTCAATTGAGCTGCATCACAGTTCTGCAATGCCGTGAAACCCGCGCTGTCGCGATTTGGGAACATCCACCCCAGGGATTGATCTATTGGATCAACCGAAAGGTCACCAGAATCGTTGACGAGTGAGAGTTTCTTTGCAGAGGATAAGGCGATGGCGATTAATCACCATACCGGGAATGATCCGGAGTCAGATTTCAGCTTCGGCGTCCGTGAATTGCGGGAAGCGAAAAAAATCGATCGGGGGCTCTCCTTGAGCGTCGAGCCGGTGAAAGTCTCGGCCGCCGCGAAGGGTTTTGACCCTTACAACACTTCCGGCAGCTTCGATCGCAAGAAGCATTGGGCGCGAGTCGGTAAGCGCTAACCGCCGGCGGCTCGTCGCCCGGCGGCGGGCTCAAGGCGCGGCGTGAATCCGCGAGACGCGGTATTCGCTGTTCGGATACCAGCGCGGGAATCGCTTGCTGCGCGCGACCCGATTGCCGACCTCGTAGTAGAGGCTGAGATCATCGAGCGCCCCGCGCACGTCCCAGTCGGTGGAGTATTGATCAACGGGCTGGCGATAACGGTGGGCCAGGTAATCGTCGAGCTGTGCGCGGCCCCAAGCCGGGCCGCGCGCGGCATCGTCGAGCCCGCCTCTGGCATACAGCACGGGGACGCTGGCCCTCGCGAACGCTATGCTGTCCGAGCGGAAATACAGTCCCTGTTCCGGGATCGGATCGGGATCAAGTTCCCGCCCCTGCAGCAGCGCGGCGGAACGCGCATACCCTTCCAAATCCGTGTTTCCAAACCCAAACACGACGACATCGCGGGTGGGTCCGCCGATACGCAAGGTATCGAGATCGAGCACAGCCGCGGTCTCGCGCAGCGGGAAGATCGGATTCTCAACGTAGTACGTGGACCCCAGCTGGCCCGATTCTCCCCCCGTCAGAGCCAGAAACACGATCGAACGATCCGCCGCCGGCTTGGTGCGGGCGAAGGATTGGGCGATCGTCAATAATCCCGCGACGCCCGAGGCGTTGTCGACGGCGCCGTTGAAAATGCGATGTCCGGCCCGCGCCGGGTCGGTGCCCAGATGGTCCCAGTGCGCGACATAGGTGACATTTTCCCGGTGGCGGCTGCCCCCGGGCAGCACCGCAATGACGTTGGCGGAGACCAAGCGGCGAACCGAGTTGTGCAGGGTCGCATCGAGGTGCAACCCCATCGGCGCGGCTTTGAACCCGGGGCGGGCTGCCGCCGCGGTCGACGCCGCGAAATCGAGCCCCGCCTGAGCGAATAGCGCTCGCGCCGCCTCCTGGTCGATCCAGGCCTCGATGGCGGCGCGCCCGGCGTAGTCGTCCGCCGTCGAGAGCTCGAACTGCGGTCCCATCCACGTGTTCTGCACGACATTCCAGCCGTAGCCGGTGGCGCCCGTATCGTGGACCAGCAACACGCCGCCGGCGCCCTGCCGGGCCGCCTCCTCGACCTTGTAGGACCACAGCCCATACGAGGTCATGCTGCCCCCCTTGAAGACCTTGGGATCCTTGGCCGCATAGCCCGGATCGTTCACCAGGACCACGACGGTCTTGCCATGAACGTCGATGTCGGCGTAGTCATTCCAAGCATATTCGGGCGCCACGATGCCGTAGCCCACGAACACGAGTTCGCTGTTCGCGAGCCGCACCTGCGGCACGGCGCGCTTGGTCCAGATCACGAAGTCCTTGCCGTCGGCGAGCTTGACGGCGCCCCGGCCCCCAGAAATCGACAGCGACGCATCGGCGCCGGCGACGATTTCGACCATTGGCACCGGCTGCACGAAGCTCTCGCCATTGCCGGGTTTGAGGCCCAGCTTGCGAAACTGCTCGAGCAGATAGGCGACGGTCTTCTCTTCACCGGCGGTACCGGGCCGGCGGCCCTCGAAATCGTCCGACGCCAGTACGCTCACATGGGTCCGAAACGCCGTTTCATCGATGTCGCTCGAGGGAGGCGGTACCCTCTGCCCGGCGCAGGCGGCCAGCAGCAGGCCCACGACCGCCCAAACGCCCCACCCACCCCCGCTGCGCATGATAGGGCCCTCCACGGGTTCAGGCGCGGCGCGGCCAATAGAGGAACACCAACACACCGAGGCAAGCCGCCGTCGCCATGTGCGCCCAGCCGCGCCATGGACGCACTTTTGCCTGCCCGAGGAAACTACCCGCGCTCGCCGCGGTCAAAACACCGAATGAGACGAGGCTCCCCAGGAGCTGCGGCAATTCGCGGGACAGGTCAGGGTGCTTACCCTGCAGGACGCAGAATACGATCAGCACCGTCCCGAGACCAAAGGTGATCGACGCCGCGGACCCCAGAACGATACCGATCAAAACCGTGAACGGACGCATGCCTTGAGGCTCATATACACTTGCTTGCAAGCACAGGCTTCTCTAGCCTTGAAGGGAACTGGGGAGTGGAGTTTACAGGAGAACGGCTACGGTGATGATTAATAGGCTGATGGTCAATCGTTCGCGCTGGATTACGGGCATTGCTGTCTGCGCGAGCGCAGTCGGGCTCGCCGCCCTGCTGGGTGCGGCCATGACGCCGTCCACGGCGGTGCCGGTCGCGACGGCAACCGCCACCGCGGTGCTCGCGCCCACCGAACAGGAGAACTACGTCGCGCGGCGTGTGGCGGACATCGTCGCCCGCGAGCATTACCGGCGCGCGCCGCTCGATGATCATCTGTCGAGTTTGATCCTCGACCGCTATCTCGATGCCATCGACGGCGGCAGGAGCTACTTCTTCGCGAGCGACATTGCCGAGTTCGAAAAGTACCGCTACGAACTCGACGATGCGATCAAGTCCGGCGATGTGGAACCCGCGTTCGTCATCTTCCGCCGCTATCAGCAGCGCAGCCGTGAGCGCATGGCCTATGCGATCGACCTGCTCGCCAAGGAACCAAATTTCGACATCGACGAATCGTTCAACTTCGACCGCGAAAAAGAACCGTGGCCGGCCAATACGGCGGAAATGAACGAACTATGGCGCAAGCGCGTCAAGAACGACGCATTGTCGCTCGTGACCGCCGGCAAATCCTGGCCGGAGACCGCCGATCTGTTGCGCAAGCGCTATGAGCACGTGGCGAAGCGCATGGATCAGAGCAAGCCCGAGGACGTTTTCGAGGCCTTCATGAATGCCTTCGTGCTGTCCCTGGATCCGCATTCGAATTATTTCTCGGCACGCAATTCCGAGGAATACAACATCCAGATGAGC
>Ga0116228_10004018_pt1 | contig 13003 bp, 10 predicted proteins | sample S1TSphfallax_2_FD_89694 | JGI IMG/M metagenome (GOLD analysis project Ga0116228, IMG submission 89694) | Host-associated microbial communities from peat moss isolated from Minnesota, USA - S1T2_Fc - Sphagnum fallax MG | ecosystem: Host-associated > Plants > Peat moss > Unclassified | place... | reverse complement strand
ATTGCTCATGACGCTGCCCATCACGCTGTGGCAGGCGGTGCTCGGTAAATTTCTGGCCGCATGGGTGTTTGCGGGCATTGCCCTGGCGCTCACCTTCCCGGTCTGGATCACCGTCAATTATCTCGGGTCGCCGGACAACGGCGCCATCGTCGCCGCCTACGTCGGCAGCTTCTTGATGGCGGGCGGCTTCCTCTCGATCGGCATGTGCCTGTCGGCGGCGACGCGCAATCAAGTGGTGGCCTTCATCACCGCCGCACTGGTGGGCTTCGTGTTTCTGCTGGCCGGCTTTCCGCTGGTGCTCGATTTCGTGCGCGGCGTGCTGCCGCAAGGCATCGTGGATGCGATTGCGTCGTGGAGTTTCTTCACCCACTTCGACGCCATCTCCAAAGGGGTCATCGACCTGCGCGACCTGGTGTATTTCGGCGCCCTGATCGGCTTCTGGCTGACCGCAACGGCGCTGGTTCTCGACATGAAGAAGGCGGAATAAGTGGCTAGTCGGCGACGTAGCATTGGTTTTGGTGTGGGCGGCCTGACCGCCCTCGCGGTGCTGTTCCTCGGCGTGATCATGCTCTCGAATGTCGGCCTGCGGGGCGTGCGCCTCGACCTGACTCAAAACAAGCTCTATACCTTGACGCCCGGAACGCAGCAGGTGCTGAAGGAACTGAAGGAGCCTATCAATCTGTATTTCTACTTCTCGCGCGATGCCGCAGCCAAGCAGGCCCCGCTGATCATGCCCTATGCGGGGCGCGTGCGTGAATTTCTCGAGGAGCTCGCTGCGCGCGCGGGTGGCAAGATCCATCTGCAGGTGATCGATCCGCAGCCCTTCTCCGATGACGAGGACCGTGCCGCCGAACTCGGACTGCAATCCCTGGACGCGGGCGGCAACGGCGACTCCCTGTACTTCGGCCTGGCCGGCACCAACTCCACCGACGGCCACTCGACCATCGCCAATTTTCAGGCCGACCGCGAAGAATTTCTGGAATACGATGTGGCGAAGCTGATCCACGAACTCGGCACGCCGAAGAAACCCGTGATCGGCCTCATGAGTTCCATCCCGCTGCAGGGCCAATTCAACCCGGCCACGGGCCAGATGGGCGAGACCTGGCCCATCATCTCGCAGCTGGAACAGATTTTTACCGTGCACACGTTGACCACGGATGTCGATCACATCGACAACGACGTCGATGTGCTGATGTTGGTGCACCCCAAGCAGCTGCTTCCCAAGACGCTGTACGCGATCGATCAGTTCGTCATGCGCGGCGGCCGGCTGCTGTTGTTCGTGGATCCGAACTCCGGCGCGGACACGAGCGGCCGCGATCCATCCAATCCGCTCGCCGGTGCGATGGCGGATCACTCCTCGGACTTGGAGCCGCTGCTCAATACCTGGGGCGTCGACTACGATCCGACCAAGGTCATCGGTGACCTGGCTCGCGGTCTCGAAGTGCGGGTCAGCATGCAGTCGCCGCCGGTGCGGCATATCGGGATTCTCGGGCTGCGGCACGAGGACATGAATCAAAACGACGTGCTGACCGCGACGCTGGAGTCCATCAACCTTGCCACCGTCGGCTCGCTGTCGCAGCGGCCCGGTGCAAAGACAACCTTCGAGCCGCTGCTGTCCAGTTCGAACGAAGCGGCACCGATCCCTGCGCAGCGCTTCAATGCACTGACCGATCCCGGCACGCTGCGCGATGGCTTCAAAGCCACCGGCACGCGCTATACCATCGCCGCCCGCATCACCGGCCCGGTCGATTCGGCGTTTCCGAAAGGCGCGCCGACGGATCAAAAGCCTGCCGGGCCTCCGTTGGCGCATCTGCCCAAATCAACCGTGCCGGCGAATATCGTGGTGATCGCGGACACCGATTTGCTGATGGATTACATGTGGGTGCAGACTCGCGAAATCCTCGGGCAGCGCGTGGCGCAGGCGTTCGCCAACAATGGCGACTTGGTCGCGAACATCCTCGACAACCTGAGCGGCAGCGGCGCGCTCATCAGCGTGCGCGGACGGGCCAGTTTTTCGCGTCCCTTCACGCGCGTCGAGGCCCTGCGCCACAGCGCCGACGACCGCCTGCGCGCCAAGGCGCTGGAGCTGCAGTCGGAACTCAAGGATACCGAGAACAAGCTGACCGAGCTGCAAAGCAAGCGCAACGATCAGAGCTCGCTCATGCTCTCGCCCGAACAGGAGGATGAATTGAAGCGCTTCACGGCGGAGAAGGCGCGCGTGCGCAAGGAATTGCGCGAGACGCAGCGAGACCTGGACGTGGAGATCAATCGCCTCGACACCTGGCTCAAGGTGATCAACATCGGCATCGCACCGCTGTGCGTGGCGGTTGCCGGCGTCATCATCCTTTATCTTCGCAGACGCCGGCGTGCAGCCGCGACTCCCGCCGCGCACGCCCCCGGTGCGACATGAGCAGGCAGCGATTCACCGCATTGCTCATCGCCGCGTTGCTCGTGATCAGCGCTGCGTTGTGGCTGAGCACGCGCCGAAATTCGTCCAACCACGACACGCTGAATGCGGCGCTGTTTCCCGCCTTGCAAAGCGAGATGGCAACGGTAAGCTCGCTCGACATTCGCAAGGGGGCCGCCGCGCCCACCGTCAGCCTGCGGAAGAAGGGCGACGAGTGGACGGTGGCACAGCGCGGCGACTATCCGGCGGACGTCTCGAAACTGCGCAAATTGTTGCTGGCCTTGAGCGATGCGAAAATCATCGAGCAAAAAACTTCCGATCCCGCCAACTATGCGCAAATCGGCGTCGACAATCCGACCGCCGCAACCAGCCTGGGAACCGAGATAAAATTTACGGTCAAGGATGGCGCGCACTCGTTGATCGTGGGCAAACCGTCCGGCGAGGGTAACTTCGTCAGACGCGGCGATGAGAAGGTCACATATCTGGCGGCGCCCAGTATTTATGTCGAGTCCGAACCGCGCTACTGGATCGAAGCCAAGCTTCTCGAGATCCCGGCCGACGACATCACCCGAATCGAATACAAACCCGCCACCGGCGCACCCTACTCCATTCATCGCATCGCGGCCGCCGCCCCGGAGCAATCCGCGGCCAACCCGGCAAAGCCCGCAGCACCGCCGCCCGCCGGCGCGGCGCCGGCAAAACCCGCGACAGAGACCGACAGAGGGTTCGAACTCGACGGCGTGCCGCCCGGCCGCAAGCCCGCGGATGCGCAGGCTCTGGCGCCCCCGCCCGGGGTGTTCGGCAGCGTGAGCGCGGATGATGTCGCTGCGCTCGCGACCATCGATTTCAGCAAGCCGGTAACCGCCGTCATCACCCTGAAAGACGGCGGCGTCGTGACGCTCACCGGCGCTGTCGTCGGCGACAAGCACTGGATTCAGATCAGCGCGCCGAAGAATGAGGCGCTGGCGACGCGTACCGCGGGGCGTGCCTTCGAAATTGCCGGCTACCGTTACGACGGATTCTTCAGACCGTTGGATCAGCTGCTGGTCCCCAAGGAGTCGCCGCCGGCGCCGGCGGCCGCCAAGCCCTCGAAGGCCGCGCCCGTACAGGCCGTACCCTTGCGGGCCGCACCTGTACAGGCCGTACCCAAGCCGTCGGCGAAGTCGCCTGCAACGGCTCCGTGACCGGCGGCTACAGCGCCGGTTTTGGCAGACGTTTCGCCGCACTGGTGTATGACGCGCTGCTGTTGGCTGCGCTGCTCGTGATCTTCACCACCGCGCTGGTCATGCTGTTCACGCGTTCGGCGATACTGCCTGAGACAGCGGGTCCGTGGGTCTATCTGTATCGCGCGGCGCTGCTCGCCATCATCGTCGGTTATTACGTGCTCAACTGGATACGCAGTGGCCAGACCTTGGGGATGCGTGCATGGCATCTACGTGCCGTTGACGAATCAGGCCGGCGCATCGAGCTGCGCGCGGCGTTGCTGCGCTTCATCTACGGCGTGCTCGCGTGGGCCCCGGCGGCACTCGGAGTGCTTTGGCTGTACATTGATGCGCAGCATCTTGCCATTCACGATCGCTGGTCGCGCACGCGGGTGATTCACCTAGCGCGTCCGTGAGATCGCGATGATCGTGCACAGCGTAACGCCCATCGTCGGCAACCATCCTATCAGCATCGGGTTGAGGTTGAAGAGCTGCCCGCCGTTCTCGACAGTGCGTGTGATGAGAAAGAATAAAACGCCGAGCAGCACACCGATCACCGTGCGGGTACCGGCCCCCGTGGTGCGCAGCGGCCCGAACACGAACGGCAGCGCCAGCAAGGTGACGACGATCACGGCGAACAGCCTGGCAATCCTCGACCAGAAGCCGATCTCGAATACGGCGGTCTCCAAGCTATTGCGTCGCAGATGATCGATGTAAGAAGCGAGCCCGTGCAGCGTCAACAATTGCGGGTCGGTGGCGGCCAACCCGAGAAAATCAGGGTTGACGGAGGAACGCATGGTCTCGTTGGAACGGGTATCCGCATCGACGTGGTCCTTGCCGAACCGCGACGTCGCCACATCGTCCAGATTCCAGCGGCCGGGATCACCGAGAGAAATGCGCGCGGCACGCAGGATCGACCTCAAGCGGGTCGGTCCATCCAATTCGAACACCGACACGCCGCCGAAGGCGTGCTCGGCATCCCCGGTCTGTACGCGCAGGATCAGATTGCCGTCCTTGACCCAAGCGCTGCTGGAGCCGGCGAAGCTGACATCCGCCATCTTGGCGGTCGTTTTCTCTCGCTTGGCGAACTGCGCCATCGGCGGCGCCGCATATTCGCCGATGCCGTACATCGCCACGGCGAGAGTCAGGCCGGCGAGGCCGACCGGCCACGCGATGCGCCATACCGACACGCCCGACGCCCGGGTGATCACCAACTCGCTGCCGGCGGCGAGATTTCCCAATCCCATCAACGCACCGATCATGGCGCCGATGGGCAGGAGCTCGAACGCGGTCTGCGGCAGATTGAGCAGTGTGTTGAGAAAGGCGTCGCCGGCGCTGTAGTTGCCGACGCCGATATCGCCTTGCTGCGAGATGAACAGCACCAGCGCACCCAACGTCAACATCACGACCATCGCCATCAAGGTATAGATGAGCACCGTCCGATACAAATATCGATCGAGGGTGTTCATGCCTGTCTCGAGTGGCGCATGACCAGGTAAAGACCAAAGCACAGCGCGGCGGCGTGAACCCACCATACGCCGAGCACCGGCGAAAGCTCACCCTTTTGGATCCAGACTTTCGCGGCGGAAAGCAGGTTCGAGTAGACGAAGTACACGAGGATGGCAAAACCGACGCGGGCATAGCGCCCCTGGCGCGGCCGCAGCCGGCTCAAGGGCACGGCGATGAGGGTGAGCACCAGCGCCATGAGCGGCGTGGATGATCGGAATTGCAGTTGCGCAATGTCCGACGGCGCGCTCGATCCCAGCAGGGCGCGCGTCGGCTTGGTGTCCGGATCGGTCAGAGGGCCCGTCTCGGCGGGAGCGGCGATCGGAATGCCATGTTCGCGAAATTCTATGACGCGAAAATCCTGCTTGCCGGGCACACCCTCGTAGCGGCGGCCGTTGAACAGGGTGACCAAGTGCGAGCCCTGCGACGCCTTTGAGTACGTGGCCGTCTCCGCCAGCGCGACTTCGATGCGGCCGGCGGTCTCGCGCTGCACGAATACATTGTGCAGTACGCCCTCTTGATCCACGCGTTCGGCGTAAAACACCGCACCGCCGCCGCTGAAGGCGCGAAAGCGGCCGGCATCGAGCTGGCCAAATTGCGCCTCCTTGATCGCCGACGTGCGCAGCAGCTGAACTTGCGCATCCGCCCGCGGCACCTGCACGAAAACCAACCAGGCAAGCCCCAGTGCGATCACCGCCGCGAAGCAATACAGGGGCACGAGCAGCCGCGTGGGTCCGAACCCGCAGGCTTGCAAGGCGGCCATTTCGCTGTCGTGATACATCCGCCCGAGCGTCAAGACCACGGCCAGCAACAGGCCGACGGGCACGATGACGGACAAGTTCATGATGGCGCCGAGCACGATCAAATCGAAGACGACGCCGCGTCCGTATTCGTTCTCGGCGGCCTGCCCCAAGACGCGGGACAGCTGATTGGAGACCAGAATCGCCACCAAGACTCCCGTGACCGCCAGCCAGGTCTGCACCACCTCCCGGAGAAAGTAGCGTTGCATGGTCCATTTCATGGGCTCGAGCTTAGAGCCTTCGCGATAATCTAGTAAACTATTTGGCTTGGCCCACGCGGCCCCTTTTGGGAACGGACGGAGCTTCAAGGACATGGAATTCAAAGCGATCGTTGATGGCAAACTGCGCGAAAGCGCCGGTTGCGCCGTGGTCGGTGTTTACGAAAACGGCGAATTCGGCGCGGCCGCGCGCCGCCTCGACGCACAACTCGGAGGCCTGATCGCAAAATTGCACCGCGAGGGGGACTTTGCCGGAAAGCTCGGTGATCTGCTGCTGTTGCCGGCGCCCGCGGGGGCGGCCGCGGAACGCGTGCTCTTGATCGGACTGGGCGCGCAAGCCACATTTACCCGCAAACAGTACCGAAAGGCATTGCAGAGCACGGCTCAGGCACTGAGCAAGACCGGTGCCAAAGATGCCGTGATCTACTTGACTCTGGAGGAAATCTCGGAGCTCGATTCAAACTATCGCGCGCGCATGGTCGCTGAAGCGTTCAGCGTGCATGCCTACAAAATTCCGGATCTCAAGACCGCAGCCAAGCCGAAGCCTCGGCCGCTGGCGACCGTCAGCGTTGCCATGGCGGATAAGCGTGAAGCCAAAGCAGCCGAGGCGGGTCTTGCCATCGGTGCCGCAATCGGCAGCGGCATCACGCTGGCGCGCGATCTTGCCAATCTGCCGCCCAACATCTGCACGCCGACGTACATGGGCAACCGCGCCATGCAACTGTCCAAGGAATTCTCCAGCATCAAGACCAAGGTCCTGGACGGCGCGGCGATCAAAGCACTGAAGATGGGGGCGTTTCTCGCGGTCACTCAAGGATCGGTGCAGCCGCCACGGCTCATCGTCTGCGAATATCGCGGCGGCGCAAAGAGCCTTGCCCCGATCTGCCTGATCGGCAAAGGCATCACCTTCGACACCGGCGGCATCTCGTTGAAGGATCCCGGTGCCATGGACGAGATGAAATTCGACATGAGCGGCGGCGCCAGCGTGCTCGGCACGCTGCGCACCGTGGCTGAACTTGAACTGCCGATCAACCTGGTCGTGATCGTGGCGGCATGCGAGAACATGCCGAGCGGTTCGGCCGTCAAACCGTCCGACATCGTCACCAGCATGTCAGGCCAGACGGTCGAAATCCTCAACACCGACGCCGAAGGCCGTTTGGTTCTGTGCGACGCCATCACCTACAGCCGGCGCTTCAAACCGCAAGCGGTGATCGACGTCGCGACATTGACGGGCGCCTGCATCGTTGCGCTGGGCAATCATGTGAGCGGGCTGATGAGCAATGATGAGCCCTTGGCGGAAGAATTGAGCGCAGCCGGCCTGCGCGCGGATGACCGCGCCTGGCGGCTGCCCATCGGCGACGAGTACGTCGATCAATTGAAGAGCAACTTTGCGGACATTGCGAACATCGGCGGCCGCGAAGGTGGTGCCTGCACGGCGGCGTCATTCCTCTGGAAGTTCACCAAGGATTTGCGCTGGGCGCATCTGGACGTGGCGGGAACCGCATGGTTGAGCGGCTCACAAAAGGGCAGCACCGGCCGCCCCGTGCCGCTGCTGGTGGATTTTCTGATCGCCCGCTCGCACTCGTCATGACCGGGCGCGTCGACTTTTACGTGTTGAAAAGCGCGACGCCGAAGCAACGTTGGATCTTTGCCTGCCGCCTGGCGGAGAAGGCCTACCTGAGCGACTTGAAGGTCGTGATTCTGCAGGACGACGTGAGCGATGCGAAAGCGATGGACGATCTGCTTTGGACTTTCAACGAGCGCTCCTTCGTGCCGCACGAGCTGTGCCTCGATGAAAAATTCGACGCCGCCACGCCGGTGCACATCGGACTCGACGGCAGCGAGCTGCCCGGGGTCGATTTGCTGGTGAACATGACGGACCGGCTGCCCGCGGGATTCGAGCGCCATGCGCGCATTGCGGAGATCATCGACGCGGACAGCGAGCGGCGGCGCCTCGGGCGCGAACGCTTCAAGACCTACCGCGACCTGAAGCTCGAGTTGGATACTCATCAACTCGACGATACGGCAGGCATCTAGCGGCGCGATGGACAAGTCCTTCTCACCTGCGGACATCGAGTCGCGCATCTATGCGCAATGGGAGGCGCGCGGGTATTTCACGCCGAGCGGCCAGGGTGCCCCCTATTCCATCGCCATACCGCCGCCGAACGTCACCGGCACGCTGCACATGGGACATGCATTCCAGGACACCGTGATGGATGCGTTGATCCGCTTTCACCGCATGCGCGGCTTCGACACGCTGTGGCAGCCGGGCACCGATCATGCCGGCATCGCGACGCAGATGGTGGTCGAGAGGCAGCTGAATGCCCGCGGCAAGAGCCGCCTCGATCTCGGCAGGGATGCCTTCGTCGCCAAGGTGTGGGAATGGAAGGAGACTTCGGGCGGCATCATCACCGAACAAATGCGCCGCCTCGGCGCTTCCGTCGACTGGCAGCGCGACCGCTTCACCATGGATCCCGGCCTGTCGCAGGCGGTGACCGAGGTGTTCGTCAAGCTCCATGCTGAGGGGCTGATCTACCGCGGCAAGCGGCTGGTCAACTGGGACCCGGTGCTGAAGACCGCGCTATCGGACCTCGAGGTGGTCGCCGAAGAGGAGGCCGGGAGTCTCTGGCATCTGCGCTATCCCTTGAGCGATGGCGACGGCCATTTGGTGGTTGCGACCACGCGGCCGGAGACGCTCTTCGGGGATGCCGCCGTCGCGGTTCATCCGGACGATGAGCGCTACCGTGCACTCGTCGGGCGCAAGGTTCGGCTGCCGCTCGCCGGGCGCGAGCTGCCCATCATCGCCGACAGCTACGTCGATCCGGCATTCGGCAGCGGCTGCCTGAAGATCACGCCCGCGCACGACTTCAACGACTACGAAGTAGGCCAGCGTCACGGCTTGCCGCTGCTCAACATCATGACGCTGGATGCGGCGCTGAACGATGCCGTGCCCGCACCCTACCGCGGCTTGAACCGCGGCGAAGCGCGCAAGCGTGTGGTCGCCGATCTGGAGGCGCTCGGACTCATCGAGCGCATCGAGCCGCATAAACTCATGGTGCCGCACGGCGATCGCAGCCAGGCGGTGCTCGAGCCGCTGCTCACCGATCAATGGTTCATCGACATCAAGCCGCTGGCGCTGCCCGCGATCCAGGCGGTCGAGAGCGGCCGCGTGCGCTTCGTTCCCGAGCTCTGGACGGCCGTCTATTACGACTGGATGCACAAGATCAAGGATTGGTGCATCAGCCGTCAGCTATGGTGGGGACATCGCATTCCTGCCTGGTACGACCCGGACGGCCGCTGGTACGTGGCGCGCAGCGAAGCGGAAGCGCGCGCGGCTCATGGCATCGCGGCCTCGGTGCCGTTGCGCCAGGACGATGATGTGCTCGATACCTGGTTCTCCTCGGCGCTCTGGCCCTTCTCCACGCAGGGTTGGCCGCAGCAGACCCATGCACTCAAGACCTACTATCCGACCTCGGTGCTGGTGACCGGCTTCGACATCATCTTTTTCTGGGTCGCCCGCATGATCATGATGGGGCTGAAATTCACCGGCGAAGTGCCGTTCCACCATGTCTACATCCATGGATTGATTCGCGACCAGGACGGTCAGAAGATGTCCAAGTCCAAGGGCAATGTGATCGACCCGCTGGATATCGTCGATGGCATCTCCCTGGATGATTTGCTCGCCAAACGTACCACCGGTCTGATGCAACCGCAGATGAAGCCGGCCATCGAACGCGCCACGCGCAAGCAATTCCCCCAAGGAATCGCCGCCTACGGCACCGATGCACTGCGCCTGTGCCTGGCGCGTCTGGCAACGCAGAGCCGCGATCTGCGCTTCGACATGTCCCGTGTCGAGGAGTACCGCAACTTCTGCAACAAGCTGTGGAACGCCGCGCGCTTCGTCCTGCTGAACGTGGAGAATCAGGAGATCACGCACGACGGCGCGAATCTCAGCCTGGCGGATCGCTGGGTGCGCTCGCGGCTCAAGGTCATGCTGTCGCGAATCGAAGCCGGCTTCGCGGAGTACCGGCTGGATATCGTGGCAAACGCGCTGTACGAGTTCACCTGGCACGAATACTGCGACTGGTATTTGGAGTTCTCGAAAGCCATGCTGCAGTCCGACGGCGCTTCAGCCTCGGACCTCGCCGCCGCCAGATCCACCCTGATCGGCACGCTCGAGGTATTGCTGCGCGCGCTGCACCCGATCGCACCCTTCATCAGCGAGGAAATCTGGCAGCGCGTGCGGCCCTTGGTCGGCGCCAAGTTCGAGTCGATCATGCAGTGCCGGTTTCCGCTTGCCGCCGACGTCGAGGCCGACGCGCGTGCGGAGTCAGAGATGCGCTGGGTGATGGATTTCATCTTGGGAATACGGCAGATCCGCGGAGAAATGGATATAGCACCGAGCCGAAAGCTGGCAGTTCTGCTGCAGAACGCCAACGCCCGCGACCTCGATTACCTGGCCCGCAACCTGCAATACCTGACGCGCCTTGCCGGAATCGAGCCGCCGCGCGTGCTCGAGGCTCAAGCTGCGCCCATTTCTGCCGTTGCATTGCTGGGGACGATGGAGATTCTCGTGCCCATGGCCGGGTTGATCGAACCGAACGCAGAACTCGACCGTTTGACCAAGCGACTGGGCAAGGCGGAGGTGGATTTGCGCAAAATGGAGACGAAGCTGAGCAATGCCGATTTCGCCAGAAACGCGCCGCCCGAGATCGTCGCCAAGGACAATGCCCGCGTGGCGGAGCTGCGCACCGAGGTCGCGCAATTGACCGCTCAGATCGCCAGGGTCCGCCGGCTGATAGGCCGATGAACATGACGAATGTGCCGATCGACGCCGCGCTCGAGCAATTGAATCGCGTCATTCTCGGCAAGGAATCGCAGATCCGGTTGTGCCTCGCCTGCCTGTTGGCGCGCGGCCATCTGTTGATCGAGGACATCCCCGGCGTCGGCAAGACGACGCTGGCGCACGCACTGGCCAAGACGCTGGGTCTGTCGTTCCAACGTGTGCAATTCACCAGTGACCTGTTGCCCGCCGACGTTCTGGGTGTCTCCATTTTCGACCGTCGTGAGGGAAGCTTTCGATTTCAGCGGGGGCCGATTTTCTCGCAACTGGTGCTGGCGGATGAAATCAACCGCGCCTCGCCCAAGGCGCAAAGCGCGCTGCTCGAAGCCATGGAAGAGCGGCAGGTGACGCTCGATGGCCAGTCGATGGCGCTGCCTGAGCCTTTTTTCGTGATCGCCACGCAGAATCCGCAGGACCAGGTCGGTACCTTCCCCTTGCCCGAATCGCAGCTCGACCGATTCCTCATGCGGGTTCACCTGGGCTACCCCGCGGCGGCCGCGGAGCGCGAACTCTTGAGCGGTGTCGACAGGCGCGACCTGGTCAATACCCTGGACACCGTGATTTCGCCCGACACGCTGCGCGAACTGCAACAGGCCGTGCTGGAGGTACACGTCGCGCCGGCACTGCTCGATTACGTGCAAGCACTGGTCGCACACACACGCCGGGCGCCTGGATTGAATGCCGGACTCTCGCCGCGTGCGGCAATCGGTCTGCTGCGTGCGGCGCGTGCCTGGGCCTTGATCGCCAAGCGCAACGCGGTCATTCCCGAGCATATCCAAGCCGTGTTTGCCTCGGTCGTCGAGCATCGCGTGCGACAGCGCAGCAGCGACGCAGCGGTGGTGACCCGGCTGCTCGAGGCCGTTCCGGTACCTTGAACGAGCGCCGCCTTCCGTGAAATCATTGCGGCAGGCGGCGAGAGTCAGATTGCGCGCCTGGGCCGCGCGCCGCCACGGACGCGATGTCCTGCCGATACGCATCTCGCGGCGGCGAATCTACATACTTCCGACGCGCTTCGGCATGATGTTGGCGGTCATCCTGGCAGCCATGCTGATCGCAGGCCTCAACTACAACAGCAATCTGGCGCTCGGCTTTGCCTTCCTGGTGGCCAGTCTTACCCTCGTGACCATGCACCACTGCAATCGCAACATGCTGGGCATGCTGGTGGATGTCACCCCGGAGATCGATGCCTTTGCCGGCCGCGAAGCGGGCGCCGAGTTCGTATTGCGCAACGAGTCGGACGTGGAACGGCCGGATGTCGAAATCCGTTTGCCGATGACCGCCGACGCGGGCGCGGCCGGCATGGGCGCGGCGGGCGTAGGCGCGACCGGCGTTGGCGCTGCCGGCGTAGGCCGGGTGAGCGCACGCAACGACGAAGTGATCACCGTCATGATTCCTGTTCCAAGGCGCGGCGTGCTGCGCGTGGAGCAGTTCGAACTGCGCACGCGCCATCCCTTCGGTTGGTTCCATGCCTGGACCTACGTGCAGAGCCCGATCACGATCTTCGTGGCGCCGGCCCCGCTCGGAACACGAACACTGCCCTCCACACGCGAAAACGGCGCCGCCGCGAGCACCGAGACGCGCGGCGATGAAGACTTCTCCGGTTTGCGCGCCTATCAACCCGGCATGCCGTTGAAGCACATGGCATGGAAATCCCTGGCGCGCGGCGGCGAACCCGCGGTGCGTACTTATACCGGCCTCGCGTCGCAGCCTGAATGGCTGGAATGGTCTGCTCTCGAAGGACTCGATACCGAATCCCGTCTATCGCAGCTGTGCCTGTGGATTCTGGAGAGCGACGTCGCGCAGCGGCCGTATGGGCTGCGGATTCCCGGCAAGGAGATTGCGCCCTCCGGGGGCGCGGCGCATCGATTTGCCTGTTTGCGCAGCCTTGCAGCTTTCGGCATGGTGGAGTTTTAGCATGGAACGCGTCTCCTTCCAGGATCTCGCGAGCATCTCGGCATGTCTGCTGCTCGCGCTGTTCGCGCAAGTCCACTCTCTGCCCGTATGGGTGCCGATCATCGTCGCCACGT
>Ga0116228_10004017_pt1 | contig 13005 bp, 9 predicted proteins | sample S1TSphfallax_2_FD_89694 | JGI IMG/M metagenome (GOLD analysis project Ga0116228, IMG submission 89694) | Host-associated microbial communities from peat moss isolated from Minnesota, USA - S1T2_Fc - Sphagnum fallax MG | ecosystem: Host-associated > Plants > Peat moss > Unclassified | place: USA... | reverse complement strand
CCATGGTTCTTCCCCTCCTCTTGTCGGACCGTCCTCCACCATGTGGCGGCATAGCCTTTCAAGTAGGATTGGGCAAGCTCCACAGCGGAATTCCATCCAACCTTGGCGGCATGTAAGTAGTCGTCCATTTCCGCATGCCAAGCATCCATAACCTTGCGGTCGCAGGCACCATCGAAGTTCTTGGGCTTGGCCGGTTGAAACCTTTCACACTTGGCGACTCCCGTTTTGAGGGCTGCCACCAACTCACCAAAGTCGAACCTACCCATCTTGAGGAGGACTTCCAATTGTTCTTGGGTGAATAGGACCGAGCTCCTTTGTTCCTCTTCACTTTCGGGCTCATCTCGGTCCTCCTGGGGCATCGCTTCCTCCTCCCCAATAGATTCTGGCGGGGCTACTCGGTCTTCGACGGGCTCCTCCAACATGGAGTCTTGCGGTTGCTTACGGGTCTTCTTGGGTGCCATCACCACTCCAAGAAGCAAGTTGAGCTTCACCTTGAACTTTAATACCAAATGATGCACTCCTAAGTTCCTCGTTGAACCCACTTGAGGGTCCAAGTGTGTTGAATTGCGGAAATATGGAACTTGGAGGCTCTCCCGACTTCCAGCACTAGAAAGGGGTAAAGGGGTGTGCTGGAATTCCCGGGATTAGACTAGGAAGAAGGAGTAGATTATCAAGCTTGAATCTGCATCCAAAACCAACCACAAAAGGGTTAGTTCACATTCGGGAACACCCTTGGGTGTTGGGACAATGCACGGGCACTTTGACACACAAGACTCCACATGGCCCGGACCCGAGGGAAGCCACCACCTTCCCCCATATAGTATTCTCTGCAGCTCCCCGCGGGAGCTACATCCAAATGGCTCTTTTTGCCGGGACTCCCAAGTTGGAGTCTCGAAATTGTCCCGAAACTGTCCCGGGACTTTGGGAGCTCATAACTCCCGACTGTAAGGTCTGATCGCGACGAGGTCTGAACCAAAGTTGTATCCCTCGTCGAGATCTTTCCAACGCCATGTCGCACTATCAATTCGGAGGTCGGGAAGAGGTTGATTCCCGACTTTTAGTGGTCGGGAGTCAAATTGTCAGTTTGACTCCCGGCCCTTCTTTTGCCCATAACTTGGGCTGCAGATGTCCAAATGGCCAATGCGAGGCCATTTTCGATATGTACCATTCAAGACCTTTTCAATGACACCAAGAAAACCTCAATGCAAGGTGTTTTGGGCCTTGCTGTTGAACTCTAAACATTCGGGAGTCCCAGAGGACCCCAAGTCCCTAACTTTGGGAGTGTTGGGCTTCACCCCCACACTTGGCCAAAGTGAGGTTGCGACATAAGTACTCAAGCCATTTTCGCAAAATTATTTACCTTGGCCATACAAAGTTTCTTCCACTGGGACATGATATGAAATCAAACCCACTTTTATTTTCATCTTTTGACATGCCTTGTGGTGATGAGCATGATATTCCAAAAGCTACCACTTTTGCATGTTGGAGGGATGTGGCCAATAGAGTTACTAACCCAAATGATTCTATGGTGTTTGAGGGTAGTGGATTGACAAGGTGGGGTATACTCAACAACTTGCCCTGCTAGGGTGAACTAAAAATACGTCATCTCTTGGACCCCATGCACATTGAAGGAAATGTGGGAAAGGCTATCATAAAACAGCTCTATGGAGAGAAGGACGATAACTTTAGGGAGGCTTGTGAGGATCTTGAGAAGCATCCCTATGTGTGGATTACTGTTGATTCTAACACATGTATTGTGTAGCGACCATCAGCTCCATGGACACTTACTACACGAGAAAGAAAAGACTTTCGAAATCGCATAGGAGAGATGCGATTCCCTACATGTTTGAACTTTGATGGCAAGGGTTGAATTTAGAAGTACTCTGTTGCTTTTATTTATATTTAAATCTATATGCCTTATACTGGAAAAAGACTTTGAAGTATAGAATGCTATCTGTTGGATGTCCAAAATACTTTTGTATAATTTTATGGATCCTTGTTGTAGGTTATGGAACCAATCTTCAAAAAGCTTTTGGTAAGGATGATGACCACAAGTGGCCAAGGTATCTCAAGACACATGACTATCATCATTTACAGCAACACATATTGCCTGTGGCAATAATAGGCTTAGCTAGTGCAGAAGTACAAGATGTTATTTGGTCATTGGGAAATCTGTTGAGATGGGAATGCTCAAAGGAGTTATTTGTAGAGGAGATTCCAAGAATGAGGGTAATAGCAGCAGAGGTGGTATGCAAGGTGGAAAAGGCCTTCCCTCCATCATTTTTTGATTGTCAAGTGCATTTATTAGTTCACCTTGTGGATGAGATAATCATTGCTGGTCCTATGCATTATCGGTGGATGTATTGGCTTGAAAGATATATGGCAATATTAAAGGGTTATGTCCATAACCATGCACGAGTGGAAGGAAGCATGGCAACAGGACACTTGGCAGCAGAGAACATGTTTTATTACAACAACATCTTGGCCACTATAGATCCATCATGTCTTCATGTTTGGATGGAGGAAATAGAAGAGGAGGAAGACCGTTTGACTAATGCCATCAAAACACATATGTTATTACCTATTGAGTTAATTCAATTGATGAATATTCTGGTTTGGTTGAATTAAACATTTTCACGAAGAACCTCCACTTTCCTTTGAACCCACCTATGCCCCACTCCATTTACACCTTAAAACTTGCATGCATTTTGTTGTAGGTTTGCATTAACTCCCATTGCCCTATTTTTTGCATAATAAACATTTCCTCACTCATATTACTTGGATTTCCCAATAGGTATTCAAAGTAGTCATCATCGTGGATGAAGTATTAACGCCAATTCTTATAAACATTAAAGTGCCACAAGATCATCACATCGTGATAAAAGCCAATATAACCAACGTCTATGTAGATGAACAACCCATGATGGTCCAAAATGACAATGTTATTCATTGCATTTTTTTTTTGCCCATTAAACCACGTGCCATGTGTTTCATTTTACAAGGGCTTACAAATTTCAATCAAAATGCCATCAATAAACCCAATACACCTTGATATTTCCCATAAGTGTGCACCCAAATTAAGTTTATCTTCATGTGTGGGCCATTGAATCTCATCTTCAAATGCATGGTTGATGTATGATGCAATGAATATTGCATCATCACATAATGCATATTTTGACCAATTCCACATAAAAGCAACATACATAGTGACATTGTCATGTTTCATGTAGAAAATGAAATTCAAAACACATTATTTAGGTGTCAACTTTGATAGCCTACCTAATACAACTAAAACTTCACATATTATGATGCAAAAACGAAACATCAAACCTGAAAACCCTAACCCTAACCCCAAAAACCTACACCTTAATCATAATCCACAAAAATCAACCCTAAACCCTAAATTTCATACCTGAAAATCCTAATATCAACTGCTTAAACCTACACCTTAAAATTTAGACCTGAAAATGCTAACCCTAACTCTAAAACCTGACCCAAAACCCTAAAATTAAGACCTGAAAACCTAAACCCTAAATTTAAAAACCTACACCCTAATCATAACCAACAAAAATCAACCTTAAACCCTATATTTTAAACTTAAAAACCTTCACATTAACCCCTTAAACCTAAACCTTAAAATTCAAACTTGAAAGTGCTAACCTAAATTCCAAAGCCAAACCCAAAACCCTAAAATTTGGACTTGAAAACCCTAACCTTAAACTTAAACCCAAAAATTCAAACCTAAAACCTTAACCCTAACCTCAAGCCTCAAAAATCAGAATTGAAACATCAAATATGAAAGATGAAATTCACATGTGGATCTAACATGGGCTCTAATGGCGAGGACCACTTGAGAAGCCAACTTGTCAAATTCGTCTAATGTAAAGTTTGTCAAAGTCTTGAATAATGTTGATGTGGTTCGCATTGTACCCAAAACATACCGGACACCAACGGTCGGGTCCGTAGATTGACCCCCTTTGTCTTCCATCTCATGTGAATTGAACAAATCATTGGTGTTGGAAGCCATTGTTGCCATCACTTGAAAAAGAACAAGGTCATTTTCGTCCATATCTTCCAAAATATCCTCATCACTTGAAGATGAGGTGGAATCATCAATTTGAAGAGCTTGAGGAAGACATTTCTCAAGGTTTGAAATGAAAAAAAGAAGGAAAACCTCTTTTTTATATAGTGCACATGAAAGTCTTGATCTACATTTTAAGTACTAACCTACTTTAGATCTAAACCATATTTTACAAAAGTACAAACCATCATATAAACCCTAATGTTTTGTTTTCTAACTTTAAAATTTGAAAACCATACTTTAAGAACCTCAACCCTAGAATTAAACCCTAAAATTTCAATTCCTACATTATAATGCCAAACCTTTAAAACCTCAAACCTAAACCTTTAAAAAAAACCTTAAAATTCAAACCCTAAAAAACCCAACCTTAAACCCTAAAACAAAACCTTACCATGTGAACCCACAAAACTTTAAACCCTACACCAAAGCCTAAAATTCAACCTTAAAAAACCCAAGCCTAAACCTTAAAACCAAACCTTAACATGTTTACTATCAAAAGACCAATTTTAAATCCTAAAATTCAACCTTAAAAAGCATAACCTTAAACCAAACCCTACAATTGAATTCTAAAAAGTCCAACCATGAACCCTAAAAGCAAACCTAACCATGTGGACCCACAAAAGACCTTAAACCCGAAATTCAACCCGTAATGAGCCCAAATTTAAACCCTACAACCAAACCCTAAAAAACCTTACCCTATATTTTTAAAATTAAATCTTAAAACTTCAAAATGTAGATCCTAATATTTAACCTTTGAAAACCTTAACTCTAGAAATTAAACTTCAAAATAACCAATAACCAAAAAAATAATAACCATAATAATAATTTATAGCCATCAACAATAGCCAATAGCCAAAACCAATAACCATAACAATAGTTAGTAACAAAATCAAATAGTGGATAACCATAGCCAATAGCCATCAACAATAACCAATTGCCATAACCAATGGCCATAACAATAGTCAATATCAAAATCAAATAGTGAATAACCGTAACCAATAGCCAACATGGCTTCAGCCCCCTAGCCTCCTAGCCCATATACCTAGCCCCTATAATATAGGTTAGAGGTGGGCAACCCATGAGTGAAAAAAAAAGTTGATGTGTTGAATTTGGGGATCCCATCTTGAGTTTTCCCAATTTGGATCCTTCTTGGTCCCCTATCCTAAGATTTTACAAATAACACAAAACTAGGGGATGGGGGAGCAAAGAGGGGTGCAAGTGGGCACCAACAGGGTACCACTTTATGAATAACTTTATTATATAACAAAGATTCCAAGAATGGTTGAAGGACAAAATTGATGAATTTGAAACCTACTTCGTACCTTTTCCAAATTAACAAAGGTAAGAACATTGTTCATGACGAATTCAAGAAAACTTGAACTTTTTATTTGTAATCTTTGATGTTTGTTGAAATGTGCTTCCTTTAAAAATATGATTAACAATAAAATTATCCGCAAAATGAAGTAAACTAGGTGCCAAAACCTTGTATTTTGTCAAAATAAATGCCACAATGCCAAAGTAAACATGGGAATTTTGTACATGAGTCAAATAGGGACCCAAACTTGTTTTTGTGTCACAAATTATGCTCAAACTAATTTGATACTTAATTGAATTTGTGTTTGTAGTGAATGTGCACTTCTTGAACTTTTCAAAAGTTTGAGGTAGTTACAAGTTTTTTTGTGTGTTTTTGACAAGTGTGGGTAGAGGTTGTGATATCTTTCGTGTTTTCAATAGTGTTAAGAGTTTTTGTTCATGTTTTTAACAAGTGTAGAAAGGTTGTGACGAGGAGTTATGCATGTTTGTCTAATGCTTCCGATACTCGTGACTGTCTTTGGTTTTGTGTTTAGTTTTTTTTTTGTTGATCTTTTTTGTTTTGTTGTTGAAGAGAGATTTTCATGTCCAATATTTTTTTGGAAATTTGATGATTTGTAATAAGGAGAAAAGGGAAAGAAAGGTTGTTGTGGGAGAGGAGGAAATGGGCTACCAAAGCGAGCAAGGTTGTGTGTTCAATTCCATTTTGTGTTTTGTATGTTGTGTTCTAAGAAAGAAGGAGGTTGCTAGAATGGGCATTGTTTTGTTGTGGGTCTTGTGTTGCATTTTGATGTCAAAATCCCTATATCCTTGAATTTAAGGATAGCTCAAACCTTAGCACGAAATGACAAAGGTAGGCCCAATGGCAAGCCAACTTGACATGGTGATAATTTTAATCTCTCACATAACTATATGCAAGTTTTCATATATTGCTTTAAAATGATTCAATGAAAAAATGGCAATTGCTCTCAAACATGACTAGTTGTTTTGTTTAGCCTACTCATTTTTAACTAGGTACATAAAGAATTTACATAATTTGCTCATGATTGAATGTTTCATGAACTCCCAACTTCATGTTTAGACTTGCATTTGCCTATTGGAACTCATTTGAAAACAAACAAGATATGAAACACTAATGTTTTATAAAATGATACAATTGTATTACCTAACAAAAAAATCACATGGCTTGAATGTTTCACAAGCTAAAATCATAAAACTATGATTTTGTAAGTTGTAACAAACTAACTCCAAACTCTATGTGCACTCAAAAACTTGATAAAAGATAATGAAAAACTAGTTAAAACCATTCATATCTATACTACATCCTAACCCTAATGTAACGACCACCTAACCTTAATTTAACTACCACCTCTAAACCCTAGTTGTCACCATTCACCTTAACCCTACTACTATAAGGATGTGAATATTATTCATCTATTTGATAAATTTAAGCACATTCATCAAGTTTGGGGATTAGAAACAAATAATATTTCTAACATCCCTTCACTTCCCCCCCCTTCCCTCCTTCTTCAAATCAATCGGTAACTATTTAATCTTGTTTTCACATATGGTACAACCCTTCTAAGAAAGTAACAAGTTTAAGGTTTGTGGAAAAGAAAAAATGTTTTAAGAAAAAATTGCATTTACACCTAAATGATATTTCGAGATAAATAATTTTCAAATACTAAATCTAATTGATTAAATAATAAATGCCTCACTATCATCCACAATTTAGTAGGAAAAAATAACACATAATAATGTGTGGCATTTTGGAATATGAAATACCTATGGCATAACATGCACTTTGAAGCCCAAAAACATTAGAAATACTTGTTTTTCAAACTACAAATATGGTGACACACACACTTTTATGTTTGTGTGTGCTTTCATGTCATTTAAAAAATACTTGGAAATATTTTTTGAATCATGCACATCCCCTCCCGCACCTCATCTTTAAATTGTAGAAATATCATTTATGTTCTACCATCTCCACATATGATGGTCCATATTCAACCTATTAGGTACATACACATTGGTTGTTTTTTTCTTGGAGGTACTCACGTTCAATGTGATGTGATATAATGCCAACTAATTGGGTTAGTTGTTTTACTTAATTTTATGAAAAAGCTTGTAGCTTTTGAACAAAACAACTTCCACCTATCAAATCAAACAATTACATTCTTATAAAAAGGCCAACTAAACCACGTGACTTCTTTATGGAATACCACATATTTAAAATTTATTGGTTCTATCCATTGGGAAGAGATATGCATTGTAAAAAATTTCCAAATGGTTTTTTTTTTTCAAAGTGGTGAAATTTTAATGTATTTTAATTTTCATAGTCACCAAAATTTTAAATAAATTTCTGAATTTAAAAAATACTAAATTATTTCTTAAGTTCCAATATGGAGCCCAAAATATAGAAGGACACTAGGTTTTTTTTTCATATTTTTCTACTTCAAAATCTATCTAAATCATCTTATAAATGATTGCCACTTTAGCTACAATACAAAATTGAAAAAGGAAAAGCCCCATTGCCATGATGTAGAATTTGGGGATAATATTTTGATTATAATTACTTGACCCAAAGAATAATATGTAGAGTACTATGTATGCATATGAAGGATGTTTTAGATAAGCACATGCACTTAAATGAAAAGTTCTAGATCTAATAAGGTAAGTTTTTAATTTTTATTTTGAACTTGCCATCAAGGGTAGAATCATTATGTGATGAGTTATTTTTTGTTTCAACAAATAGAAATATTTTATTAAGTAACATGAAAGTGTGGAACCAAAAATGGTAATAAGATCTTGAAATTTGAAGATATTTATGAATTAAATATTACATGTATATATTAAATATATAATAAAAACACATAACTCCATATTGACTATAAATCATTATTATCTTAGCAAACATCAACTGGGGGGGGGCGTAATGTTCACCATTGGCAACAAATGTTTTTGGATATTTTTAATTTTTTGTGCAAATTCGTTTATTTTGTTAATAAATTGCAAAATTTTGAAACCACAAATTTTTTTAATATTTTTTTATAAAAAATCTAGTAAACATCATATCTATATAGATTATTTACTTTATAATCTAATTTAATAATTTCCATTCATTATTGAATTTATAATGACTTCCAAAATCACCTTGGAAAACAATATCCATGCCATATGATAATTCTTTTGTGTTAGTAAAAACATAATTCATGTGTTGCCATTATGATCAATTCAATTTAAAACCTCAATTTGATCCAAAATTTCAAATTTCATATATGTAATTCTATTTCATTCATTTGGTCAATTTGATACATGAACCCAGTTTCATTTATCTTCAAGTTTTCATGAAATATACCTTGTTTATCTATTCATGTATTGTACAATTAATTGATATTGAAAATTACATCAAGAAAAAAAAATTCATTGGTATAGTCACATTTTTTTCCATCTATGGACAATGGGCAATAATTTATAGTCAATTTCAACCATGAATAATTTTTCATTGATGTAATATGATCCATTGTTGACATTTATATGAGATATTTTTTGATTCATGTTGTCAAATTTATTTTAAAAACAATAATTTTCCTTTTCACCTTTCTTTTCCCCCCTTCCTTTGTCCCTTTCCCCATTTTTATTCTCTGCCAAATTTCCCCATCATCCTATTACCTTTTCCCTATTTTTTCCCCTCCTTATTCCAAAGTGACCCACACTATGTTCTTTTTATGTTTTCAATATGTCATTTGAAATACAACCATTCATTTCATACAATTTGAAATATTATTATTTATCCTTGTTATATTCCACATGTTTGCCACATATTTCAATATTTTCAAATAGACAATGTGATGAAATGGCAAATAGCATATGCCTTTTCAAATCCAAATTGGTGGGTAAAGGAAGGGAGGTAAACATGTTTAAAAGATAAATAACTTGAATATGAAATGACACATAACTTGTGTTTTATCATATTCAAATAAGTGGTGTGTATGCCAAAAGAGAGGTGGGTCAAAAGCAGTGCTATGTGCTTGTTTGAATTTTTTTTATAACCTTTGATTCTAGTTTTTTGAAATATTGAAAAATAAAAAAACCTTCAATATTTGATTTTTTAAAAATACGAGAACCAAAGAATCTAACTAGGATTAATTTTTCAAATGTGAAGGTTCCTTATGAGATTAGTGATCACTTAACCAAAAAATTGATTGGTATATTTAATGATTTTTTGGTCGCCATATCACATATTTGTGACATTTGTTAATTGGTTTTTTGAATTAGGAAACAAAATCTTTCACATTTAGCATGATAACAAATTATTAAATCAAAATTTCCATATTTAATATGTTGATGGGTAGATTAATAAGTGGCTTCATTTCTTAAGGGAAATAATCAATTGTGGTTGTAATAAGAATGTTGACATAGATGAATGTCATTGTTGTGAAAAAATAGGTAATGGAAACACCAACAAGAATGTGGACATTAACAATCGAACAAACACAACATTGGTTATGGTTCTGAAAATAAATAATGTGAATACAATAATTCCCATTAATGCAATGAATTTTACTAGTCCCAAGTGTAGTTGGCACAATAACCAAACAAAATGAAATATTAAAGAACAACATGACTTGGAAAGACCAGAGCCAATCAAGAACCAAATTATTCCACAACCATTAATGCATGTATTCAACCACAAAAAAATGAAGTTGGAGATAACCAACACAAAATCTACAAGTGAAACTAAGCCTACCCTCACATAAACATTGTTCTTCATTTCATTATTAATCAATAGTGTTTTATTTTGAAAGGTTGTAACAACCACCAAAATTTGTTGCAAAAGGAATCAAAGTGGAGACTATGGGTTTTATGTTATAAACACACTTGGTGCTAGAACATAACACCAACATAACCCTAACACTAATTTAATGTTAATCGCCTACCACTAACATTAACATTGGCACACTTAACTTTTGGTGTATTCACATTTGGCATTTGTATTTCTACTTTAGGTTTTTTTATTAGCTTTCACATGATCATGGATTTACACCAAGATCCCATTGTGATAAAGGTAGGTGACACTTTTGTCTTTCCATTTGCGTCACTTTCTTTCTTGTTCACTATGTTTATTCATTTTGCAACTCTTTTATGGCATTTTTTTTTCTTTTCATGTTCATTCAATTCATGTTTGTTATGCTTGTCTCCATGCTCACTTTCTATGTGTTCATTCTCTCGATGCTCACTTTGCACCCCTTTGTGATAATGTTGGCTTCTTTATTTGTTCATTGCTTTTATTTCATGGCGAGTTTTACCTCTCCATATTAGTTTTGTTTCTCTTTCATGGTGAGTTTTCCTTTTCAACATTTGTTATGCTTTTCCTTCCTAATGGTCTTTTTTTATTAGTGTTCACTCTTGTTTTTCCTTTGTTATGGTCCTTTCCTTTTTGTGCTCACTCCCTTTTTATTTGTGATGGTCTTTCATTTTTGGTGTTTGTTTTGCAGTTCCATCATTGGTGGACTTTCATTTTCAATGTTCCATTGGTGCCTGCATTCTTTCTTTGTTCTTTTATAATGCATTGATGCTACTCCCTTCTTGGGACTCCATTGATGCCTTTCTTTATTATTTTGTTATTTTGCAGTTCCAATGTTAATGGTCCTTCCTTTTTTTTTGTGTTGGTTTGTAATTCTGTTGACACCTTTATTTTTGTCTCTACTCTTATGTAGTTCCATCATCTACTTTCTTTCCTTTTCAATGATCTTCTATAACTACATTGTCAACATTTTTTTATGTGCACTTGTTTTCTTTGTCTTGGTTTTTATTATTCATTTTCAATTCTATATTGTTGTTATTGTTTTATCTTCATTTTTTCTTTTATGTTTTGCAATTTGTGGGGTTCATATTATGTCTTTCTAAAAAATTATATTTTTATGTTTATTTTCATGTTTTATGTTGCAAGTTTTGCTAGCTTTAACACCTTTCACAAGAGTTTTTAAGATTTGCAAGGTTTAGCCTTCCTATCAATGCACTCCAACAAAACATTATAGATAAGTTTTTTGAAACTCTAATCTAACATTTTTCAAACTCCTCCTTCAAGGTGTTAAAAATTGTGATCGCATTCAAACTATCCATGGGTTTCTTATGTTCATTATTTGTCAGTCAAGTTTTTGAAAAGGTAATAAACAACACTTCAACACCAACTTTAACCATTCATTAGCAAAGAAGGGGTTTAGCAAGCCAACAACCAAATCTTTTGGATATTTGGACATTTTTTCTTGATAGTTGAACAAAAAAAGGTGCTCCAACAAGCATGTAAACAATTTTAGTTGAACATTGTGTAAAGAAGTAGCTAGTCTTGTAAACATTGCAAAAAAAAAGAAGGGATTATGGTGTGTTCCTATGTCGATGCCTATAACTATCGCCATCATCACACATATAGAACATAACATATAAATACCCTAAATGGTACGCCACATCTAAACAAAAATATGACTCACTTGCAACAAACAAGAATCTAAGCCCAAAACATAGAAATAACAAAACCATGAATCAAATAAAATTGCATAATATATAAAAAAAATTGCAAACATGAAAACACTATGATTTGAAGTCTCAAATCACTAAAAAAATTTAAGATCACACAATTTGGGATTATATCCCATGACAAAATATTTAAAACATTGTTCCCACAGGACTTGGTTTAAAATAAAACTAATGAACTTAGCTAACCTAGTTTATCCCTAACTATGTGAAATTTAATTAAACAACTAAACTAACACACCCGACAAAACAATGGGGAACAATGGGGGTAGGGGTGTTAGAGTGAACGGGAATGTGAAAAATAGAAAAGGGAACAAGTTTTAACATTTAGGTGCTAAATGCCATTGACTTAAAGTTCCTTTTTGAAACTTGCTACATAACATTCACATTGTAAATGAAAAAAATTAATAGATTTTATGGTAACTTATCACTTTCTTAACATTCACTTAACACCAAGCTACCATTCCCTACCATGTAAGATTCCAAGTTGGATTTAGTGGTAGCAAACATTCCATATACGAATCCCACCAAACTTTACAAAATGTAACATTGAGTTACCACCAACTTAATCCTAAATGTATTTGCAACATTACTGCATAAGACCCATACTCACTTCCTTTCAAGCTTGCTATTCCTCATGACCATAAAAACTCATCTTTGAAAAAACTGACCATGTTTCTATGCAGCCCCAATCAAAGTTCATAGAGATCCTCTAATTTTTCATGATGGTGATACTTCTGGCACTTGATCTCTAGAGGTTCCTAGGCCCCTTGATTCTCAAATGTTTGACCATGGACAATTGAGTGGATATATATCCAGATACATAACTATGGGGGTATGTCCTTGTTTTTAATAATCATACAACATTGATCAAAAGGTCTCAAATAGATGGACATATATATATATATAGGCACCACTATTTTGATAGATTCACTATGTGGCAAAATGGAGTAACAAAATGTGATGCTTTGCATCCACATGTGGTTGGTCAATTTCAGCACATTTTCTCACTCAAAATGCTCACATGGATATCCTACAACCACGTCAATAGAGGTCACAAGCTAAGTCAGATCTGG
>Ga0116228_10004016_pt1 | contig 13007 bp, 6 predicted proteins | sample S1TSphfallax_2_FD_89694 | JGI IMG/M metagenome (GOLD analysis project Ga0116228, IMG submission 89694) | Host-associated microbial communities from peat moss isolated from Minnesota, USA - S1T2_Fc - Sphagnum fallax MG | ecosystem: Host-associated > Plants > Peat moss > Unclassified | place: USA... | reverse complement strand
TTTCAATAATTTTGTTTCAATTACCAAATTTGTTTTCAATAATTTGTTAACAAGTGAAAAAAATTTCAAGTATACATAAAAAGTAGTCCTTGAAGTTGTAATCATATTTTTACAAATTAATACAAGAAAGTAAAGTCAAACCCTTTTAAGGGTGAAATTAAAGGGGACCAAATTGGGCAATTTCATGACATGTGTATAAAATATACACCTACAAAATGTGTTGCATTTAACTTTGGGTTTCACTTTAATGTTTGGGCTTGATATTTTGATTTTCACAAAATTAATTTTATTTAATTTTATTCAAAGAATTAATTTAAATGATTAAATTCAAGGAATAATGGGTATATCTATGGTATATGCAATATTATAGAGCCCATTTGTTTTTTTAGATTGCACTAAGTTTTGGTTTGAACTAGTCAATCAAAAAACGTTTGAAATAAATTAAATTTTTTGTTCCACCTCATTTATCTTGCCATCTTTCACTTGAAATTAATTGTTTATCAAAATTTGAATTTACCACATACTTATGGTCATCACCTTAAAAAACACCCATGTGTGATATGATAATTATCAAAATTTTCACATGGCCCACAAACTTATTCCAATCATATGGAATCACAATGTTTAGTATATATTACAAATTTCATAAAGATTAAAAATCATTTCAATCATTTTTTTGAGTATATTTTCATTTTTTTAATACATGGTGATATATATATATATATTGGCACAAATATATTCTAACATCATATCATATGAAATTAAAAAATGTAGGTTTTTTGGCATTTAATTTCTTTGGGTTTTGACCTACCATAATATGCAAAAACATTGTGAAAATCCTTAATAATAATGACATGGTTAAAGTTCAAACATGGGAGCCTTAAAAAAAACAATGTGACAACAATTTTGGCCCTCCTATAGTGTGCTTTCATCTTTTATCATTATGAAACCATTGTGAGCATTAAATATTGAGTTTATACCATCTTTGTATACAAAGTTTGAAATTTTTTAATGTATTAAAAGTAGGTAAAAATATTTTTGAAATTGATTAATGAAATTGTGTTTAAAATTATTTTTACGTTAGAGGATTGATATGTTATTACATTTACATTATAAGTTGTAAGTGCATAAATAAATTTCAGATTGCCATTAACCAAGAAAGCTAAAAAATCCAATATTCATTTACATGAAGCCTATTTTGTTTCTTTGGACAACCCGCAAAGTAAAAACATTTTGCTTGCAATTTTGAAAATTTTACTTAAATTTACTTTAAACATGTGATTCTTCAATATCATTGATATAAATGTGAAAATCATGTTCATATTGATCAAATAATATTTTTAGGGTTAATTTGTTAAGGCTTAGTTTATGACTATAAATTACATTTTTTTAAACAAGGATCACAAAATGTATAATTGACTGTGTTTTCACCTTAACATAGATATAAACATGGATTATTGTAGTACCTTTACCATTTCAACATAAATTAAATTATTTTTTGTTTTTTCAAAATTTTGAAAAATTATTTCTTATTTGTGCTAAAGTTTTAATAAAATAAAAAAAATTCACTATTAAGGTTTGAAATCCCCAACATTCACCATCAAGGTTTGAACCCCAAATCTCCAAGGACAAGGTTTTAACATTGAAGTGGTCTAGACACACTAGACTATTCCATAACATTAGGTATATTGTGTTTATTATTATTTATAACCATTACTTGCTGAAAATTTCAGAATTAAAAAACCAAGTGCTGAAGTTAAGATTTAAAATTTAATTAATTATTTGACAATCAATTGCAAAAATGGTAAAGGTACTATGGTCCCTCAATTTCATTATTTCATATTTCTATTATCATTAAAAAAAGGTAGAAATATTTTCATACATAATAAAGACCAATTTAATTTTTGACCAAAACCAATGGTTAAATTTTGGGATCTTGAAGGCAACCTTGAGAGGTTCAAAACTTGAGTTGATATTTATTTACTTTTCTTGTTTATGGTATAATCTAGTTGACAATTATTAGGGTGATTACAATGTAGGGAATTAAATTAAATAATGCATTTTACTTTCGTGATTAAAGTTTTTTTGGGTGAATTTTTGTGATTTGGTCACAATGTTTTTGGGAAAGTTTTGGGGAATGTGTTTTTCTAGTGTTTATGCTTCTTTGCTAATGACATTTTCATATTATTAACATTTAACCTTACATTAAGGTTTAGAACAAATAGATGGATTAAAATCCTGTGAGATGTACTACCTAGGACAAAAAGGATCTAATACTTATTACAATCATCTTTTTCCCTATATTTTAATCCCATCAAAATTAATGAATAAAAAAGTGTTAAATATTTTATAAGTATCATATTTTAGACCATTACAATTTTGGATTTTATCATATAATCATCCATAAATGTGTTTTTACATGGTAAAAAAAGACTAAATAAAAAATATTGAAAAAGGTGATGCTATGACAAGATTTTGGTACACCTTAAAAAATTTGGACCAAGATGTTGGTGGACTTTGACTATGTGTCACACCAACATTAAACCACTTTTCATTTTACATAACAAGAAGATTCAAAAATTGAATAAATAGATAAAGCAACAAGGTGTTTGAACAAAATCTGAACGTGAAAGATGCCACAATGTGTTGTAGCCCATGGAAAACATGATAGTCACCCAACATGAGTGATAATCAAAATGATTTAGTGAATTGAAAAAATTCACATGCAAATTCTCCATGGAGTAAGGTGTAACTTACAATGTCTTTTGAGTCTCCATCTTCTTGATTACATCTAAATGCTTCATTTGATTAAATTGTAAGATTTAATTATACTCCAACTTGAAATTTAAATCCAATATTTGAGGAGTGAAAATAAAAAAATGTGTTCAAACAATTGCCTTATACTAGAAGGTTAAATCAAGTTGGTGTGCTGGTTCAAGCATTTACAACCATTTGGTTTACTTTGCTTGCTAAATTTGCTTTAGACATATTTATTAAGAATCCCATAGTTTCCATTTCAATGCATCTCCGCAAACTTCCAACAATAATGTTCAGCATGTATTCCCATGTCAATTTTAATGCTCTTCCAAAGAAAAAGTCCAACAAAGTCTGGGTGGTTGGTGGGATTGATGAAAATGTTGGCACATAGTTTAAAGCATGAACACCAAGGTCATAATATAAAGGTGAGAAAAGTAGGTGCCTTTCCAATTTGCACCAATGCTTAGCTGCACATACATGTGACTATCAAATTCATAAAACTCAGTGGCAAACTTGTGAGATCATAGATGTGGGTTAATGAGTATCTTCCAAACAAATTTGTGTTGAATTTTTTTTAGCCTTTTCATAAAAGGAGAAAAGGGTAAGAAAAAGGGTACATTTCTATGGTATAATTGACACAAATGTTTTTGTCACAATATTGTAATTTTGATTACAAGCAAAAATTGAATGATTTGGGGGACATACTTGGAAAACATCTAGTGGTCAAAATGTGCAATTAAAGGCGATTCACATTTTAATCTATCATTATATTAATTGGTGTGCATATAAAAATGATGCAACAATCCTTCGGAGTACATTTATAATATGTAGTCATTTGTCATAGAACAATTACTTTTAACAAAAGATTAGAAAGTACTTTTTGTTAGAAAATTTATTGATGAAAGTTTACACATCAATGTACATATATATCTATAAAGAGAAATCAAGTCCATCAAAAGTTCAAGTTTCCATTTGTTTTAACATCAGGAAGTTTATATCTTTAAATTATATTAAAACCTTTTTGATGATACATTATGCTTGAACATAGTGATGATTATGATGTTTGTAGGTCCTAAATGTTTTTCAATTGAAGATGTAGATGGTTTAGGTGTTGATTTTATTTATTCACAAAATTGAAATAATTTTTTTTAATTAATAAAAATAAGGTATATTGCTATCAAATAGGGTGTTTTCAATAGAAGTTTCATAATGTGATTAGTGTAAATTTACTCAAAAAAATTAAAAATGAAGCAATTTAATACTCATGATTGTTTTAACTTTCTATTTTTTAAGGCCCAACTTTCAAGTCAACCAAATCTAAGTTTTAGAAAACTTCAAAACAAATGAATTTGAAGTTGTGATACTTTTAGTATCTTATGTACATCCAAGTTTGACTCTTTTGTGTCAAGGTCACAAGATGCAAAAACAACAAAAGCAAAACAATTACATTTTGATAAATGAATTGCTTCTATAAGGCCTTGGTTGGGGCTTATATAATGGGAGAATGGATTCCAAATCTAACCTTGAAGTAAACTTAGGTAATGTTGTGTGCTATGGGCTGCTATAGGACATCTATGTTGCTATGGGAGTGGGGATTTCAATGCAAATATTCAACCGAAGAGTCAGATCCAGAGAAGGAAAACCAAGATCATGGATAGAATTGAATTCAAAGCCTTTGTTGCTGAAGAGAATAACCTGCACATACATGTCCAAAAGACCCAGGTCTTCTTTTGAAAAGAAAAATAATACATGGAAACACAATGCATGAGTGATTTCAAAAACTTTCAAAACCCAGGCAATGCTTTTTGCACGTCATAAATATAAATAAATAAATGTATGAGAAGTGGATTTAAGGAGAAACTCTGGTGGAAAGGTGCAAAATCAAGAAGCATAATTAACTCTAAGGGAACCTTGCCTTGTATGTGAGGGTAGCCACAAGGTTCCTCCATAACATACATCACCTCAGCCTACACACAACAAAAGGATTCAAAATGTTAGACTAGACCAGCCTCAAATTTTTTGAACTTCTCAAGAATCACATCAAAAGCTAAATTCAAACATGTATAACAACACCGTTCTTGGCAAATAGAACAAGACAATTTAGCAGGAAAGTGAGGGTGATGAACTAGAATGAGAAAACATGAACACATGGTTGTTCGGTTACCTACTTAGGACACAATATGACGAAGCAACTTGCAAAAACGATTAATGAAAAAATAGCCAACGTCGTCATAGTCAAAGCCATTTCAAATGATTGTTCCCGTTTCCTTCTCTTTTTCTGCCAATTGCTATCGGATTGATTTCTTTTGTCGGGAATGTCTCCATTGATTTTGAAGTCGTCGATCTGTGAAGTCAAATTCTGCAGTGAACAACTCTCATGAATTATATCGCAAAATCTCCATATTCACGATTAAAGGCAACTAAAAGAAAAGCGGAGAAACATTTCCTTTTTAATTAAAAGACAAATCTCCAGACAAGGGCTAAAGAACATGGAAGTTCAGACGTCCGCGGAAGAGAAGAATTAGTTTGAAATGAATCGTAAAACTCGCAGTATAAGCAGTAGAAAAGTCAGAAGTACACAAGTTTTGCCATACCCAAGGCACATGAGAGGCACATTAGAGAGAACAAATCATGGGCAGACTTTATGGGAAAAGACGAGCGAAGACCGAGTCGGCTCTCTCCAACCAAATAACACTCACCGCTTCACCATTCTTCCAATCGTCAACAATATTCTTCTGGTTATGGTAATAATCAAGCTTGGAATACACGCTCGCAAGTGTAACAACTGAAGCAAATAAGGACAGGAGTCCAGGGGCCCAAGAAATGTTGCAGCTGAGGGCACTCGACTGAGCCACGGCAGTAAGAATCACGCCTTGAAACACACTGTAAAGCCCAATAAACTGATACAAGTCCGCCTTCACGGTGATTACATCTGTCGACTTGGAATTTATCTTCTTGTTTAAATCAGAACGCTCTGTTTCCCAATTTTGCAGAAATAGTTTTTTCTCAGGATCCTCATCTATTATACGTAGTGACTGGGCCTTAATCTTGTTTTCGTTTACATCTTCGGCGTCAGATTCCTGATCTGTTACGGGCGGAGGCTCAGCTGCACTAAAGTTCAAATTTATAGCACCAACCACGATCTCGACTCTGGCCTCGGGATTATGATCTACGAGACGCAAAAGGTCAGGCGCCCTAACGTTCAATTTTATGGCCTCGATATCGACTCGTACATGAGGATTCTGATCTATCAAAGGCCGACGTTCATTCGCCATAGCGTTCAAGTTCTCATCCTTGTCTATGAAATCCGCGGGCTCTAGTTCACCACTTGTCATTTCATTCAAAAGCACCGACACAACTCTTTCTCTTCAACCCAGAGCTGGTTACTTCTCACACCGTCTTGGCTGTTGATCAAACCGGTCCCCTTCTTATGTCTCCACAAGATGGCCGGCAAACTTACCGATATACACAACAGAGTGGCAAAAGCCATGGATCAGACAGCAGGCCACTTTGCAGAGCGCCGCTCTAGGAAATTCAGGTTCTTACAAAGTGACGGTAACTCAATAACCGCCAACATCTTAGAGCTCTGAATATAGTACGGGTACCTTAAAGCAGCGGTTACTGCACACAAAACTTCACAACAGCAGACAGACAGGCCAGCAACTTAGGCAACGAGCGATGAACCTTGTATCACGTGGGGACATTATGCTGCGAGGAGGCTTTAACGCGTCTGGACTACAAGAGACTTTGCCATAAGTTTTCTCTTATAATGAATCTCGTAAGTTACTTCTTGCCTTGATGATAAACATGAGACGCAGCACATTAACTCATTCAATGACACACATTGAGAGGGAGACGTCAGATCTGGTACTTTCAGGCAGGAAATTCATTGACTCTGTTGTGTAACGTTTGGAGTGTTGTACCACAACATCATACTTGCATGGTGTTGTTATTGCACACAGTACAAGAGTAAGTAGTGCCTGCTTTTTTGTTTCCCTGTCTGCCGCTGGCCCAATCCAAATTTTCTCAAAAAAGATGGGAATGCCCAGGCGCACTTTGGAACCATGAAATGCACGTTTTGTAATAGACACCTAGTCGGGAAGATGCTACGAATCCATTCTTCAGGCAATCATTGACTTTGTTGTTTGGCATGTTGTACCACTTTGCATGACCTTTCCTGACCAGTGTTTTTTAAAGGAATTTTTTGACAAAGCCAAATTGGTGATCATCAATAAAATGATGCAGCAAATGTGGCGATCATCCTAAGGAAGATTTAGCCATATCTGGCTATAAACCAGTACAAAGTAGAAACTTTAATGAACCCTTTTATATTTCTCGCTACTTGCTGGAACCTCCAGCAGCCTTTCGGCCCCTGCATCAGATCCCAGGGCAAAATTTAGGGGATTTCATTTAGTTTTTTCTTAGGATTTTCTTTAACGAAAGAGAAGGAGCTAAAATATGAGCGCTTTTTTGACAAAAAAAATTCAGTAATAAAAGACTGTTCCTGACCCTGTTTCACTCAACAAGCTTCGCTGTGTAATGTTCGGCATTTAGAGAGTATCCCCAGGCGTGCTCAGTATGTGACACTGCAAAAATATTTCACACGTCTAAGTTTGGCTATTTATTTTTGTGGTACCCCCCATATAAAACTAAAATTGTGACTGCAAATGAATGGGAGACTACTAATAGCAAGCCACCTGGATCAGTCATTGTCTTTGGCCAATCAGAAAACAAGGACTAGCAGTCAAATCAGATTTATTACATTCTTTCCTAGCCGGTGCACAGCGATGATTGCCTTTTTCGAGCCTCAGCAAATTATTACATTCTTTCCTAGCCGGTGCACAGCGTTGATTGCCTTTTTCGAGCCTCAGCAAATTATCACATTCTTTCCTAGCCGGTGCACAGCGTTGATTGCCTTTTTTGAGCCTCAGCAAATTATTCAGCAAATTATCACAGTCTTTCCTAGCCGGTGCACAGTGTTGATTGCCTTTCTCGAGCCTCAGCAAACTGTGCAAATATGCTTGCTCAAAATCATTTTCCCTATTCAAAGCTGCATGTTTTGACTTTTCTTCATCCAATTTTTACTCTGTAGGGTCCCATACTGAGGACCGCTGGGGATGCTCTTTTACCGCTTACATGACGTTTCCTGACCCTGTTCACTCAGAAATCATTTATGGGCAGGCCGTAGCGAGATTCTTCTTTCATCCTAATTGGTGCAGGCAAAGCCTCATGAGTAACACGCTAGAATCCATCCTGTCAGGTAGTCATGGACCGAAACCATAAACCTTTGTTGTGTGTGATGTTTGTCATCTTGTACCGCTTGCATGACCTTTCCTGACCCTTTTTTCACTCAGAAAGCTTTTTCTGGGTAGCAAGATTCCTCTTTCATCCTAATTGGCGCATGCAAAGCATTATCGGTAACATGCTAGAATCCATCCTGTTACGCGGTCATAGACTTTGTTGTGTGATGTTTGGCATCTTGCATGACATTTCCTGACCCTTTTTCACTCAGACCGAAACCATAAACCTTTGTTGTGTGATGTTTGGCATCTTGTACCGCTTGCAGGACCTTTCCGCCCGCGCCGCACAAGAAAACTTCATGTGCAATTAGAGCATAAAAGCTCTGCTAGACTCTAATAAGTGCAAAATGGCCAGCTGCCACAAGGTCTGACGTACGTCGTAAACGCAAGATCCTGACTTCAGAGATTCACTGGTTTTGTTATTTTCGCATGCACTTCAGAGCCCTGTTGTGATCCATATGAATTAGCTGTGTATGAAATTATGAATCCCCAAGCTCCTTTTTTGGGGGGCGCGGTGCATTGGCTCAGTAGAATTTCTATTCCTAAATTTTGTCAGCATCATTTTGGGCTTGGGAATTACCTGGACAAGGGCGTGGGTACCTCTGTAGCAGGGTTATTTTTTTCATTTGCCCAAGGTCTCAAAGTTGGCTATACATGTAGCCTCTTGGAGGCAGTGTTGCCACTTGGCACCTATTTTACACTTTTATAAGTGCAGCTGGCAATTTGCAATAGCTGTAAGGAAGAATACGGCATCCAATACAAAATTGAAAGTATTATTTAGTTGTGGCAAAGATAATTTTCAAGTGTGGCAGATTGGTTACATGGTTCATTCACAAGTACAGAGTTTGGCAACCTTTCCAATAGACATGTATGTGATTTGGTCAAACATTACATACAAAATGTGCCAACCAAATTTTTTTCCAATGCAAAAATTGAAGGCATGAGAAAGGATCAAATCTCAATCCTCTTGGATCCTGCCCATTGCACCCCAGGTCAAATCTGCAGAAGCAACACCCATAAAAACCTTCCTTGCATTCCCATGTTACGGTAGAGAGGTTGGTCATAGTACATTTTTAAGGGTTGGGTTTCTCAGCGTATTTTCACAAGGCCCCATTGTTTATGGTGTCCAAAGAGTAGATGGAGCCCTCTTCTTTGGGCATCTATCACACCAAAAATAGTAAAAATGGACTAGAGGCAAGAAAGTTACAGCCCCCTGACATAAGGGGGATCATTTTTACAAAAATTCTTGATTGAATAGCTCATAGCCTATCTCTGAACCCCTCAACAAATCCTTAAATATTACTATGTTGCCTTTAGAGTTACAAGATGATTTGTAGAGCTTAAGATGATGATTTCATAGTAGTTTAAATTGCTCAATTTGAAAAAAAATGAGATCATTATGCACTGATGAAGTATGGGGGTCAAAATGAAGAAAAATGAAAAAAAAATGCACTTTGCAATTCAAAAAAAACATATTTTCTTTATTGCTTTTTTTTTTGGCTACTCCTTTGGATTTGCATTTCAAAGATGATTTGTAAAGCTTGAGAAGGAGCATCTATAACATTTTAAATCACTCAAAATGGAGAACAATTGAGAATGATTTGTCAAAGTGTTTGATGATAAGCTATTGTTTGATGATGGGCCAGTTCAAGGAAACAATAAAAAAGACAACAACAAGCAAGGTGCATATTAATTTAAAATAGAACTAAATTAATATGCACCTTGCTTGTAAAGTCAACTTAAAAAAAGGGTCCCATGTCCACCTTCTATTCATTCATCAAGCAAGCACCTTCAAGCATTCATCACCAAATTACATTTCAAAACAATATTATGCTTTTAGCAAGGTTAAATAGGCATAAAATGTAGTCTTTGCATAAAAGCCCAATCAAAATTGAAAATTGATAATCTTGGGTGTTTGCACACTACAATGACTTTATATAGACGTCACAATGGTAGTTTTTCTTATATTCCTTAGATACAAGAAAATAAATAAAATAAAATATATTGAAATAATAGAAAAACGGAATCATTTATCTAAAGATAACATAATCAACCTTCCAAGAATGAAAAAATCAAATCAAAATTGTGAATAGCCAACAAGTAATGGATTTTTGAATTTTGCTCACACTTTTTGTCACATTTGTAAAACTCATGGATATGGACTTTTTAAAATCCCAAAAATTGTAATTATTTTAAAAGCCTTTTTAAGCATTTAAAAATAAGTATTTATAAAAAAAAGTTTTGTGATTTTTTAATATCTCTTATGACATCATGATTTGAAACTGGAAATGGAAAAAAAATGTTACTTTCAATATCATTTAAATATTCATATTTTAAGCCAATTTTCAACAACAAAAAAAAAAACTTTGAAAAGGGATTTTAATTCGCTAAAATTGTGACACCCTAATGTGTTTTCACCAATTGACAAATGTACATGTATAACCATGACTCAAAGGTGACCAAAACAATTACGACTTATTGTCAAGTTCATGATATTATAGACAAGGCTTGTGATAAAAATGATCTTTTGTGGAGAAGGAATTACATGTCATTATTTCTTCTCTTGTATTAACATGGATTTGTTGATTTGCATTTTTTAACACAACTACTATGGTTTGGTGCATTTTGCATGCACCTTAAGTGTACATAGAATCTAAAAGTTAGTTTATGCCATTTGGTATTTTGACAACCAATGACATGTGAATGGTTTCCAAAAGATCCTAGTGAATTTTTGAATTTAAATTTTATTTCAAAATTTTCATTAATTCATGTAAGTATTTTCTTTTTACAAATTCAAATTTTATTGTGTTAGCAAAATAAAAAATATGAAACATTAATAATTAAAATAATGTTTATTTGGAGATGTAACACCTACATATGGGTATTTTATATTGCATTCTATAATTTTTTTGCCTTGTAATATATTTACATCAATCTCCCAAAATTTTCATTAGTTTTTTAACTCGCCATGCAAATGACCATAATTGTTAAATTGTTTTTTACAATGTTGCTACCTCATAATAGTTGTATCATGTTCCCAAAATTTTCACTGGTTTTTTTGGCCAACTATGCAATACCCACATCCATAATCATCAAAGTGCATTTTGCAACATTGCCACCTCACAATACCCACATTAAGCTCCCACATTTTTCACTCATTTTTTGGGTCAAGTATGCAATATCTACATATGGGTCCTAAAATGTCCATTATAATATTAACCAATAATGTAATATTTACATACCTACATGTTCTGCCCATTCATAATTAGCTTATATGCAAATATTGCATGTGTCATGTCTAACAATTTGTTTTGGCATAACACTAATGAGGGTATTACATTTAAGGTTGAGGGTCCATTTAAGGTAAAACTTGGACCAACAAATGCTAGTTTCAACATGGCTCGTGATGTGGGTATTACATTTTAGGTAATTTGTAAAAAGTTTGCAATACTTGTTTAGTTTCCAATTCATAATTGTCTTAGATGCAGGTTTTACATATTTGATAATTAATACAACTCGTTAACGGTAGATGAAAGTATTACATTGTGGAATGTGATTTAAGGTGTGTTAATGAAATTTAGCCATTTAAAAAAGGTATTACAAAATGGTTTCAAAAGTGTGTTGAAGTTCTCCATTCAACCCTGAATGTATTGATTTTTGCAATACCCTCATCGGTGAATGCATAGTCAAGTGGCTCCAAAATGGTAGAAATTATAATCCCTATGAATTTAAACAAGATTTTTTAAAATGATTCAAATGGACATGGTTGTTTTAAAAAATGTTATTATTATAATCTTTGAATAATACATGTTCAATCACCTACAAACCTTCCCAAACCTATGTGAAAATTTATATTTAATGTAGCTGATCTTATTTTTTAATTTGGAAGTCCTAAAAGGAAAACCCACAAAGTCCATATGAATAATGACCCATTTAAAGCTTTCAAAAAAATGTTTTTGGGACTAAAAAAAATTTGAAAAACAAACAAAAATTACAACTCATATGGACTTATGAAAATATAGTCAAATTTGAATCATTCAAAAGTCCTTACACTACTACAAAAGTGGGGTGCAACTTACTAGCCTAAATCATTATGGGACCTTAAAAATGAAATAAGGACATTGCATTTTACTGATTTCACCCTAATGAAGTTATTTCACTATAATATCACTATGTAAACTTCATATTTCATTATTAATTAACATAGTTCATATTATAATTTGTTGTAGTAAATAGGTTTATTTCTATGTTTTTAAAAATATTTTATTTATGTTACATTATGATATACCCTATATTATTTTTAAATATTTTAGTTATTTTAACTTATATTTTATGTCATTAAAAGCTATTATAAATTATTGTACCTTAAACTATTATACATCATTTTACTTTAAGGTATTTTAAATTATTTATTATAAGTTTTAAGTCATTCTAAATTAAATTATTCAACTAATTTTAGGCTATTCCTTGGGTTATCTTATTTTAAATTAATATATGTTATTTCAAGTTATACTTTAAATTATTCAAGGTCATTCTACTTTATGTTATTATAAATTACTTTATCTTAAGTATAATAACTTCAAATAATTTAAAATAACCTATAATATAATAACTACCAATAGTTTATGATATTATAACATGGAATATCCAACAATAATTTATAATACAATAACCATTAATAAAATAACATTAATAACCACCAATGTCCACCAATAAAATATCCAGTCATAACCATTAATATAATAGCCACCAATAACCATTAATATATTAGTCATTAACAACCACCAATATCCAATAACAAAATATCCACCAATATCCATAAACAGAATAGACACCAATAACCATTAACATAAAAGCCACCAATAACCATTAATATAATAACCATTATTAACCACCAATATCCATTAATAAAATAACCACTAATAACCATTAATATAATACCAATTAATA
>Ga0116228_10004015_pt1 | contig 13009 bp, 13 predicted proteins | sample S1TSphfallax_2_FD_89694 | JGI IMG/M metagenome (GOLD analysis project Ga0116228, IMG submission 89694) | Host-associated microbial communities from peat moss isolated from Minnesota, USA - S1T2_Fc - Sphagnum fallax MG | ecosystem: Host-associated > Plants > Peat moss > Unclassified | place... | reverse complement strand
TCACACTTTTCAAGATGGATCTTCATATTGACTTTGTGGAACTTTTTAAATAACTTTTCAAGATGAGCCAAATGTTGCAGGAATCCCTTGCTATGCACTAGGATGTCATCTATGTAGCATTTTAAGAAATTTGCCCCTTCAAGAACTTGGTCCATGATTCGATGAAAGAAGACAAGTGCATTCTCCAATCCAAAAGGCATCACAAGCCATTCCCACAACTTATTGCTTCCATGGAATGTCGTTTTCTTGCAATCCTTCGTAACAAGGACAATATGGTTGAAACCTTGTTTTGGATCCACAATTGTGAAAATGTTTGAGTCTCCAATGCTATCAAAAATTTCTTCAAGGATGGGCATGGGGTACTTGTCTTGAAGTGTAACCAGGTTCAAAGGCTTATGACCCTTGTACATCCTTTTTTCAATCCATAATCCAGTTGATTCCTTCTTTGTTGGCATTGTTGTAGGGACTACAAATTCAAAATTTGATGGTTAAATGAAACCAACCTCATGGAGCTATTCACATCTTTCATTTACCAATTCCCACTCATGCTTGTTCAACCTATGCTTCCTTTGATAGATGGGTGTCTCATCTCTAAAGTTTATAAAGAACTGCATGGTCTTACACCTACATAAGTCTTTCATTGAGAATGCGAACACATTCTCATACTTAATTAACAAGTCTATGACCTGGTCTTTCCCTTTCTTAGTGAACTAGTTCCCCATAACAAAAGGGTAGTTGGAAACACATGGAATGGAGTTGGAAAGTGTGTTTGAAGAACTTGGTGTATTTGGTTTTCCATTATCCAATTGCACAAATTCCAAGAAGGTTGTAATTGTTTCTCCAGAAGCTAATGTACCTCCAAGTGTATCTTAAACAACTTGAGTCAAATTACATGGTACCTCCTCCCCCCCAACATTAAGAGTGAAATGTAAAATGTTGAAAATAGGCAATTATACTTGGTTAGGGTGCCATGTAGTTGCATGGCCAAAACTGTAAGGTGATTGAATCAATGCGGGTGTTGTGTACATTTAAAAGAATACACAAGTCACCAATAACCATGTAAGGGATTTCAAGTCCATGCTTCTCTCTAGTAGAATGTTAGGTTCCAATCTAATCACCTTGGTTAGATCCATCCCCTTGAAAGGCGTGTGCTCCTGGGAAGGAGACAAAGGTGGGCCAAACACCTTTTGGTTTTCTAATTGTGTTCGTAGGAAACCAAAAAGGTTTCTTTTGCTTTGTAACTAATTAGCAGGAGCTATGATGATCCAATATGTGAGAGCACTACATGTTGGGATCTTTGATGGTGTATCTCAAAGTGAATTACAAAATTGAGAGTGGTGCAAGGTTGGTCCACCAGTTGCGCAACTAGTGCGCATAGGAATTGCATTATGTTGCATCAAATAGGGGCAACTATCCAAGGTAATGCTTGAGTAATGTGTAATGTTCTTGGTTTTTCTCCCTCTAGTCAAATTGAAAAGGGGTGTTTTCAATTATAGAACCAATGTCACAACCTTAGCTTTGGGCTCACGACCAAGGCAAAAGGGTTGCAAGGGTGCGAGCCAAGAGGAAGCCCGAGAGTCACATCATAGACTCCCAGGAGTGTAGGAAAGTGTGAGGGAGTGAACCCTCACACTCCCAAGGCAACTCCCACTTTGGGAGATGGAGTCCTAATGGACTTCCAAAATTTCAGAGAGCAATTTGAGGGGTCAAACCTCAATAGCTTGTGGCGTTCTTTATATCATTGAAAATCTTTTAAAACGTAGATGTCTAAAATGCGCTCACATTACTCATTTGGACATCTAAAACATAAGTTATGGCCAAAAGAAGGGCCGGGAGTCAAACTGCCAGTTTGACTCCCGACCAGAAAAAGTCGGGAATTGACCCGAAATACTTGTCTGCAGACAACATGTTGCATATCGTTAGAAAGCTCTCAATGAGAGCTACAACTTTGCTTCAAACCGCACTTCGATCCAAGGTCTGCTTGCAAAGTTATGGGGCTTCAAAGTCCCAAGAGTCTCGTAGGGCGGGATAAGGTCTGCTCGCAAAGTTATGGGGCTTCAAAGTCCCGAGAGTCCCGTAGGGCGAGATTTCGGGACTCCCACGCGGGAGTCCTGGGAGAGAAAAGTCATTTCGATGTGGGCCCCGTGGAAAGGCCCAGAGTATACTATAAGGGGGAAGGTGGTGGCTTCCCCCAAGTCTGAGCCGTGGTGAGTCTTGTGTGTCCGTGTTGCCTGTGGCTCGTCCTAGCACCAAATGTGCTCCAACTATGCACTAACCATTTTGTGTGGGTTGTGTGCAGGCCCATGTGAGTGAATAAGCTTGTCAATTATTCCTAGTCTCATCCCAGAGCTCCAACACACCCCTCTACCCCCTCCAAGTGTTGTGAGCTAGGGAGCGCATCTCGACTCCTCCCTCTTCCAGTGTCTTTCACTTGGACTCACATTTGAGTCCTTTAAGGAGTTGGGAGTGCGTCAACCAAACATAAGATAAATGGATTAAACCTAGGTCATCATCATACCGTGTTTGTGAAGAGACCAGATTTTGTGTCACTCAATGATGCCCTCCCAAGTCCCAAGTTAGGCCCAAGATGGGGCTTGGTTTCTAAAATAATGGAATTGTGGGGACTTGAGGGCACACTCCTAACTCTCAACATTAAAAGGGGTAAAGGGGCATGTTGAAACTCTGGGAGGGGACTAGGATGAGGAACAAGCTTTAGTCACTCATTCAAACCTACATCAAACCAACCAACAAGTTGGTTAGTTTGCATTATGAAGCACCCTTGGTGCTAGGACAAGCCACGGGCAATTCTGGATTCACAAGACTCACCACGGCTTAGATTTGGGGGAAGCCACCACCTTCCCCCATATAGTATTCTTTGCATTACTCCATGACACCCACACCCGAATGGCTTTTTGTCCCGGGACTCCCAAGGAGAAGTTTCGAAACTATCCCAGTTTGGACTCCCGGGACCTTGTGAGTTCATAACTATTTGCTCAGACTTCAGATTGGGATGAGGTCTGAAGAAAACTTGTAGCTTGAGTTGAAAGCTTTCTAACGGTGTGCTGCACTCCATCTACACACACCAAGATTGGGTCAATTCTTGACTTTTAGTGGTCAGGAGTCAAACTGCCAATTTGACTCCCGGCCCTTCTTTTTGCCATAACTTATGTTGTACATGTCTAAATGGCTCATGTAAGGCCATTTTCGACATCTACACTTCGATAGCTTTTTAATGACATGAAGAATGCCTCAAGGTAAGGTGTTTTGACCCCTATAATCGAACTCTGAAGTTTGAGAGTCTCGGAGGACTCCCAAGTCCCCATTTCGGGAATGTGAATGTCATCTTCACATTCTTCCAAATGTGGGGTTGCGACACTCAAGCCTTTTCCAAATCCAGCCATTGAAAATCCTTGATAGTCCAAACTTAAAATGATGAAGTCCATAGGGCCAAGTAATTTCATATGCTTCTTTTGAATTAATTGTATATCAGAGGGCCAAAAAGTGAAATTGGCTTTCCATGTGGTGGTTACTAACTGTTGTGGAAATTTGGTTATGAGCTTCATCATTTTTTATGCCACCATTTGCTTTGCAATAAGATCAATGTCTATGTGGAAATACCTTCGAACACCATCCTTGACTGTAGTAAGGCTTCGAGACCTATACCAATACCATTAAAGAATTGTAGTAATGTAATCCCCTCTTTAGGCGGCATCCAAGTGATTTAGTTGATGAAGTATTAGCTTAATCGGTTTGTCATAGCTCTCCATGTTCTCAAAAGTAAACAAAGCTTTGACCACGAGCTCATGGGCTGCTTTGAACCTCTCTAAAACCTCTAATCCATGTTGAATGTCAGTAGGAACCACCTTCAAGCTTTCAGTAGCTTGGGCGTAAGTTGTCTCTTCTTCATCTCCTTTTATCCATTCGTGGTTAACTTGTTGGATGTAGGAAATAATGTGTGTTTCCTTGAACATACAATGGTGAGCCATAGGACTATGGTTTGCATGTAAATCAATGGGTATGTATCCTAAAGGGTGGCCCTCAATCTCCCAATCCACTGGGTAATACACATGTTCAAACCAGTTGTTAATTATGAAACCTGGTGGAAATAGAGCCTCTTGCCCAATGAGCACATCGTAATTGGTGGCATTGGTGACTAAACATCCAACATGTAGGCAAAGTTCTTAATTTGTACCTTCATTGAAGTTAAGTGCAATCATTAAGCTCTCCCCAAGTACATCTTCTATGTTCTCACTAGTGGTGCATAGATTTTTGTAATTTAGAATTAAGCATGCCCATCTTCTTGGCAAATTGAACTTTAGGAATCACCGATTGGGCACATGTATCAAGTAGTACCATTCTAGGTGTATGTCCTACCACCTAGATTGCTAACTCAGTATTGTCGACAATGGGAACTCGAGTGGCGATGGAAATTCTCTCACTAGGCACCACCTTTGGAAATGAGTGAGAGACTTTGTTGGAAATAATCGTTATCCACAACACCTTTGTTGATTAACAAATCCACAAGTGAGGTGTTTTTAGTTCCCTTCTGATATGTGAATGTAGAATCAGAAGTAGGATAGCCCACTAGTTTTGTCGCAACCCCACTTTGAGGGAAGTGTGAGGTCGCCACCCACACTCTCGAAAATGGGACTTGGGAGTCCTCTGGGACTCCCAAAAATTCAGAAACAATTGCAGGGGTCAAAACACCTTGCATTGAAGTGTTCTTTACACCGTTGGAAAGGTCTTGAAGTGTAGATGTCCAAAATGGCCTCACTTGAGCCATTTGGATATTTGCAGCATAAGTTATGGTCGAAAGAAAGGCCGGGAGTCAAATTGGCAATTTGACTCCTGACCACTAAAAGTCGGGGATCGACCTGATCCCGGTACGTGCAGGTAATGTGCGGCACACCATTGGAAAGCTCTCGAGGAGATCTATAACTTTGGTTTAGATCTCGTCCCAATCCGAGCTTAGGGCGAGAAGTTATGAACGCCCAAAGTCCCGGGAGTCCAAACCGGGATAGTTTCGAGACTCCACTTTGGGAGTCCCAGGAAAAAGAGCCATTCGGATGCAGGTGCCACGGAGTAATGTAGAGAATACTATATGGGGGAAGGTGCTAGCTTCCCCCGAGTTCGGGCCATGGTGAGTCAAGTGAATCCAAGGTCGCTCGTGGCTTGTCCCAACACCAAAAGGGTGCAGAATGAGATTTAACCAACTTGTGGTTGGTTTTGGATGCAAGACTGAATAACTAAGTAATTTGACTCTCTTCCTAGTCTAATCTCGGAGCTTGCAGGATGCCCCTTTCACCCCCTTTTAGTGTTGGAAGTTGGGAGCGACACCAAGTCCCATCTACTTCCGCCTTTGACATAGTTGGACCCTTTTGAGCCTAACAAAGGACTTGGGGGTGCGTCAAGTTTAACCATGCTAGAACTAATGATTAGATTACAAATGCCATCTATGACATGCGAGCCAATCAAATGTCTCTCCAAGGTGTTGGATGGGACCCCTGTATTATGTGGATCAGGGTTTAGTAAAGGATCTGATGTAGTGTTCAGGGTATTTTTTAGTGTTGCAATTATGTCCTTAGTGCTTAGCTGTCATAGACGTACAATAACAGTGATGGTGCGGACTTTTCCTTAAATGTCATGGATGTGATAGTAGCAATGACGGTGCGGACTTTTCTCGACTTGGAGGCGGTTTCGACTTTCCAACTTTAGAGTTTCCCAGTAGCGTCCTAGCAGTATAAATAGAAAGCCTCGGGACATTGTCCCTCACTCTCGTCAACACCAGTTGTACTTGCTTTTCCAGTATCAATACTACTTCCAGTGTTACTACTTCCAGCTTTCTTGCTTTGAGTGTTACTACTTATAGTTTTGGAGCTTCGAGTGCTACTCCAAGTCTTGTGTGAGTTGTCGTCCACAATAGTTTGACGAGAGTCCACTACCAAGATGGGTGATGCTTCTAACATCTAAATGCACAATGTGGTTGCCATGCTGCAACAACTACAACAAGAGAATGCCAACCTACGAAACGCCATGGAACAGCTCCAAGTTGCTCACGCTCCAGTCCATGTTCCAGCCCCCTCAGCAAATCCAGTTCCACAAGCGCCAAAAGAACCTTGAATAAGCTTGCTAGAGAAGTTTAACGAAGATCGTACAAAACTTCAAGATTTTGTCAATTAAGTTCGACTTGTCTAACATCTCCAACCACACATATTCGCAACAGAAGAAACACAAGTTAGACTCATTGGATCAGTGCTCACCGGAACTGTGTTATCTTGGTTTTTGTCACTATTGGAGAAAGATTCTCCACTTCTGGCAGACCTTGATCAATTCTTAGAAGAATTCAGCAGAACGTTTGGAGAGAAAGATTGAGCCATTATAGCAACAACAAAATTTTAAACATTGTAACAATGATCGCGCCCAGTTTCAGCATACGTTGTAGAATTTCAACAACTTGCATGTGACTTCGATTGGAACAACACGGCTCTCATCACCATGTTTCGATGGGGACCCCGCGACAATATCAAAACCTTGTTGTTGTACTTGCCCAAACCAACTACTCTGTCGGAAGCCATTATTCAAGCAATCGACTGGGACAACCGGCTGTTCGAGTAGTGATAGGAGCGACAATTGCTCTTTGGATCATATCGAGCGAATTACACAGCTCCAACCCACCAAACATCTTCAAGCACTTCGACCCCAGAGCCCATGCAAATCGACACTTCGAGAGTTAGGAAGCTAACTAAAGAAAAGAAAGAACGACATCGCAGGGAGCACTTGTGTTTTTATTGTAGAGGCAAGGACCACAACTTAAACAACTGCCCTTTGAAACCTCATGGGCCAAAGGCGCACAAATTTCGGTACACCTCAAGCACTTCTGAGCAAAGACACGAGGAAATCGAATCGAAAAACGACAATAGCCAACCACATTAGTAAAGACCATGCTGCTGATAAGTGTTGCCATGTCATCAGATCCTATCTTATCCTTTGAACCTTCTCGTTATTTTAATATCCCGCTTAAAATAGATTTTCATCCACATATTATAAAAGTTAAAGCCTTGTTAGATTTTGGAGCCTCTGCTTGTTTTATTGATAAAAATCTTGTAAAACGTCATAATCTTCCTATAGTCCCAAAGAAATACCATGTGATAGTAGAGGTTATCTATGATAGGCCCTTGATTTCAGGAAATGTCACTCATGAAACTAAACCCTTAGACATTATCCTAGAAGGGCACCGAATTACTATTGTATTCAATATCATTACTTCTCCCTCTAATCCTCTCGTCTTAGGTTTCTCTTGGTTACAAATTATTAACTCATATATAGATTGGAAAAAGCAAAAACTAACATATCGAACCATAGTTTCTCATATTTCGTCTAGACACCCTAGAAATGTTCCAAACATGTGTCCTTACCAAGTCCAAGGGTCCACGTTCAAAGTTCCCTTGATGGTTGGTGCCCGAGCCTTTATGAGGGCTGCCAAGAATGGAAATATGTTTGCAATTTATGCAATTCCGACATCTCAACCTGTTCAAGAACCAACCAAGTTACCATCAAAATATGAAGAGTACCGAGACGTGTTTGAGAAGAAGAATGCTGATACACTTCCTCAACATCGACCTTCTGATTGTGGCATCAAACTCCAAGAAGGTGTGCAACCTCCCTTTGGTCCAATCTACAACCTTTCCTTGAACGAGCTTGCTGCATTACGAGATTACCTTGATGAAAATCTCGGAAAGAACTTCATTCGACATTCCAAATCACCTGCTGGAGCTCCTATCCTATTTGTCAAGAAGAAAGACGACTCCCTTCGGATGTGCGTGTACTATTGTGGATTAAACAAGGTCACAATCAAGAACTAGTATCCATTGTTGCTTATTTTAGGACTTATTGACCAACTCGGTCAAGCAAAGATCCACACCAAGATTGATCTTCGTGGAGTGTACAACCTAGTACGTATCAAGGAAGGTGACAAATGGAAGACGACGTTCTAAACTAGGTATGGACACTTTGAATACAATGTCATGCCTTTTGGTCTTACCAACGCACCTGCCATCTTTCAACACTTGATGAACAATGTATTCCGAGAATTTCTAAACGATTTTGTTGTCTGTTATCTCGACAATATATTGGTTTTCTCCAAGAATGAAGAAGAGCACATCAACCATGTCCGGCTAGTATTGAAGAAGCTACGCACTGCTGGACTATATGCCAAGCTGGAGAAATACATTTTCCACCAACCCCAAGTCAAATTCTTGGGCTACATCATTTCTGGAAAGGGTCTATCCATGGACCCAAAGAAGATTTGGACAGTCACCGAGTGGAAGAAATTGGCTACCATTCGAGATGTACAATGCTTTCTCGGTTTTGCGAACTTCTATCGAATCTTCATCTGAAATTATTCCAAGATTGCTGCTTCGTTGACCCAATTGACTCGCAAAGACAAGCTCAAGTGGAATGCGGAAGTAGACCAAGCATTTGAAACCTGAAGAAGGCGTTTACAACGGCGCCTATTCTGACGCATCCTGACTTCCAGAAGTCGTTTTTTCTAGAAACATATGCTTTTGAATTTGCCCTTGGAGCGGTCCTTTCACAACGCGACAAAGACGGACGCCTCCATCTTGTCGCGTTTCACTCACGAAAATTTACTACTGCCGAGATCAATTATGAGATCCACGATAAGGAGCTCTTAGCCATTGTCAACTCGTTCTAGGAGTGGCGTCATTTTCTCGAAGGAGCTCAACATCTGGTCATGGTCTAGACCGATCACAAGAACCTTGAGTACTTCATGTCTGCCAAGGTACTGAATTGACGACAAGCTCGTTGGAGTATATCGCTTTCGCACTTCAACTTTGTCATCATGTACCGCCCCCGTTCCAAGAAAATTTGGTTCAACACTCTTTCTCGATGAGCGTATCTTGCACGCAGGGAAGGAGATGCAGCTTACGACCAACAAAAGACTACCCTTATCAAGCTTGAGCAACTTCAGCTGAAGACCGTGCGCACCACAACTTCGGTGGATGCATCTTTTCTCCAAGATATTCAAGTAAGTTTAAAATTTGATCCTTTGGCCTTGAAATTGAAAAACAATGCTGGCATCTTCAATCCTAAAGGATGTCCAAGTCCAGGCTCAGAGGTTATAGATTCAGAATCCCCTAATCAACCTACTTCCAGTTCACGGGTTTCCAGATCACATGATGTTGATCCAAGATTCCAATTCCAAGATGGGTTGTTATACTACCAGGGACTACTTTATGTCCCTAAAGGTCCATGCCAACTCCAAATGCTCCAATCTCGACACAATTCTCCATCAATGGGACACTTTGGTTACAACAAGACTATGGAGCTTATATCCAAAGACTTTTGGTGGCTCCAAATGTGGAAAACCGTGAAGGACTATGTCACGACCTGTGACACCTGCTCTAGATCCAAGATCCCTTGTCGTCGGCCATACAGGTTACTTCAACCGTTGCCAATTCCAGAAACCCCATGGACATGTATATCCATGGACTTCATTGTGGACCTTCCAAAGTCCAAATCTTTTGATTCAGTTTTTGTTATGGTGGACCGTTTGACAAAGATGGCACACTTCGTGCCTTGCAACAAGACTATCACAGGTAAAGAAGTGGCATGACTTTTCTTGGAAAATGTGTACAAATATCATGGACTTCCGGACAACATCATTTCTAATTGTGGTACGCAATTCACATCCAAGTTTTAGCAATCCTTGTTCAAGATCTTACAAATGAAGATTAATCTATCATCGGCGTATCATCCTCAGATGGATGGACAAACCGAACAAGTGAATCAAGTATTGGAGCAGTATTTAAGGTGCTTCATCAACTACCATCAAAACAATTGGGTGGATCTACTTCCAGTCGTAGAGTTTGCCTACAACTATACATTTGAAGAGTCCATCCACCAAACTCCGTTCTTCGCAAACTATGGATATCATCCACAATTTGACTCTTTGAACTTGAGTTTGGCAAAGAATCTGGCTGCACAAGATCTGGTCACCAGACTTTTGGAAATCCACAAAGACATGAAGGCAAGGCTTGTAGAAGCTCAAGAGCGGCAGAAGAAAAATGCAGACAAATATTGAAAGCAAAATTCGAACATCTTAATTGGAGATAAAGTCTGGCTTTTGCATCACAATTTGAAGACTCGCCGACCGAGCGACAAACTTGATTATCGTTGTCTTGGACCTTTTCACGTGAGTAAATAGGTCAACGAGGTAACATACAGGTTGGACCTGCCATCATCTATGAAAATTCATCCAGTGTTTCATGTTTCCTTGTTTGAACCGAATAGAAAATCAACTATTCCAGGACGGTTGCCAGCACCTCCGCCACCAATCGAGATTAACAGAGAAGAAGAATTTGAAGTTTCTAAAATCATTGACTCCCACATCAATCGAAGGATATTATAATATCTTATACATTGGCAGGGCTATGAAGTAAGCGAGCAAACTTGGGAACCTGCTACTAATCTTGCTAACGCTCCCAAAATGATCAAAAAAATTCATTATCAATACTCGACAAAATCAAGTGCCAAAGATATTTGAATCCAACACGTTTGGATCAACACCAACATCAAATCAGGCTGTAACCATGTAAATATCACATGGACTTCTTGTAATAGATTTTTAATTTCTATTTTTGATAAGATAAATAGAACAACTCATGGGAATTCGTTACTTGAAGGGGGGTTGATGTCACGGACGTGACAGTAATAGTGACGGTGTGGACTTTTCCCAACTGGGAGGCGATGTGGATTTTTCCCAACTAGGAGGTGGTGCGAACTTTTCCCAACTCGGAGGCGGTGCAGACTTTTCCCTAAATGTCATGGACGTGACAGTAACAATGACAATGCGGACTTTTCCCGACTTGGAGGTGGTGCTGACTTTCCAACTTTAGAGTTTCCCAGTAGTGTCCTAACAATATAAATAAAGAGCTTCGGGACATTGTCCCTCACTCTCATCAACACTAGTTGTACTTGCTCTTCCAGTATCAATACTACTTCCAGTGTTACTACTACCAACTTTCTTGCTTCGAGTGTTATTACTTCTAGTTTTGGAGCTTCGAGTGCTATTTCGAGTCTTGTGTGAATCGCCGTTTGTAACGTTAGCTTTAAATCTTGAAAACGAAACAACAATGTATTCACAAGCTTTTGCGCCATTTCACGCATTTGAAGTTAACATTCCATAAGCTAATCAATGGAAAATTGTGTGTTTTCTTAATGTACATGTGCTCTTGGGACACGAGAGTTTGATGCCCTAGTAGCTTGTGGTGTAGTAATCTCTTCTCCCCTTGCCACTATGTTGAAAGGACGAAAAGATTGTGGCATAATTGCTCGAACTCCTTTAGCCTTGGTAATAGGATTTGAACCAGATGCAAGTCCATTAGTCAAAATCACATGCCTAGTGGTAGAAAGTTTGGGTGCCACACTAGCCTCTTGTGCTAGGAAATAAGAAAGGTAAAAAGAAGTGGCAAATTTTGGTGTGAGATTAGAATTATGTGCACTGGAAATAACATACTCCCAAACCATGGCATCGTGTGAGATGCCAAAAAACGACCTAAGAGGTCCCTCCCATGATCTTGAACCTTGTACATGTTGGGCATGATTAGTTAATTCGGAAGATTTGCCTTTTAGATTAGCACGTTGGGCCCTTAATGATTTGAGTTCATTTTTGTAAAATTTGCATTTGAGCGGCATGGGCTTGAAACACCTCCCTTTTGTCAGCATTATGTTCCTTCTTCTTATCATTCTTATTCGAATTACCCTTGGTGGGGAAAGCCTGAGTGGAAGGTTAAGGTGCCTTGACTTTTGGTTAAGGGGTAGCAAAAGATGTTGGCAAATTTTGTTTTAATAATCCGAGTTGCTTCCGTTTCAAGAACTTTGCGAACAAATAGCTTCCTAATGTCCCTCTTTCTTACAATAATAAGAAAAGAGATCTTCAGAAGGAATGTTGCACTCATTAGCTTTGTGGGTAGGATTGCCATAGTAGTTGTAAGAAGGTTGATGGGTGCAACTGAGTGCATTGCTTTAGCCCTTCAAGAAGAATGTGATGATTTAATTGGTGCATCTGGTGAAAGTTAAGGCCTTGAACATGATGGAAATCTCATAATACTGGCCTCATAGTGTGCATGAACTAGTTTAAGCTTTTCAGAAATGTTGTACACATCCAACAAAGTGTATGAGTCTCCAAATAACCCGTTCCAAAACCTATGCATGGAATGTCGAAGTACCTTCCAATGAACAAAGATATTGATGGGCAATTTCTAGGTCTGTGATGCTCTAAATATCCTTTTTAAGATTGAAAAGCTTCATGTATAGCATCTTGAAGGTTTCATCCTTCTACTGAAAGAGAGTGCCGAGCTACAAATTTTTTTCAGAACTTTTAATTGAAAATTTCAGCTCAAGAATTCAAAAGAATTCCCCCATTGGATCAACAAAAGTTGGTGCATCGATGGTGGGAGGAATGTTTGCGATAACAATAATGAGTTGTTGAAGAAAAATGTTTATTGAAGTAGGTACTGGATCTGGATTATTGGGCATAGTCCCATGATGTGCAATGTCGCAACCCTAGTTTTTGGGCTTGCGACCAAAGCAAAGGGGTTGCAAGGGTGTGGGCCAAGAGGAAGCCTGGGAGTCACATCACATACTCGTGGGAGTGTAGGAAAGTGTGAAGGAGTGAATCTTCACACTTTGGGAGATGGTGTCGCACCCCTACTTTGGCCAAGTGTGGGGGGTGAAGCCCAACACTTGGAAAAGTTGGGATTGGGAGTCCTCCGGGACTCCCGAATGTTCAAAGCTCGACAGCAAGGGGAAAAACACCTCGCATTAGGGTGTTCTTGGTGTCATTGGAAAGGTATTGAAACGTAGATATCGAAAATGCCCTCGCATTGGCAATTCGGACATTTGCAGCCCAAGTTATGGGCAAAAGAAAGGCCGGGAGTCAAATTGGTAGTTTGACTCCCGACCACTAAAAGTCGAGAATCGACCTCTT
>Ga0116228_10004014_pt1 | contig 13011 bp, 7 predicted proteins | sample S1TSphfallax_2_FD_89694 | JGI IMG/M metagenome (GOLD analysis project Ga0116228, IMG submission 89694) | Host-associated microbial communities from peat moss isolated from Minnesota, USA - S1T2_Fc - Sphagnum fallax MG | ecosystem: Host-associated > Plants > Peat moss > Unclassified | place: USA... | reverse complement strand
CAGTGCATTGAACACAGAAACCAAATCTCACATCCCAGACTTATGAGTTGTAGTGATGCCTTCCTTCTTGTGGAGAGAATGGTTCACAGTTTTGAAAACTTTTGGGTAAGTTCAAAACAATTTTCCCCCTATGCTCTTGCTTCCTTCCCCCTTGAGATATAAAAGCTCAGCAGACCTCTTACCTGGTCAAGGCGAGCAAGCACCTCTTCTCGTCGCACTGCTTCTTCTTGGCTCTCATATAGCCCTGCATTGGCCAGAAACTGTGAAATGTGTTTTTTAAAATAAATCTTATGACCAATTTTGACTTATATACATTGCGATAATCATCAAACATTTGCACTTTGAATATCATGGATTCTCCACCAAAGCTCAATGTCATATTATGAACCACACTAAACATGTATAAGTATGACAATCAAAATGAAATGGAGAACATGTTAATAACCAAGGCTTAAAATGGCTTTAGATTTCCAAAACTTTTGTCATTATGCAATTTGACATTTCAATTTTTTGACATTTTGCACATTAAAATTATATCTTAAACGCCCCCTCCTTTTCTAATTACATTGTAAATTACAACAACCAAGGATTCCCATGATGGATTATAAGTAGGACAAAATTATAACAAAAACATGCTTAAATCTAAATTTCAATTACAAACACAAATTCAAAATAAGGCCATGACATATTCAATAAAAATTATTCAAACACAATTTTATCCAAAACATGGAATGATTGGAAATATGAAAAAGAGGAACAAGGCTAAAATATAAGATAATATTTCAAAGCAAGGTTGAACAAAGTAAAAATAATGAAAAAAACAATGTTTTTTTAAAAGATTCTTCAAAGTGTGTTTAGTGGGCTACTATGTGTTTGAACTTCCAACCCATGTCACTACAATTGAATGTTTGGTTATCTTTTGATTAGCTATATAAGAATAAATAAATAATATATATGGTTATTTTCCCTTTTGATTTGTGTTGTACTTGACTATTGTAGGTTGCATTGGGTATGTGAATATTGATTATTTCAAATTTGATCAAGTTTGAATTTAGGTTACATTATAAAAACTTGTCGAACCATTTGGCAAATGTTGGAAAATTGGAGTGGCAAAACTTGGTGAAAAAGTCATGGTCAATAGAATTATCTATAAAGTCATCACTTGTTGGGCTTGAATTACACCCTTCATTTGATGTTTCATCCCCTCTTGTTTGTTGTCCGCAAAGTCATGAAATTTTATAATATAAAAATATGAAATACTGAGATTCGAGATTAAATGCATGAGGCACGAAAACATTTATAATTACAATACACATAATAACATTAATGATTGGTTGAAAGTGTTCAAATAAAGAAAGGACAGGGCAAACTTTGTTTAACACCAAATTTGGTGTTAAATTGAATTTCATGCCCCATTGAAACCTAGTGCACTTTTTTATTGTTTTTTGAAATCTCATCCCTTATGTGACCAAATAAAGGATTTTGGTGCAATCTTTTCCTAATTTTACAAATAATTTTAATGACTTAAGTTTTTTCAATTACAACTTCCAAATTAAGGATTAAGCACAAGCAATTTTTACAAGATAAAAATTAAAACTACATGAATACATTATAATGCATGAAACAAATTGTCAAATATGTGAAAAAGTTAAACTTTTATTTTGAAAAGTATTGCATCTAGTGGTAGCACATGATCCTAACTTGCAAGCCATATATTATTTTAGTGATATAAAAAAAATCAAATGGGACGCAAAAAGGAAGGAAAACTTATCCCAAGTTCAAATTGGTCAACATCATGGAAATTGGGGGATGTTTGTTCGAATGAATCATTGAAATTATAACACATCAAACCAATAGACAAGTTGGTTAATGCATAGTTAAAGCACTTTTGGTGCACGAATGAATCACATGCATACACAAACTCACAAAACTCATCACGGCCTAGACTTGGGGGAAGCCACCACCTTCCCCTTTATAGTATTCTCTATGCATGGCGATGGGGGTTGCACCCAAATGTGATTTAATCTTAGGACTCTCAAGGGCAATAGTCTTGGAATTCCTAAAATTAAAATTCCCTTGACTTTAAAGGCTCATAATTTCTTGTGCAAACCTTTGATTGAAGTGAGGTCTACAATAAAATTTTAGCCCTTGTCTAGAGCTTTCCAAAAATATGTGGTGCATCATTTGCACACAAGTAAATTAAGGCAATTCCTAATTTTTAGTGGTCAGGAGTCAAATTGAAATTTTAATTCCTAACCTTTCTTTTGGCCATAAATTATATTATAAGTATTCAAATGGATAATGTGAACCCATTTTAGACATTTACATCTCAAGAATTTTCCAATGATATAAGGAAGTTATTAGTCCAATGAACTTTAACCCTTGAAATTGCTCTTTGAAAATTCAATGTTCCATAACGATTCCAATTATATCCCAAGGTGGGAGTCCACTTGGGAATGTGTGGGCTCATTCCCTCACACTTTTTCGCACTCTGGGAATGTAAATGTGACTCCCATGTTACACTCTCAGGTTGCACCTTTGTAAGCCTTTGCATTGGTCGCAAACTTAAGGCTAGGGTCGTGACATGCATGTATAGTAAGAAAATTGTTCAACGATGTGATTAGACATAAAGGACAAGGAGGAAGAACAAATTGTAATAAGAGGGTAGAAAAAAGTTTATGCAAGTTACCCTTAAATTGGGTATGCCAAAATTCCAACATGAATGGTTTTAAACTTATTGCCATAAATCATGGTTTGAATACAAAAGGTGTTTTAATATGTAAGTTTTGACTTAGCATGCATGATAGTGTAATTATGTATGTGTCCAAAAGTTTGGAAATTTTGTGACTAATATATGTGTGATTATTGCATTAATAAACTTATTTATAGTTTTGGGGTATTCCACCATTATAAATCAAAATTGTCCTTTAAGAACTTTATTAATTTCAAACCCTAGAATAAGTAACCTTAGCCCTAAACATGTAACCCTAATCTTACCCTAAAACTATAACCCTAACCCTAAATATTTAACCTTAATCCTAACCTTAAACCTATAACCCTAACCATAATCTTGACCTTGTTTTTTACTTTGACCATTAACTCAATGGCATGCAACGTGGCATGTGTTCATTCATCTTTATTTTGACATGTGTCATGGTCAAATTGGTGTACAAATATCCATGTGTGCATATATATAATGAAATTAATGTTTTTTTTCAAATTCATGTGAGGGAATAAATTTTTAAAAAACACGTGACCTTATAATTAGTGGAGGCATGCCATGTGCAAGCATGGCATTGGATTCAAATTATGAGTTTTCATTATTTTTATTATTAATCTAAGGACTAGGATTCACCAATGAGATATTATAAATTTTCCACCATGACTATAATTACAATCACAATGGTTTTTTATGACTACAAACATGGTAATCTATGATAGTCCATACTTACGATTGTGAATGGTATTTACAACTATGACTGTGGTTAACGAATGCATGGTAAAAATGACAAGTTCGATTCAACCACATAATCATGTAATCATGGGTAGTTGTTAAGGTTGGAGTGATATGACAACATTTGTAGTCATATATGTAGTCATAAAACCAAGGATTTGGTGTAGTGTATTCATTCCAATGTCTTCATGTACTTTTAATTTGCTCATCAACTTGAACTTTTGATTGTATTAGTTTCAAGGCCCATTATTCATATCTTCTAGTTTCCCATTTAAAGTTATTATAGGACTTGTTGGTCTTTGTGTGTTTGTATAATTATGTTATAGAGTACCCCACATCTTGGATTAACCATTTTCTCACGTAAAAATGTCGTGACCTTGGCCTTGGGCTTTCGACCAAAGCAAGGGCTTGCAAAGGTGTGAACTGAAAATGAAACCCAAGAGTCACATTTCATGCTCCCAAGAGTGTAGGAAAGTGTGAGGGAATGAACCCACACACTTCCAAGTGGGCTACCATTTTGGGAGTTGGAGTTTCGATGGACTCTCGAATTTTTAAATAATAATTTCAGGGGTTAAAACTCATTGGATTAAAAAGTTATTTATACCATGGGAAAAATATTGAAACTTAAATGTCTAAAGTGGGCTTGCATGACCCATTTGAGTTCTTAAAACACAAGTTATGGTTGAAAGAAGGGTCGGGAATCAAAGTGCCAATTTGATTCTCAACCATTAAAAGTCAATAATTGTTTTGATGTATTTGCTTGCAAGTGGAGTGCCATATATTTTTGGAAAGCTATCAACAAGGGCTATAACTATTCTTCATACCTCACCTTAGTTGAAGGTCTTCACAAAATTTTATGAGCCTCCAAAGTGGTAGGAGTCCCAATTTCGGGAATTTCGGGATTCCTAACTTAGGAGTCCTAGGACAAAATGACATTTGGGTGCAACCCCTATGGCTAGGCACAAAGAATAATATAAGGGGGAAGGTGGTGGCTTCCCCAAGTTCAGGCTGTGGTGAGTCTTGTGAATTCGTGTATGCCTATGATGAATCCGTGCACCAAAAATGTTCCAATTATGCACTAACCAACTTGTTGTTTGATTTGTGCAAGTCTGTGTGAATAATTGACCCACATGTCACTTGTCCTAATCCCCACCCCAGAGTTCTAGCACATTTTTTTTGCCCTCGAAGTGTTGTGAGCTAAGGAACGTACTTAATTTTTTCTTCTTTCGTTGTTTTCACCTTTGGATTCAAAGTTAAGTATGTCAAGGAGTTTAGGAGTGTTTCACATGGTATTAGAGTTTTGGTAGAGGTTGATTCACCAATTGGGGAATTCCAATGGCATTGAAAAAGACCCGTAAATTAGTACATGAAACCATGGTGGAAGAACCCACCAAAAACTTTGATGTTCAATCCGAAACCATTAGGGAGGAGTCACAAGAAGACCATGATAACCGCCATGATCATGAAAATGAAGAGGAACAATTAGCCACAATCCTTTTATTCCAAAATAATTGGAGGTTTTACTTTAAATGAATAGGCTCGATTTCACTGAGTTGGTTGAGGCCCTCAAAGGAAGATCATCTATGAGTGTAGGATTCAAATTTGTTAAGCCTAGGAATTTTGATGGGGTCCAAGATCAAAAGGTTGTGGATGTTTGGTTTATGAAAATGGAAGACTACATTCATGCCGCTAAAGTTGGGCAACACTCAGCCATGGAACTTGCTCACTTTATCTAAAGGGCTATGCTTCAACATGGTGGAGTACGATGACGCAAGAAGAAGGGAAGTTCGATGGTTACACATTGGAATTCTTCAAGGAATACATTGAGTTGGAATTCATTCCAAAGAATTCTGACCACATCTCAAGGTGCAAACTCCATGACCTTGTGAATGCAGCAAATGACAACTTGCACCAATATGTGAAGGCGTACACCAAACTCATGTTTGAAGTTCGACATATTCATAAGTTAGACCGGATGTGCCATTTTGTGATGGGGCTCTTAATTGGGGCTAAACGTAAGCTTGAAGAAAATTGGCTTGCTTCATTGTCTAAGGCCATCATGAAAATGGAAGGTTTTTTGGATGTGGGACGGGGTTTTAAATTCATGTTCAAAAAAAAGAAAAAAATCCTTCATAAGAAGGCACACCATGAAGGGGAATGGAATCAAGGGCAAGAAGTTTCAAAAGGGGAAAAACCCAAACAATTTCAAAGCCCAAATTTCAAACGCAAAAAAAAATTCGTCAAAAAGGGGGTTCCTTTAAAAGGGAGCAAACCCAAAGGGGATGCTAACAAGAACCCCAAATGAACATGTTTGAATTGTAATGAAGTGGGACATTATTCCAAAGATTGCCCAAACCCAAATCAAGCAATTGGGGTTTTAAGGTAATTGGCCCTACCGCCAATCTAGCCCAAAGTGAACACAATTACTTTATTTTCTTAAAAGGGAAGGTTTCTAAGTGGGAGGTGTGATGTCTTTTAAACATAGGGGTTTCCCACAACTTCATAACCTGAAAACATGTTGAAAGAATGGAATTCCAATTAGAAAAGTTCAAGGCACCAATTGAGGTGCACTTTGTGGATGGGGTTCCCCACCCAATCACATTGCAATCAAGAGATGTGCCTCTTCAACTAGGGAATTGAAAAAGAGAGGTGGATTTGTTGGAATGCATTTTGGGAATGGAATTCATCACCCATAACAATGTGTTCATAGAAGGGCATAATAGGCTATTAGAATCCCATCCAAGAATGGGATCATTCAAGTGAAGGCACATGAAGTGCCTAATGTGGGTGGATCAACCATCCACTTGATGTTAAACAAAAGTTTGTAAAATGAATGCATGGGAGGTTGTGGCATGTTGTGTGTCATGGGTGTGTTGCATGAATTTGAACCAAAGGAAGCTATCAACTTAATAAATCCTCTTAAGTGTGTTAAACGAATGTTGAATGAATTCTTAGATGTGATTCCTGAAAAGTTAGTTGATGAGTTAACCTCAAGAAGACGATTTGACCATGCAATCAAGGTGATGTCGGGAGTGGCACCTCCCACCAAAGCCCCATATCGAATGAATCATGAAAAGTTAAAGGAATTTAAGGTTCAACTCGAAGAACCCCTTGCAAAAGGTTACCTATATGGGGCATTCGTCCTCTTTGTACACAAGAAGGATGGGACATTGAAGATGTGTATGGATTATAAAACCCTCGACAAGGTGGCAATGAAAAATTGATACCCATTACTTCAAATTGACGATTTGTTTGATCGATTATCGAGAACTAAAATGTTTAGTAGGATTAACCTATGTTCATGATATTACCAAATTCGATTTGCGAAAGGGGACGAAGAGAAGACCGTTTGCCACACAAGGTGTGGCTCATATGAATCCTTGGTGATGCCTTTTGGACTCACTAATGCACCCACCACATTTTGCACACTCATGAACAACATTTTCCGGGAGTGGTTTGATGATTTTGTGGTTATATACATAGACAACATTTTGGTTTATAACAACTTTATGGAGGAGCATGTGGAGCATCTACAAAAGGTGTTCCAAAGGTTGAAAGAAAACAAGTTGTATGCTAAGTTTGAGAAGTGCAAATTTGGGGTGACAAAAGTGGATTTCCTTGGACATAAAATCACTTGAGAAGGTTTAAAAATGGATGATTGCAAGGTGAAGGCAATTTTGGATTAGAAGCCACCTAGGTTGGTTCCCGCCTTAAAATCATTCCTAGGATTAACTTCTTATTATCACAAGTTCATCAAGAACTTTGCCAAAATAGCCATGCCTTTGATAAGCCTTTTGAAGAAATCATCTGAAACTTACAAATGGGATGAAGCTTGCAATGAGGCCTTTGAAACCTTGAAAGGCATTTTGGTGAAGGAATTTGTGTTGAAATTGCTTGATTTTGACAAGGATTTTGAAATCCATTTTGATGCCTTTGACTTTGCGATTAGAGTAGTTTTAATGCAAGATGAAAGGCCGATGGCATTTCAAAATAAGAAGTTGAACGACACGAAATGAAGGTGGCCAACCCATGAAAAAAAAATGTGGGTCATGATACATTGCATCAAGACTTGGGGCCATTACATAGGCTCCAAGGATGTGGTGGTGTGGACCAATAAGGTCACCTTGAAATATTTTGCCACTCAACCAAAGTTGCCATCAAAACAAGTGAGATGGCAAGACACATTGGCCTTATTCAATGTGGACATTCAACATTAGCCCGGGAAGGATAATGTGGTGCCCGATGCGTTAAGTTGAAAACACTAACTTAAAGTGGTGTATGTGAGGGAATCAGAGCTTTAAAAGGAAGTTTTATTAACGAGTCTTCGTGATAAATTTGCCAACGAAATGAAACAAAACATTCAAAAAGGAATCAAATCACACTTTGATTTGCAAAATGGGGTTTTTATGGTATAAACAAAATTGACTCTATGTTCTTGAAGGGAGGTTTAGGGATGTGCTCTAGAAGGGGTGTCATAATGGGCCCCTTGCGAGCCATGGTGGCACAAAACACACCATAACATTCCTCAAGAAGACCTACTATTGATATAATTTGAAAGACGATGCGAAGGAATATGTGAAGACTTACTTGACTTGCCAACAAAATTGAACATTTAATAAAAAACAAGCAAGATTATTATGACTGTTACCAATTCCTAAAGGGTTGTGGGAAAGTGTGTCCATGGATTTCATTAACATGCCCCCAAACTCTTTGATAGATTCAACTACGAGGCCAAAGGTGAAAACAACAGAAGAATAAGGAGTTGGGGTATGCTCCCTGGCTCGTAACACTTCAAGGGCAAAGGGGCATGTTGGAGCTTCGAAATGAGGATTAGGACAAATGACAAGCACATCAATTATTCACATGGACCTACACAAACCAAACAACAAGTTGGTTAGTGTGTAGTTGGAGCACTTTTGAACGAGCCACATGCAAACATGGACTCATAAGATTCACCACGACTCGGACTTGGGGAAAGCCAACACCTTCCCCCTTATAATATTTTTTATGCCTAGCCATGAGGTTTACACCCAAATGTCATTTTGTCCAAGGACTCCCAAGTTGGGAGTCCCGAAATTCCCAAAATTAGGACTTCCAAAACTTTGGAGGCCCATAACTTCTCGTGCAGACCCTCGATTGAAATGAGGTTTAAAGCAAAGTTCTAGTTTTTTTTTAGAGCTTTTCAATGATATGCAGCATGCCACTTATGCGCAAGTATATCAAGGTTGTTCTCAATTTTTAATGTTCGGGAGTCAAATTGGCAATTTAATTCCCAACCCTTTTCTCGGCCAAAATACCCAAATGGTCATGTGAGACCATTTTAGACATCTATTTTCAAGAGCTTTCCAATGGTACAATGAATTATTCAATCCAATGAGTTTTGACCCCTAAAATCACCCTTTGAAAATTTTTGGAATCCATTGGGACTCTAACTTCCAAAGTGGGAGCCCACTTGGGAATGTGTGGGTTCATTCATTCACACTTTCCTACACTCTCGAGAACATGAAATATGATTCATGGGCTTCATTTTTGGCCCACACCTTTGCAAGCCCTTGCCTTGATCACGAGCCCAAAGTTAGGGTTACGACATTCATAGTGAGTTTGCCACCATGAAAGGGATTTGATGCGATCATGGTGGTGGTGGATTGATTTAGCAAGATGGCACATTTCATTCCCACCAAGGAAAGTGCCATGGCCGAAGAGATGGGAAGGTTGTTTTTTACACACATGTTCAAACATCATGGCCTCCCTAAGGACATTGTGTTGGATCGACTGAAAGTTCACAAGCAAATTTTAGCAAACCTTATGGGAGTGCATGGGGTTGAAGTTCAAAATGAGCACCTCATTTCGACCCCAAACAGATGGAGCGATTGAAAGAGTGAACTTGGTTATCCAACAATTTATAAGGAATTATTTGTTAACAAACCAACAAGATTGGGTTGACCATTTGGAGTTGGTCGAATTTTGTTACAACGATTCAAAATATTCGGCAATAGGAGCAACCTTTTTTCAAATGGTGATGGGCAAGTCACCAATTGTGCCCACAACTTGGGCAACACATCAACAACTCGCAAATGATGCAAATGAAGAAGTGTCAATTGCTACAAACCTTGATGAAGAGGAGTAGCGCTTATGGGAGATGGCCAAAACCAATATTGAAAAAACGCATAAACGATACAAGGATTTTGTAGACAAGTTTTGAAGGGAGGTGAATTTTGAGGAAGGAAATGAAGTGCGGTTGAACATAAAAAATTTTGTTTGCCAAAAGGTTTGAGCCACAAGTTTTTGGGCCCATATGCAAGTCCATTCAAAGTGTTGGAAAAGAAATTTCTTAACACTTAAAAATTAAAACTACCAAAAAATCTTAAAGTTCATCCCATATTTCATGTTTCGCTTTTGAAGCTAGTCGCTTGTGATGCTTCAAGGCCTAATCAAGAGTGCAACTCAAGGTCTCCACTCGACCTCATCAACAATGAACCAAAATTTGAAGTGAAGCTTGTGCTCAAATTAAAACAACTAAGGGGGCGAAAGCAGGAGTACTTGGTCAAGTGGAAAGGATACCATCCAATAGAGACATTTTGGGTGAATGAATTGAACATGGAACATGCCTAAAAAACTAGAAGAAAATTCCATAATAGATTGACAAAGAAGCAAAATAAACATAAAATGTAATGAAAACATCACATTTATTTTAGTGGGGCAGGAAATTACACAAATGTACCACACCAAGTTACAAGTGAAATAAAGGCTAAAGATTTCCAAAAGGTTGCATCATGAACATAATGAGTAGTACAAAAAAGAGACGTCAAGTGGCATGGGACAAATGGAACTTCTTAGCGTAAGCTACAATCAAAATCAAACTCCAACTTTGGGGCTAAAAAAATTTTTGGCCCCAAAAAAGGATGCAAGCAAGGTGAGCTTGCGGAAACACACACATGTTTAAAGTGCATTCCAAAAGATTGGTTGGCGTTAACGGCCAACATGAGAAGTCATGACCCCGTTCACATATTATATTTGCGTAGCTTGGGATTTAGGTTTTCGCAAAGCCTAAACATCACTTCTTGTACCTTGATAGGCATACCTTTAGTTAAGCTTGATTGTTGCGATTAGGGTGCAAGGTTGGAAAAGGAGTCATGTCAAGTAACTTAGGTCAAGATTAGATTTGGTTTGAATTTTTCATGAGGGGAAGGATTGAATAATTGCCTCCCAAATGGAGGCTTCATCAATTAGGCTAGTTTAGGTCTTTTGATGAAACAAGGGTTAAGGGTTTCTTTTGAAACCCCTTTGGACTTGCCAAAAAAATGTTGGAAACTTGGGGATGCCTAAGTTAGCTTAAGGCAAGGTCTTGCCGCATAAGTCAAAAATTGATGGTCAAGGATCTAATTGAAAGCAATTGCATTGAAGAAATAATTTAAAAATGTTAATGAGGACATTAACCTTCTCTTCTAGTGGGGGAAAGTGTCACGACCTTGGCCTTGGGCTTGCGACCAAGGCAAGGGCTTACAAAGGTGCAAGCCGAAAGTGAAAGAAAGTGTGAGGGAATGAACTCACACACTCCCAAATGGGCTCCCACTTTGGGAATTTGAATGTTGATGGATTCCCAAATCTTCAAAGAACAATTTTAAAGGTTAAAATTCATTAGATTGAAATTTTTTTCATACCATGGGAAAACTCTTGAAACGTGAATGTCTAAAATGGGCTTGTATGACCCATTTGAGTTTTTAAAACACAAGTTATGGTCAAAAGAAAGGTTGGGAGTCAAAGTGCCAATTTGACTTTCAACCACTAAAAGCCAAAAATCATCTTGATGTACTTACTTGTAGGTGGAGTGCCATATATTTTTGGAAAGCTATCAACAAGGGCTATAACTTTGCCTTAGGCCTCATCTCAATTAAAGGTTTTCACAAAAAGTTATGAGCATCCAAAGTGGTGGGAATCCTAATTTTGCAAATTTCGAAACTCTTGACTTAAGTGTCCTGAGACAACATGGCATTTGAGTGTAACCCCTATGGCTAGGCATAAAAATTACTATAAGTAAAAAGGTGGTGGTTTCCCCCAAATCCAAGCCATGGTGAGTTTTGTGAGTTTGTGCTTCATGCTACTACTTTTTGTCAAATAAATTTTTATCCATGTTTTTTTAAAGCCATTGGGATAGTGAACCAACACATGATATCATGAATTATTATTCCATTTGCTTATGGTTATGTGACTTATTCAAATCGCAATTTTTTTGTTAAAATGTTTATTAATTTTGGGGCTATCATCAAAAGCTTGGCAATTATGATGAAGGTTGGGAACATTACATATTGTGTGACCTTGCTTTCAAGAGGTTATGACTACATCCATTTTAATTTTGTTTAGTTTGGATTGTGCAAATCGGACGCATGGGCATACATGTAAGCTCCAAGTATGACGTCTTATTGATCTCACCACAAATATGGCCTATACATTATTGTTGTGAATGGATGGTTGTCCATACTTACTCTAGTAATAGATTGTCTTTGATGAGATGAAAATGCACTAATGTTTCCAAACTAGACATTAAACAAATTGTAATCACCACATTATGCATATGTTAAAGGAGCATGGGTACAAATGGCCGTAATCAACAACCATTGGTCTATGCTCACCAACACCATGCCCATTTTCTTAATAACCAATTCTGAACTTTTTAGAAAAATCTAGTTGTTGTTCCTTTCTCCTTTTGTAGCTCCCATGATGGATCACATTCATTATTTTTAAAACTTATCTTAGTCTATAGTTTGTAAATTTGTCTTAGTTAGTTTGTTTGGTGTTTTTTTCTCTCTTTCTCTTTATTTGTTTCTTAAATGTGATCAAATCTATATGAATTTTTTTTAGAGGTTTCCCAATTGGGAGGTTGTTGCAATAGAAGTTGTTGTTGCAATAGGAGTTGTTGTTGTTGTAATAATTCACAAGCCAAGTCATAAGTGATTTTCATCCTTAGTCTCTATAACCATGATGATGATGATAAAGATGAAGAACTTGAGTTGTAGTGATGGTTTTGTTTTTAATTGCAATGATGGAAATTTTGTTTATCCAGATATTCACTTTGATTTCAAGTTTTCAAATTATTGTTGTAAAAATTATTAAGCTTCTGAATGAATCATGCAAGTGTGTGTGTTTGTGTGTATTTGTTTGTACAAATTTTAAATTCAAATGTTGTTGTGTAAGATTTGTAAATACCATCATCACTTTGTTTGTCTATTTGTCTATCTATTTGTCGCAATGAGTCTGAATTTTTTAATTTTTTAAAAGGTTAATCAAGATGAGGAAGATGTGATGGATCTAAACTAGATCATAGTAGAATTTGATAGAAATAAGTGGGTGTGAACTACTATTGAATTTGACAGAGACAATTGGGGTGAAAAGAATTACAATACAATTTGAGAATTATCTGTTATTGATTTGTTTGTTCAAGGAGTTTGGGAAAATTCCTTCTTCTAGAAAGGAATTGTCACAGAACTCATTTAAAGCCATGAATGATCTCAAGGTTCAATTCACTTGCAAAGGAGGTCACTTCAATTCAGGTGTAATTT
>Ga0116228_10004012_pt1 | contig 13015 bp, 13 predicted proteins | sample S1TSphfallax_2_FD_89694 | JGI IMG/M metagenome (GOLD analysis project Ga0116228, IMG submission 89694) | Host-associated microbial communities from peat moss isolated from Minnesota, USA - S1T2_Fc - Sphagnum fallax MG | ecosystem: Host-associated > Plants > Peat moss > Unclassified | place... | reverse complement strand
CAATGGGCATTCCATTTTTTGAAATGCTCCATGAATAGTGGAAGAAAAAATACCTATGTAAGGTGTTTTCCAATTACACTAGAAAAATTGGTGCAAGTCTATATGGCATGAAGGACAAACAAATATGGGATCCATTTTAGTCAATTTCATTGACTCCATCCACATTTCTTGTGATTGTTATATATGTGAAAGGCACATGCTTTGGTTTTTCATAGTTTTATTTTACAACACAAGGGGCGGGGGGGAAGGGGGAATGAAAGAAAGTAATACACATATCAAGATAGGTGTAAGTTTGTTTGGATTCGACTAGGTTGTAACACTCCCATATTGTAAGCCCCTCTGCACATTTGGTACAATTGGAAAGCTTTGGATGAAGCAATGTGCTTGTTTGTCATTCCACAATTTTTGGACTAATAAATTTTTTTTATTAAATTTAGGATGATTTTCATTTTTAGCAATTAATTCACAAATTTAAATGATTTTCTCATAATTGGGCTTCATAAAAACTTTGAATTTGAACCCATTTCAAATGTAAATAATATCAATATTGATGACCTTATATGAAGTTTTCTGGGCTAATAACACATGTGCCCAGCATTCTATCCTAATATAAATTAGGTAGGCTACCACATGAAAAGATTAGAGCTTGACAATCCAAATATTTGGTGGATGCATCCCATTTCTCCCATACTTATAGGAGAAAATAAGTACGACATTTCTGTAGTATTTTTATTTCTTTCTTCCAAGAGTAGAACTCATAAAATTCTCTCTACGGAAGGCATTTCATATCCCTAAATATGCTTCCTATGAAAGATGAAGGATCATACACCTATGATTTGGAAGCAAGAGGAAGCTTAAATGCCTTGCAAGTAGGTGTATGATCCCTGTTTTTCCTAAAAATAGTAGGCATAAATATGCATCCAACTAATATTGCCTTGTAATATTCACGTGTTTGGGGGGTTGATGATAAAGTTTGCCTAGTGCTTTGTGGTGAATAATGTCCATGGTTAGGGTATGTTCCCAACCAAAATGCATGGCCAAACACAATTATGGCCTCATCTTAAGCTTTTTATTTTAGGCGATGGCCATACCTTGTAATTTATGATACAAGGAATACCAAAATTGGTCAATTTCTTGTGTGGACATTCTACTTGTTATTTATAATCTCTTGATTTGGACCATTGAACAACACCAATTTGCAAATGGTGGGAACTAAACAATAACACCAACACATTCCTCACCTCCAAATCCCACCAAGATCTCCATGTAGCTTACCTATTCACTCACGAAATGTGCAATATAGCATGTGATGTGAAATATCCACTATTGGCACCCTCAATTAACCCAACCTCGTGGTTGTGCTAGGATGTTAAACATTAATAGCATTTTTTTGGCTAAAACTTGCCAAAATGTGATGTAGGATTCAACCATGCAACCTACAAGTTTGAAAAAAACTTGTCTATTTGTATTTTTTGCCAAATTTTAGGGCACTGCATAAAAAATAAGAATGTTGATTCACTTGTCTTGATTGCCATTACCAAAACTCCTCACATTGCACATAACTTCCTTAAATTCATCCATTATCGAACTTCCCAGGCTCAGCCCAAACACTCTAGATTGTCCAACTCCTAAATATTCATCTAGTATCCCCCTTCACAAGATGATCAAACCCCCTAAATTCATCTATTGTCACACTTCTCCAAATTGTCCCACTTGCTTGGATTCATCCATTGTTGGAGTTTCCCAAGCCAATCCATCAATCCATTGTGCACTTCCTCGCATTTTCCAACTACTGATAGCAAACCACCTGGACTAATCATTATGATCGGCCAATCAGAAATAGGGAGTAGTAGTCACATCTTTCTTCCTGCACTCATTCCGTGGCAGGTGTTAGGCTTTGTTGTACCTTTCACTTGCATCAGCAAATTGTTCCCAAATGCTGGGCCAAAACCATTTTGCTAAGCCACACTACCATGTTTTGAGTTTTCCTCATTCACACACAGGTGGAGTTGCTTAGGTATACTTGAAGTACATTCTAACTTATTGGACCTGTTTGGTGCTCAGCCCATTTCCCCACCTTTTTTTCAATATAAATGAAGAAAAGAAGTTTCCTAAGGCATGGCAGCAAAAATGAACCACATGGTGGTCAGAGGACACAAAAAAATTCAAAAGATTAAATCTTTTTAAAGCTTGGAAGCAAAAGTGATCCAGGAGATGGTCAGAAAAACAAGATCAAAAGATTATTTATTTATTTATTGTTGTACCCTTTGCAGCTTTGACACTAATTATATTATTTGTAGAAATGTTGAATTTTTCATCAAATTTTCACTTTTTTCCAAGATATTTTTAAGGAACCTACGGAATATTTGTGGAATATTCTGTTTCTGTCATGGAATCATCAGAATTTAATTAATAATTGATAGACATATGTTAAAGCTGCCCATAGCCTTGTTGAAATTATATAGTGATCACCATAGTACCCTTGGCCATTTCAACACATGTCTATTAAATAATTAATTAATTTTGAAAAAATCATTTCAAAAAATTGGAATATTCCTAAATATTCACTATTACCCTTCACAATATTGTTTGATTTGGAAAAAGTAGTTTTTGAAAATTTCAACATTTCTGAAAATAATATAATTACTGTTGAATTGGCCAAGGTAGTAGGGTATTATTTGGGAGCAAATTGGAAGTAATATGGATAAAGTCCGGACCAGTGTCATGCAAGTATATATTTTACCCAAATATACCCTCCGGTTATGGTTATGGTATATCTAATTATCTTAACTTATTTTCTTAAAACTAATATAACCTAATGAAGCACATACCCCAGGATACATACATTTGAAAAAAAACAAAATCCTATTGATACATTTGATTATATGTAAGATATACCCATTAAAAAATAAAGAATAAATTCCATTGTATTTGAAAACTGTCCTAAGTAATTTCAAAGTTAGAACATTTGTTTATTCTCACTAAATAAATGAAAAGAACATACCCATATTCTTACCCCAACCCTGGGTATAGGATGGGGATTACCCACATCCTACCCATCTACCCAAAATTAGAATGCTTTGTACCTTGAACCTAACCTGATGGGAAAATTTGAGTCCTACTATACCCTTACACTAGATTTTATCAAAAACCCTAAATTACTCACACCACAATGATCAGAACCTCTACTTCGGGTTGGGATTAGTAAGAATCAAACCTGAACAAAATCTGATTTTCAAGACCAAAACAGGAGCTACGTATTATTTATCGCATTCTATCCAACTTTTGGAAGTTTTACCTTATTAGAACTGGTTTCATATTAGGCGAACTGGTTTCATATTAGGCAAACTGGTTTCTTTGGTGAAAGTGTTTAGACTGTTTAAATGGAACAGATGTGTTTTGGTGTTCAGAGTGTGGACACAGTAGGTAGATAGATGTACAACGTCTTATTTATCGGCAGGGCCAGCAGCGTGTTTGTGACGCCTTGTTTAAGAACCAGACCTTGTCTCTCGGTTCTATTTATGTGTGGAATTGGAACCCAAATCAAAATACATGTCTTTGAAAAAAATTAATTTAAATGACTAGAGTCCTGGTTTAACTGGAGGTTAATTGACAGTCAATTGTTGATTCCCATCTGGGTTAATAAAGGATCAGAGACTCCAGACTGATGCTCTAGTGATATGTCTCACATACCAGTGGGCTGCTCATATTGAGTTCCTTCGTATCAGCCTGGTACCAGTATTTGGATAAAATACAAACACTTTCATATTGACCTTGTATGGGTTCTAGATTGGTATTGGTATAAAGCATCATTCACACCTGGAGGTGGGTTGGTGTTAAATGGGTGTTAAGAGCTACAATTCCAGATGACTATTCACACCTAAAATGTTATGTAACACAAATGCTGAAGTGGCATCCCATGTGGCATGGAATGTTATCTCAAAGTTAAGAGAAATGTTTGTTACCATCAAATCTTCCTAAAACTTAGATTTACAATGAAAAATGTAATGTTATGTATCTAGCTAAAAAATGGGCGATTAACTCAATGTTAACTAAAACTACACCATCAATCCTACAACCTCCTTGCCCACCATTGCTTGCCCCCTTGCTCGCACTTTCTTCAACACAATGCAAGAATAGTAGTTTTCTTGCAACACTCCAACATCATGCCAGTTTTGCAAAATTCCATGGTGACAAATTGGTGCTTTGGCACCAAATTGTGGTGCGTGAAACAAGTAGTTCTCACACATAAGCTTTAGCATCACCATGGACAATTGCAATGACCAAGCCGGTGAAGGAGGTAAAAATCTAGTAACTCAATTGCATTGTTGCATGTTTTGAATGCCCGTTTTCCTAATTCACAAAAAACAACACAAGAAAATGTGTTAAAATAAAATTTGTATTTCCATGTAAACTTACCTCTCAACAATTATGACGAAGGATGTCCATAAAAAACAAAGAATAGAGGAAATAAGAAGACATGTTTAAATATGTCCCTTGAATGCATTTCAAGCAAATCATGACAACCAAATTGGGAGCATGGTGAAGTATAAACACTCATCAAGGCAAAGTGGGATGAACATATCACAAAATTAGACTTGGTCAACCCACGAGACCACTTTGAAACATTTGTAACAAAGTGGAAAAAGGTCTATGTGATCATCATGAATGCTAGTTATTTTCAACACATGAAAAAAACCTTGCTTACAAAGACAAATGGGGAGCCATCTTTGGAAAATTCAAGAAGATTTTTTATCACATTTCAAGAACATGGCAAAATGAAAATTATTGGGCAATGAGCCCATAGGACAAGGTTGCACATCATTTGCCACGATTATTTAATAATAGCCACTATGACATGATCTTTGGAGTTCATGGGAAAGAGGCTATATTCAACCCTTTGCATATTTGTGATCCATGCAAGATGCACAAAACATTGTTGGGCTCACTATTAATGAACCAATTGATCTCAATGCTGGTGGTGTGAGAAAACAAGCTTTCATTAATTATGATGATGTTACAAGAATCGAAAACAATTGGGCATTCATGACCAAACTTTCTAGTTTGCAAGCCATAGTACCTTTTGAGAACTCACAATTTTTCACAACATTTATAAATGAAATTGTTGTAGACATTGGTGACATCCTAGTGCAAACACTAATGAAAACTCCATTGTAGACACCAATGAAAGCCACAATGCACAATGTAGCTAAGACTTTGATGCACAACCCAATGCAAAAACTTCAAACATTGAATTCAATCTACAAAGCAATTTGAAATGCAAGAGGTCAAGGATCCATATCAAGAAGCATTAACAACATTGGTGTAAAACACAAGTACTCTTCAACACATAAAAGCACAACTAACGTAATAGAACAAAACATTTAACTATTAATGGATTCCATGGATATGATGCAAGAATGCACACATGAATCAAACTTTGTTATCAAGGAAAAGAAATCCAAGACTCAAGAAGGTATCATTGACAAATGATTGGACTACTTCAAATGTAAAGACAAAATCACCAATGAGACTCAAATGAACATGGTAAATGAAAGTACAAGCCTTGCAAATATCATTAGATAAATACTCAAGGGTGACAAAGGTAAGGAGCCCCTCTTTCCAAAACAAAACTTTGATGCACACATCAAAGAAGATGCACAATAAATCTTCAACATGCGCAAAATACTATAAAATAATTCAACAATGTTGATCCATTTCGACATGTATAAAATATTACAAAATAACTTAACAATGTTGATTCATCTTTGAATCAAAATTTCCAACATGTTGAAGGATTAAAGTCAATACATACCTTTGATGATCATGTGAAAAACCTTTGTCATCCAAGATAAATGAAAAAATTCATGTGCATTGCATCATGAGATTGTTTTTGTTATTCAATTCCATGGGATGTTTATTCTTCAATAGCATCAATGACTATGTGTTAAATCCAATTTTGAATTTAGCTGCAACTCCACATCAATAAATTGCATTAGCCTTTCAACATTTGTTTCACCTTGAGATCGCAAGAGATTATGTAATAAACAAAAAAAATGAAAACATTGTGCACAAAAGACACATGCAAATCAAATTTGGTAAAAAATTCCTTAAAGGTCTTTTGAAAATTCCAAAGGCATTCTCAATAACAAAACATCCATGCTTGTGCCTCTTGTTATACTATAATTCTAAAACAATATGCTGGCCTTCTTCCTTGAATGGGGTCATGATCTAAATAATTAGTGGATAACATTTGTCACCCAACAAATAGGGTACCTTCAAGTCATTACACTTATTGGAAGACCCACAAACACATCAGTAAACCTTTTATTGTAATCTATGACTACTTATGCCACTGAACTATACCCACACGATTTGTGATAATAGTAGTATTCAAGGAATAAAACATGTTTAACAATTGAGATGTGTGTGCCATCAATGGCACCTTGCACACTCGGAAAACCATGCCAAATTTTTAAATCATCCATCACAATTGCCATTGCTTCTCCTCAAGGCCAAATAATTATATCATTGTATGTAAAAATTAATGTAGGAATGAATTCATGAAGGACTAAAGATACATTCAACTTTCCTATTGTAAACAATTCATTACATGTTATAAAATTGGCACCTTGAACAAATTTAAAGATAATGCAACACACATAATATTTACATGAATAGATTGATGATACTTGGTGTTTTGTATTTGAAAAACATGTTTGAGGTGATTTGTAATGTTAAAGAACATCATTTTGTTCATGTGAAAGTTTTAGCCACCTATCCTCCTCAAACTCTATCAATAAAAATTTAGAAAACCAAGTAGTGCTCCTAGCCTTCACCCAATAACCTAATTCAATTGACAATATATTCAAGGAAGATGTAATCTACATTTCATGCAATGCAACAAGTCGCAACCTTAGCCTTAGGCTTGTGACCAAGGTAAAGGCTTGCAAGGGGAGCGGGCCAAGAGGAAGCCCAAAAATCACATCTCATGTTCTTGGGAGTGTAAGAGAGTGCGAGGGAATAAACCCTCACATTCCTAAGAAAGCTCCCACTTTGAGAGTTGGAATCTTGACGGACTTCCAAATCTTCAGAGATTGATTGTAGAGGTCAAAACTCAATGGATTGAAAAATTCCTTGTACCATTGAAAATATCTTAAAACTTAGATGTCTAAAATGGGCTTGCATGATGCATTTGGACATTTGAAATACAAGTTATGGCCAAAAGAAAGGTCGGGAGTCAAATTGACAATTTGACTCCCGACCACTAAAAGTCGAAAATCGACCCGATTTCCTCGCGTGTAGGTGGTGTGCGACATACCATTGAGAAGATCTAGAAGAGGGCTATAACTTTGCTTCAGACCTCATCTCAATCGGAATGCTACACACAAAGTTATGGGGCCCCAAAGTTGGGACTCTTGAGACTTTGGGAATTTCGGGACTCTCACTTGGGAGTCCTGGGACAAAATGTCATTTGGATGTGGGCCTTGTGGAAAGGTACAAAGTAACTATAAGGGGGAAGGTGGTGGCTTCCCCCAAGTCCGAGCCGTGGTGAGTCTTATGAATCCGAATTTGCCTGTGGCTTGTCTTAACACCAAAAGTGTTCCAACTATGCACTGACCAACTTGTTGTTTGTAGGTTTGTGTGAGTGGTTAAATGCTTGTCATTCTTCCTAGTCTCATCCCGAAACTCCAACACGCCCTTCTACCCCCAAAGTGTTGCGAGCCAGGGAGCGTGCCCCCAACCCTTTACTATTTCATTGTTTTCGCCTTAAATTCACATTTGAGTCTATCAAGGAGCTTGGGAGCACGTCACAACAAGTATGAGAAAAAACCTCAATGAGTCATCTTCAACTAATGGAATGTTGTTGAATTAATTGCATTTGCACCACTTGTAGAAAACTTTTGCAACAAATTAATCAACAAAACATACAACGTGAAAAGAACATAGCCACTTTGATTGTCCACGACAAATCAAGAACCAACAAAATAAAGCTAACAAATAAATAACAACAAAAGCAAGATGACCACTTTTGTTGCAATTGGGAATACCTACACAAAAAATAATAATGTAAGCAACAAGTTGTGAAAGCTCTTAAAAAACAAATGCTTGAAAAAAAAGATGCAAAATATCAAATATCAATCAAGAATCAAGCGCATGTGTTGAAGTTGAAGCATTGTGAGCACAACATTGTGAATGCAGGCATCGAAAATGAAACATTGTAAGCACAACATTACAAAGAAGAACGAAAGCAACTCAAAGAATATTTTTAAAATGAACACAATGTAGAGAGGTAAAACGAATAAGAGTAACGCAAAAAGGTGATAAAAATATGAGAAATAAACATAAAAGATAACCTTCTTGTATTGAAAGGGGCAAATGGAAAAAAGGTTGCCGATGAGCCAAAAAAACAAAATTTTAAAAAAAGTGGCTGGTACTTTTGATGGCATATGTGAACATGTAATGATATCGTTGATCGTAGTTCAACAATACTTAGCTAGCTACCACTAGGTGTGAATGGATTTGTTTAAACAAAGTTTCTGTGGCTAGGTAACACTACCATGAAACATTATGATGGATGTTACAACAATGTTGGGTAACAAACCCTAAAATTCCCTAACAATAGGTGTGAAGGGTCTTTGAGGTTGGTATTGCCTCACGTGATATTGTTTGATATGTTCTTCCATATCAATATTATATACACAAATTGTTCCTTATATAAATATTCCCTTGTAATTTCTATGTGTATTTTGAGGGAACTCCCCCAGAAGAACCCTAGGGTGCTATGTTGGGGGAGCTCCCCCAATTTTATATGTTCCCACATTCCCATAGAAAGATATCTTTTCTATAGAATGGGAAAGAAGTGAGGAAATAAAAAAAAAGTTGTTTATGTAAGGGGACGTTATTATACTCGTGCTTTCTCCTGAGGTTTGGGAGCACCCTTAGCATGGACCCATAGTCGGTCCTTATTTACATGTCGTCGTAGTCGCAACTATCTATCCTCCAACCCATAGATAGATAGTCGATTATACTTGATTACATAGTCGACTACTTTGCCTGTGAATTAGTCGGCTGCAAACTGTTGTCGTTTACTCATTGCGATCCTTCTTCCGGGCAATGGCACACATGTTCGCATCGTGTTGTTGTTAGATGTCATGGGTCGCTAATTTCAACATCACTACTATCTCCATGCCCTCGTCTGTTTTGTCATCTTCAACATCGCCATCAAAATCAAAGTACTTAATGTTTGCGGTCGTCTCAATTGCATCCACCGCTAACCTCTACGATGCGATCAAGTTGTAGACTATGAATAGGTCTTTGTTTTCCATGTATTTGATAAATGTCTTGTTGAATGCTAAAATCAATAGCATCTCAAACTTGGCGTTGCCCAGGTTCTACCAAAGCGTGTTGTCAATGTGCTTACAAATCGAAAACACGCGCTCCTATAGGCCATTGGAATCAAACGTGCCGAGGTGTCACGCAGTGAGGTGGTGATGCACGTGGTTCTTGTGCCACCACTGCGACACGTCGATAACCTTGCTGACGTAGATCTAGTTGCCCACTCAAACCTTGCTCTTCTTGATCTTGTCTAGCTTCTGTTCGTTCAAAAGCCATGTCGACTAGTCCACCTTCAACGAGATCCATTTGTTGAAGGCTTTGTTCGCTAGATCAGTTAGTGTCGTCGTGTCCAGAGCGACGTTCGCATTGTTCTTGATGTCATGGCTGAGCAAGCCAACATTGACCATGTCGAATGTGTCTTCATGGTCACAAACCTGTACATCATGTTGTTGTTGTTGTCGGGCAATGCATTAGGCGTCGTGTCGAGCTTGAGTGACCTAAATGAACATGTGGCCTCGTCGACAAGAGCGGACTTGAAGAGCTCCTGTCAACATTGTCTTTGTACTCGACTGCACATAACCACAACATGGCCAATGTCAACATGACCAGGTCGCATACCATGGGCACTAGCTCTTGATCGCTAGGGAACAAGAAATACAAGTCTAGCTCCTTCTGGATGTAGTTGCGTAGCTTGTTGTCGATCACACCCAACTATTTACCTTTAACCTTGACCTTGGGCAGGTGGTCCCAACGTGTTTTACAATCCCATTGGCCGTTGTTGCTGGCGCTATCCTCCTCGTCTGACTATTCACCAGAATAGGACGACGGCACCACGTTGACGACCAAGTAAGTCATGTGCCTAATGGCAATCTTGGTCTTGACGACATTGGGCCAGTTGGCGATGGCGACGAGCCGCGAATCAATCTGCGTTGTGAACGATAGGGCGCATATTGATCAAATGATGGGCTCAACCTTGCCCACAGATTGCCAAAGCTCGTTTGACAACTCGTAGGCATTGCACATCAACAACTTCCCATGAGTGAAATACTAGTGCACCGTCCACTTGCAACGTAACGCTTGTTGGTACATGCACGTGTAACTTGAGATGCGCATGTCATTGTCGATGCAAACCTTGATCAAATTGTAGCCAATCTATTCGTTGTGCTTCTCGTAATTGATTTTGCGCGACTTGGTTTTCTTATTCTAGACGTATTTGATCATTCGGCAAATGGCCATGCGCAGGTTTTCGCATTCCTAGAATGAATCGATGATCTCCTTGTTGAACGTCCTCTTCCACTTCTTGGTTGTATGGTCGCAAGCCAAGTTCGCCAAGTGCATGTTGCAGGTGTCGTCCGTGTTGGCGATTAGTTAGCCAGTTACGATGGACGCATTAGTTGTGTCGTTGATCAACAAGATGATGTCGCTATAGCGAATGCCATAGTGCTTCGAGACGGCCATGACCGCGTCGTTGCAAGTGTGGGTGCCATGCTCGTCTAGCACGACCAAACCAAACACCAGTTTGTATTGGATCCATGATTATAGGTCAATCGAATACATCAAGACGTCGAAGAAGTGCCTGATGACAAAGTCCAAGCCGTCATGGCAAACCACAAGCCAACCATAGTTGGAACTGACATACTTGTCGGCAAGGTCGTCATAGCTGGCCGACATGTACATTGCACACACCTTGATGATAAGCACGTTGACGCACACGATGAATTTGGAAAACATGGAGATGAAGGTGCGATCAATCTTGTCGGGTGTCATCAGAACCTACAATCCCAGCTTCAAGTACGATGTTGCCTGGATGACCTTGTTTAGGTCGACATTGTTGGCAAGCGATAATAGCGCCTTGTGGTCGATGACCAGCCATGTGACGAATGCGTGAATGCGTGCGATGACAAGGTCGTTGCCACTTTCAATGAAGGCGCGAATGTTGTTGGCGTTCATGGATGAGGAAATCGAAATCGATATCAGCTATTTGGGCTCGAGTGATTAACGTTTACTGGCCAAATGCAGGCTCGAGTGCATAGAGGGGATGTGATTGTGAACGTTATTGGTTGTGTCGTTTTAGATGGCGACGAGGGTGTCCAGGAACTTACCTAGGCGTTTCTTCAGGCACAACAAGCAACAATAAACGTATTGGATCCCGTTGCGCGTGATCGACTTGTCCTTGACCATGGCAAAGTACTTCCACACTGAAGATTTCTTATTAACGCTGACCGGCATGACCCGCGAGTCGAGCAATTCATGAGGCGCCTCGTCAACCTTTCCATCATTGGCCGTAGTTGAGATGCTGATCGATGGTGCAGGGGACTCCATATAAATTGATGAAAGTGACTGCATAGTGCGTATTGTAGTTTGTAGTGTGTTGCGCTTGCAAGTCACAAGTTGCGTTTATTTTGAGGTTTTATTGACCGACTACGACTAACTAATAGTCGACTACGACCGTTGCCTGATAGTCTAATCGACTATCTACGTAAATAGTTGTCAACTGTAGTCGGTACATCAACTAAAAGCTTCATTGACTATAGGTCCTTGAGGTCCCTTAGATGCCCTTCCCTTAGGAGAACATAGGAGAACTTGCCCTACAACAAAATATTATAAAAACCACTTGTGAGTTTCATTGAAGTTGGAAACCTTAGACACTTTGATACAAGTGTCATTATGTGACATAAAATGTGAGAATAGGAATTGGAGGGCAATGTTGAAATGTAATGCAACATGAAAAATTGAAAAATTCCAAGTTTTTATTTATTATTAAAAATTCAAACTTTAAAAAGTTTTTGTTGAGTTGATTTGCTTAATAGTTTTTTTTGGTATTTTTTATTTCAATTTTGTGATGTTTCCATAGTAACGATCAACAAGAAGAAGATTAACAAGAAGATTTAGCTAAATTTGGTTACAGACCAAACAGACATTCTTTATTATTTTGGCTCCATACTGGATGTGTAAAAATCTGGTGATTTGAAATTATTTTTCAAATTTAGGCATAATGGGGCCATTTTTTCACAAAATTCTTTCTCTGTCAAAATCGTATTTTCAGGCTGAATTTTTTTTTAAATGTGTCTCCAATAAGGATGCTTTGGTGTTCACATTTTAGTATGAAAGGTCAAAATTTTGTCAACTTGTTGGTATGTGAAATGCATTAGTTAAATTGCTCATCTCAATGAAATGCAAAATGAAAACTAAGTTGTCACAAAAAATCAAGTAAACTCATCAAACTACATCATTGTTTAACAAGGGATTCTTTTTGAAAAATTTGACCCAAAGTCACCATATTTTGAGAGAGAGACAAAATAGAATTGTCTTATATATATATATATATATATTTCATATATATGTATTAGTGTTTTAAAATTGACAAACTACTTGGATGATAATAGGCTTATCCAAGTAAGTCATTATATTTTGAAATTTCAATATCATTCAGTTATTTTTTTAAAAACTCAATAACCATAGGTCAATGCCTCTCTAATTTGTAACCAAATTTGGCTAAGTATTCTTGTGGATAGTTCTCCAACCACCTACCTCAATAAATTGACCCACCCCGAAAAAAAAACCCCTGAACAATGGTCAAACTCCAGACCATTCCTAGTAGGGGTAGATAGAGAGTGAAATTGGTCACTTAGGTGCACTTTAGATTGGTGGGGGCGGTGGGTCCATGGTCCAAATT
>Ga0116228_10004011_pt1 | contig 13016 bp, 11 predicted proteins | sample S1TSphfallax_2_FD_89694 | JGI IMG/M metagenome (GOLD analysis project Ga0116228, IMG submission 89694) | Host-associated microbial communities from peat moss isolated from Minnesota, USA - S1T2_Fc - Sphagnum fallax MG | ecosystem: Host-associated > Plants > Peat moss > Unclassified | place... | reverse complement strand
TGGTTTTATCTATCGATCTGTAGCAACGGACCCTCCGCACCTATTTCGGCTGGGCGACCAGGTTGCAGTGATCCCATCCTTTACTGGCGATGGAATGGCGATCGCACTCCATAGCGTGGCTATTGCAACTTCGATGTTTCTTAACGGGGAAGACGCGGGCGCGTATCACCGCCGGCTGGCGGGCGATATTGGCGGTCAGATCAAGCGGGCGCAGTTTTTCTACGGGCTCGCCAATGCTGCGACAACAAAGTCTCTGTTTCTACCGCTGGCAAAGCTGTTTCCAAGTAGCCTAAAATTCGCCATTAATCTGACCCGGGTTCCGGCTCACGCGCGTCTTCGTGCAACGTAAAGCAAACGACCTCCGCTGACAGGGCAATATTACGGGGCGCGGGCTTTGTAGTTTTAGCAGCGACTAAGGCGGCGCATATGAGGAGAAACGCGGAAAGAAAGAAGGGCGCGCCGGGAATACGTTCGTGCAGAAGCGGGGTTGAGGAGATGCTCTGCGCGAAGACGAAACTGAAGCACAACGGACCGATCATGCTGGCGATGGCTGCCACGCAACCGAGAGCACCCTGTAATTGGCCTTGCTCGCTGGGCGAGATGCGAGCCGTCATCAGGCCCTGGAGCGCCGGTGTCGCTAGGCCCATAAGAGACATGATCGGGATGCCGGCCCAGAAAAGGCCGGCATTTGTGGCAAGACCAAATATCAACATGCCCGCACCGCCGCAGAGGAGGCCGATGATCAAGCTAACCCGCTCGCCGGCCAATCCGACGATGGGTTTCACCAACCCGCCCCCAACGATAACCGAACAAGTGCCGACTGCTGCGAATGTCAGGCCGATCGTTGCGGTATTCCAGCCATAGCGATAGGCGCCGTACAGCACGAAAACCGATTGAAGCGCCATGCGGCTGAGCCAGAATAGGAAATGAATGCTCGCAAGCATCGGCAGGCCGGGCGCGCCGCGCAGGAGCTGCAGGGCGCCGAGGGTGTTGGCTTTGCGCCAAGAGAATGGTTCCCGCTGGGCCGCAATCAGGGATTCCGGGAGAACAAACATTCCGTACGCGGCGTTGGCGAGGCTAAGGGCAGCTGCAACCCAAAACGGCAGTCGTGGGTTGACCTGACCTAGAACGCCACCGAGTGCGGGGCCGAACACGAAGCCGAGGCCAAAGGCAACACTCATCAGGCCGAAATTCGCCGCGCGTTTTTCCGGTGGCGAGACATCCGCGATATAGGCTTGCGCGGTCGAGATGCTGGCGCCGGTTATACCGGAGATGATCCGGCCGATGAATAGAATAGAGACGCCCGGTGCGAGCGCCATTACGATATAATCGAGACCCAGGCCAAAATTCGAGATCAGGATGACGGGACGGCGTCCGAAGCGGTCCGACAGGACGCCCATGATCGGAGAGAAGATGAACTGCATCAACGCCCAGGCCGTGCCGAAAATACCGATAACACGCGAAGCCATGGCGGTGTCATGGTGCATGAAGGTCAGCACGAGCCGTGGCAGCACGGGGATCACGAGGCTCATGGCCAGCATATCGAGCATGATCGTCACGAGTACGAAGGCCAAAGCGGCCCGTCGCGGCGGGCGGAGCTTACTCATTCTTGGGGCTATCCTCTCGCGGCCGCTGGCGACCGGGTATCTATAGAGGCGGATACAGCCTGACTACTCGTTCGATTTGATGCGGTCGATTTGATTCTGCATCGCGGTCAGCAGGGCGGAAATCTGACCGCCATTGCTAGTGACGACGGAGGCGTAGTCGTTGCGCTCGGTGATGCGAAGCGAGGTTCCCGCAACGATGACATCGACGATTTTCGGACCGCCATTCACCTCGTCGACCGCCCAGCCGACATCGGCCGGAGACTGGCCGGGGCGGGTGATGGTGGTGTCGACGATCGTATCATTGCCCATTGTGGAGGCGCTATTCACAGTGAAGCTGACGCCCTGATAGGCCTGAATCTGATAGGTGATATTGTAGGATAGTAACTGATGGAAGAGCGCCAGATATTGGCGGTGCTGATCAGCGGTGACGACGTTGCGGTAGCGGCCGAGCACATAATCCCCCACCTGGTCGACCGCGACGATCTGGTCAACCAATTGGCGGAGTTGGTCGGCGCGCTGGGACTGGCTGGCATTACCATTGACGATGGCGACGAGCTGCAGGCCGGACTGGGTGATGAACGCCTTTGCGGCATCTGGCGAGACCTGAGCAGAGGCCAGCGGGGCTGCGACCAGGATCGGCAGGGAAGCGAAGGCACCCAAGACAAAGCGGCGGAAATGCATTGGACGGTCCTTACAAAAGGTTGCGGCGATCACTTTTGCAGTGGCTGAGGGTACCAATCTGGCGGCGTCAGCACATTGCGCTGGTCAATCAGCTGCAATTGTGAGGCACGTTCCTGGCGATAAAGACTCCGAAATGTGGCATAGGGGTCCAGAGCTGTCGCCTCGATCTGGTCGATCGGCTGGATATATTGGGCACGCGTATTGACCAGATGCAGGGCGGTTTCCGAATAGCTGAAAGCGCGCAACGCCAAACTCGTAGGTGCCGGTTCGATCGGGGTCAGAAAGAACTCGGCTGGGAGAGAGAAGGCATCACGTGCGCCAGAGGGCCCGAAGACCGGAAGGTAAAGGTAAGGGCCTGCCGGAACGCCCCATTCTGCAAGGGTTAGGCCGAAATCCGTATCGGTCTCAGGATAGCCGAGCGAAGTGGCAGGGTCGAAAATGCCGCCAATGCCGACGGTCGAATTAACCACGAAGCGGACCAGCGAGGTCCCGGCGTCGCGCGATTTGCCGCCGAACATGAAGTAAACGATACGACCGGGTTCGGCGATGTTGGTAACAAAATTGCCGACATGGTTGCGGATGCCGATAGTGGTGATGTCGACATAGCCTTCCGCGATGGGTTTGAAGGCATAGTGATCGATCTTGTCATTGACTGCGTAGAAGAATCGGTTCGTGGGCTCGATCGGGTCGTTCTGCTCGTCATAGGCCTGAGTGCCTGCCGTGTCAGATAGCGGAGGCGGGGTGGCGCAACCGGCTAGAAAACTCGTCATCAGCAGGCCAGACAAAACCAAGGCCGCGAAACGGCCGGGGTTTAACGCGGTTTTGCATTGCGATTTCCGCGTCAGCTTTAATCTAAACACCCCAAACCTCCTTATACGTCATCTGTTATGTATTTCATCTTCCAGCGGGATCAACCGTGCCCGTGAAAACAGGGGCTCGCCGGGCAGTAGCAGCGTATCGCCGGTACTTGCAGAATGACTGGGGCAATGCCACCAAACGGCGCGAAGTTTGAGGAATGATGACCCCGATGACCCATACCCCGACCCGTGATGCACTGGAACGCTGGATGACAGGTGACCGCATTATGCCACTGCCAAGCCACGCTAATCTTGCGGCGCCAGCCATCTCGTTCGAGTTTTTTCCGCCGAAGACGCCGGCGCTGGAAGAGCAGCTTTGGGCCTGCGTGGATCGGCTGGGAACCCTGCGGCCGCGATTTGTCTCGGTGACGTATGGCGCGGGCGGCAGTACTCAGGCGCGTACCCATGCGACGGTGCTGCGCCTGGTGAAAGAAACCGATCTGGTGCCGGCTGCACATCTGACCTGCGTCGGGGCGACTCGCGAACAGGTGGATGAGGTCGCGCGGCAATATTGGGATGCCGGGGTGAAACATATCGTCGCTTTGCGGGGTGACCCGCCGAAGGGGCAGCGCTACGCCCCGTATCCGGGCGGTTATGATTTTGCGGCGGACCTCGTCGCCGGGCTGAAGCGGGTGGCCGATTTCGAGATTACGGTGGCGGCCTATCCCGAGACCCATCCGCAGGCGGCGAGCCCGGAAGCGGATTTGGACAATCTCAAGCGCAAGCTGGACGCAGGGGCCACCCGGGCGATTACGCAGATGTTTTTTGATAATGAGACATTTTTGCGCTTTCTTGACCGCGCCGTGGCTGCAGGGATTACGGCGCCAATCGTGCCGGGGATCATGCCCGTCTCCAACTTCAAGCAGGCGGCGAGTTTCTGCGCGGGGTGCGGCACTTCGGTTCCAGCATGGATGGCGAGTTTGTTTGACGGGCTGGACGACGATGTTGAAACGCGGCGAATGGTGGCCGCCGCCACGACCGCCGAACAGGTGAGGCTGCTGCAGGCCAATGGGATCGACGAGTTTCACTTCATCACTTTGAACCGGCCGGACCTGGTTTATGCGATCGCGCGTATTCTTGGGGTTAAACCCGCCGCGTGAGCGCATATCTTGACGGCCTGAACACGGCGCAGCGCGATGCGGTGGAGGCAACGGAAGGGCCGGTGCTGGTGTTGGCCGGTGCTGGGACGGGTAAAACGCGGGTTTTAACCACTCGCTTTGCGCATATCTTGCTGAGTCGCAAGGCATTTCCCAATCAGATTCTGACGGTGACGTTCACGAATAAGGCAGCGCGGGAAATGCGCGAGCGCGTCGGTCGGATCATGGGCCAGGCGGCGGAAGGATTATGGCTCGGTACGTTTCACGCGCTAGGCGCGCGCATGCTGCGGCGGTTTGCCGAAAGAGTGGGGTTGCATAGCAATTTCTCGATTTTAGATAGTGATGACCAGCTTCGGCTGCTGAAACAGGTGATGGAAGCGGCGCGGGTGGATGCCAAGCGCTGGCCACCCAAAGCGTTGATGACCCAGATCCAGCGCTGGAAGGATCGCGGCCTGATGCCGGGCGAAATTCCAGCGGAACAGGACACGGATTTTGCGAGTGGCCAAGCGACAGCGCTTTACGCTGCGTATCAGGACCGTTTGAAGGTGTTGAATGCGGCGGATTTTGGCGACCTACTGTTGCTAACGACGCATTTGCTAAAGACGGACGGCGAGGTGCTAGCGACTTATCATCGCGCGTTTCGGTACATATTAGTGGATGAGTATCAGGATACCAACCTCGTGCAATATTTCTGGCTGCGACTGCTTGCGCAGGCGCACAAAAACATCTGCTGCGTCGGGGATGATGATCAGAGCATCTATTCGTGGCGGGGTGCCGAAATCGAGAATATTTTGAAGTTTGAGCGGGATTTTCCGGGCGCGAAAATCGTCAAGCTGGAAGCGAATTACCGGTCGACCGAGCCGATTTTGGCGGCCGCTTCGCATCTAATCGCGCATAACGAAGGCAGGCTGGGAAAAACGCTGCATTCGGGGCGTAATGATGCGGCGGGCGAGAATGTCGAGGTCGTCGCGCTTTGGGACTCCGAAGAAGAGGCGCGGATGGTCGGCGGCCGGGTCGAAGACTATCGGCGTGGCGGGGATTCGCTGGCTGAGATGGCGATTCTGGTGCGTGCGGGTTTTCAGACCCGGGCATTTGAAGAGCGAATGATTACGCTGGGTGTGCCCTATCGTATCATTGGCGGCTTGCGGTTCTATGAGCGCGCGGAAATTCGCGATGCGATTGCTTATTTGCGCATACTTGTGCAGCCGGCCGACGATCTGGCGTTTGAGCGAATCGTGAATATGCCTAAGCGCGGTGCGGGGGATACCACATTGCGGGCGGTGCATGAAAGGGCGCGGACGGCGCAGGTTTCGCTTTACACGGCGACTGAAATGCTGGTGGCGGCGGGCGAATTTCGGGGCAAGTTACGGGAATCGCTAGGCGGTCTGCTGCGGCTGTTCCAGCAATGGCGAGCGATGCTGCAGACAGAAGGGCATGTTGTAACGCTGGCGACGCTGCTGGATGAATCTGGCTATACCGCCATGTGGCAGGCCGATAAGTCGCCAGATGCACCTGGGCGACTGGAAAATTTGAAGGAGCTCATCCGGGCGATCGCGGATTTCGAGACTCTTCAAGGGTTTCTTGATCACGTCGCGCTTGTGATGGAAAATGAAGAACATGCGGCAGACGCGAAACTCTCGATGATGACGCTGCACGGCGCCAAGGGGCTGGAATTCGACACAGTGTTTTTACCGGGATGGGAAGAAGGGGTTTTCCCGAACCAGCGGACACTGGATGAAGGCGGGCTGAAGAGTCTCGAGGAGGAACGGCGGCTCGCTTATGTAGGGATCACGCGGGCGCGGAAACGCTGCATCATAAGCCATGCTGCCAACCGGCGGATTTATGCGAATTGGCAATCGAGCATTCCGAGCCGATTTATCGACGAGCTGCCAAAAGCGTTTATCCGAAATTCGGGATCGGCGGCGATCGAGCAAGCGACGAGGCTTTCCGCGCCGGTCCAGTTTCCTCTAGCGGCACGACGGCCGCGCGAGACGGATATTTGGGAGCACAAGGCGCGGCCGCCGCGGGCGGAGAAAATACCGGTAGGAGCGAGAGTCTTTCACCAGAAGTTTGGCTACGGCGTTGTGATCGCGGTGGACGACGACCGGCTTGATATCGAATTCGAGACGTCCGGGGAAAAGCGGGTGCTCGACAGGTTTGTCGAGCGTCATGGCGGCTGAATTTCTTGATTGCATTACACTGACAGTGCCGGGTGCCGTGATGGAGATTTTTGAGGCAGCGCTGAGCTCGATCTGCCGGGCAGTTTCGTTCTTCCATGATGAGGATAATGACCGCTGGGACTTGCAGGGGGTAAAAGAGCGCGGGGCTAACGAGGATGAGCTTGGTGCGGCTTTAGCGATGGCGGAGATGATCACTGGGTTTACGCCAGATGTCGAACGGTCTCTGGTGCCTGTGGGCGGTTGGCTGGCGCGGACGAAAATGGCGTTTCCCGAGCAGCAGATCGGCCAAAAATTCGCAGTTCGGGGGACGCACATCGTGGCGCCCAAAATCGCCGGTCGGATCACACTTGTTCTGGATGCCGGGCTCGCCTTCGGCACCGGTGAACATAATTCTACGCGCGGGTGCCTTGTGGCGCTTGAGCGCGTCGCTCGGACGTGCCGGCCACGCCGGGTGCTAGACCTTGGCACCGGGTCCGGCGTGCTCGCGATTGCGGCTGCCAAGCTGATGCGCGTGCCGGTTTTGGCGACTGATATCGATGCCCGGGCAGCCCGCGTGGCGCGTGCCAATGCCCGGGTAAACGGGGTTGCCAAGCAAATCCGAAGCATTCAGGCGGATGGCTGGAAGAACCCGAGGATCAGCAAGCAGACCCCATATGAGCTCGTTTTCGCGAATATTTTGGCGCGGCCGCTTTGCGCGATGGCGCATGAGCTGGCGGCGCATCTAGCACCGGGCGGCGTCACGATTTTGGCGGGCCTGCTGACCTCACAGGCGAACTGGGTGCTGGCCGCCCATCGGCTGGCCGGTCTGGCACTTGTTTTTCGGGTGGTCGATGGGGCGTGGACGACGCTGGTACTCAAACGGCCCCAAACAATTTAGGGCGTGACCGGCTCGTGCCGATCACGCCCTAATCGTTTGCGCGCCCATCAATCAGAGACGCAGGAAAAGACTTATGCTGTTCAGCGTCCTCTGCGTACCACAACAGGGATTTCCTGACGGGTCAGGCCAATATCGGCCAATTCCCGGTCGGAAAGACCCGAGAGTTCCATTTCCGCCGCGCGGCGCGCACGCCATGTTCTAAACTGCGTGAGCAGGCTAGGGTGACGCTCGGCCTCGACCAGCGGGGTCTGGCGAACGAAAAGCAGCGCGCCGAACTTGCCCAAAGACCGTTGATCCGAAATATTGGTAGCCATGACAAACACCTGTAAGTTTTTCGATGACGGCCGAACCAAAACGGTCCAGCGGCGTTCATCCGCTAACTCATATAATGCACATGGAATATATTTAGGTCGGGAATGTGACAGGTCCAGACCTGCGCACAGCGCATAGATTATGGAGTTGATATGAATTCAATCCATGCAGACCGGGTTAATCGACTGAGAGGCACGCTTCGAAACCTACAATTGGACGGGTTCATAATCCCGCGCGGCGACGAGCATCTCGGTGAGTATGTCGCAAAGTCTTCTGAAAGACTAGCTTTTATTTCCGGATTTACCGGCAGCGCGGGTTTGGCGATTGTTTTATTGAAACGAGCCGTGATTTTTTCGGACGGGCGGTACGCTTTACAATTAGAAACGGAGACCGATCCGGCTGTATGGGAACGCCAGCACATCACTGAAACACCGCCAGAAGCCTGGTTGAAGGAGCATGCGGCGGGGTTGAAGATTGGCTATGACCCTTGGCTAATCTCGGCGGATGGGTTGAAGAAGCTCGCAAAAAGTACATTGCAGCCTGTGGCGAGAAATCCGGTTGATGAGATTTGGGCGGATAAGCCGGCGACGCCGATGGCGGCTGTTGTGCCGCATGATCTGGGCTATGCAGGCGAGGATTCGGCTACAAAACGCGAGCGTCTGGCTGAAATTCTGCGCGAGGAGGGGCAGGACGCGGCATTGCTGACAGATCCGGCCTCCGTTGCCTGGTTGTTCAATCTGCGCGGCGGCGATGTGGAATTCACGCCAGTCGCGCTAAGTTTTGCGCTTCTGCGCGCGGACTCGACCGCGATTCTGTTCATTGCCGCGGCGAAGCTGACCGATGAGACCCGGGCGCATCTGGGCAATGCAGTGGAGATCGCTGAGCCGGACCGGATGCAGGAGGAGATTGGGCGGTTGGCCGGTAAGACGGTGCGCTATGACCCGGCCGCTATGCCCGTCTGGTTTCAGAGGACATTGGAAGACTCGGGGGCGAAGGTCGCCGAGAAACCGGATCTGGTATCTCTCCCTCGTGCTGCAAAAAATGCTATCGAGCAGGATGGCGCGCGCACGGCGCATTTGCGCGACGGTGTGGCACTGGTGCGGTTTCTCGCCTGGCTCTCCGCGTCGGCGCCGCTTGGCGGCGAGACCGAGATTTCCGCTTCTGAACAGTTGCTGGAATTCCGCCGGTGCGGCGCGTTGTTCAAGGGCGAAAGCTTCCCAGCGATTTCGGGCGCGGGCGAGCACGGAGCCATCATCCATTACCGGGTGAGCGCCGAGAGCAATCGCCCCATTCGGCCGGACGAGGTGTATTTAATCGATAGCGGCGCGCAGTACAGCGACGGCACGACCGATGTGACGCGCACGGTGTGGACCGGCCCGTCCCCGGCGCCGCAGACAGTCAAGGACCATTTTACCCGGGTAATGGCGGGGCATATCGCTCTCAGTACGGCCGTGTTTCCAGCAGGCGTCGCCGGTCCGCATCTGGACACGCTTGCGCGCGGGGCCCTGTGGCAGGTGGGCCTAGATTACGACCACGGCACCGGGCATGGGGTTGGGAGCTATCTCTCGGTTCATGAAGGACCGGTTGGGATCTCGCGGGCGGCAAAGCCGGTGCCGTTGGATTCCGGCATGATCCTCTCCAATGAGCCTGGCTATTACCTGCCGGGGGCATATGGAATCCGGCTTGAGAACCTTGAACTGGTGCAACCCGTTGATTTTCCGGGAGCCACCAAGAAATTTCTTCATTTTGAAACGTTGACGCTGGCGCCGTTCGACCGGCAATTGATTGATCCCACATTGCTGACACCTGAGGCTTTGCAATGGCTTAACCGGTATCATGCAAGGGTCATGGCGGCGATCGCGCCGCTTCTGACCGAGCCTTCGGATGGAACGGCATTGGAGTGGTTGCGCCGGGCGACCGCGCCGATTTAAAGATTGACCAGCGGCTTATTGTTATCGCAAGATTTTGTGGCGAATCCTGTTCTTTACCCCTGCCAAAGGCGGCCGCGCTATGCGCCTGTTCGTAGCCCTTGATCTTCCCTGGGAGATAAAAGAGGAACTCAGCGATTTGTCGTTTAATTTGATCGGGGCGCGCTGGGTGCCCACGGATAACTTCCACCTGACGCTGCGGTTCATCGGCGAAGCCAGCCGGCTTCAGGCCGAGGAAATTGATCTGGCGCTGGCGACCTTACGGGGGCGCAGTTTTGCGTTTTCGCTTTCCGGCATGGGCTGGTTTGAAAAGGCGGGACGCGTTTCAGCCCTTTGGGTAGGCGTTGAGCGGAATGAGCAACTGTCGAAACTGCAGTCAAAGGTCGAGACGGCCTTGTACCGCGTTGGCCTGCCGGGGGACCGGCGGCGGTTTACCCCGCATGTAACGCTGGCGCGGATGGATGTGCCCGTAACACTAGGGCTGACGCAATTTGTGCAGGCCAATAACCTTTATCGATCGGCACCTATTCGGGCCGATAATGTGACCTTGTTCAGCTCGTTCCTCGGCAAGGACCAACCAATCTATACGCCCGAGGCTGAATACGCGCTTGGGTAACTTAACAGCGTCTTTATAAACGCTTTACGCTAATCAGACCCTTTCCGTCTCGCCGCTTTACGGCTTCGGGAGCAGATGACCTACTGGAAAGGTAGGTGTTCTATGGGCGACGCCATTGCCGTCATCTTCGGCATTTTCGTGTTTGCTTTACTCATCTTGTATGTCACCGGCTGCGAGAAGGTGTGAAGCATGTTTGATCTTGTGTTCGGCGGTTTCATCTCCGCGGGCTTACTGGTGTATTTGACCTGGGCGTTGCTGCGCCCTGAAGATTTCTGAAGGCCACAAAAATGACAATTCAGGGTTTGCTCTACATCGCGCTGGTGTTTGCGCTGGTACTTAGCTGCGCGTTTCCGTTCGGCCGCTATATGGCTGCCATTTTTGAAGGCCGCGTGCGCTTCCTTGCACCGGTCGAAATGGCATTTTACAGACTTGCCGGCGTCGATCCGAGCCGTGCGATGCGGTGGCAGGATTACGCGGTAACGCTCTTGCTGCTGAGCGTGATCCATTTTCTTCTGTTATACGCCATTCTGCGGCTGCAATATTATCTGCCTCTCAACCCGCAAGGCATCGCAGGCATGTCGCCACGGCTCGCCTTCAATACGGCCGCGAGCTTTACCACTAACACAAATTGGCAGGCCTATGTGCCCGAAGCGCAGATTTCCAACGGCGCGCAGATGCTTGGCCTGGCGGTACATATGTTCATCTCCGCCGCTGCCGGCATTGCTGCCGCGGCGGCGGTCATGCGCGCATTCACTGCCGGCGGCTTGAAGACCCTTGGCAACTTTTACGTCGATTTGACGCGCATCACTCTCTACCTTTTGCTGCCGATGACGATTATCGCGGCGGTGCTGCTGGTAATTGCCGGCTGCCCGCAACTCTTTCCCAATACGCCGTTCGCAACGGCGCATACGCTAGATGCCGGGTCGCAGACCATCGCGATGGGACCGGTTGCGTTTCAAGAGGCGATCAAGGAATTCGGTACGAATGGCGGCGGCTGGTTTAACGCCAATTCCGCACACCCCTTCGAAAACCCGAACGCCTGGACGAACCTGTTTGAAAATTGGCTAGACTTGGTTATTGGCTTCGGCTTGCCGATCGCGTTTGGCTACATGATCAAGGACAAGAAGCAGGGCCGTGCCCTGATGTACGCGATGGCGATCATTCTCGCACTCGGATGCATCGGCACCTATGCCGCAGAGGCCGCCGGCAACCCACTGCATATTGCGGCGGGTCTAGCGGCCAGCGACGGCAATATGGAAGGCAAGGATGTGCGGTTTGGGATACCGGCATCGACAACCTTCAACGTCTCCGCAACCGGAACTTCGACTGGGGCTGTGGACAGTTTTACGGACAGCTATACGCCGCTCGGGGGTTCGATCCCGATATTCCTTATGCAGCTTGGCGAGGTGACACCAGGTGGTGTCGGTTCTGGTTTCTATACCATTATCGTTTTTGCGCTGCTTTCGGTCTTTGTGGCCGGGCTGATGGTGGGGCGGACACCAGAATATTTGGGTAAGAAGGTCCAGGCGAAAGAGATCAAGCTCGCGATGCTCGGCGTGCTGATCCTAACTGCCTTTATTCTTGCTGGCGCTGGATTTTCCTTGATGACCAAATCCGGCCTTGGGTCACTGGCAAATGCAGGCCCGCATGGGTTGAGCGAAATGCTTTATGCCTGGACGTCAGCGACTGAGAATAACGGTAGTGCGATGGCGGGCCTTTCGGCTGATACGCCGTTACTGGATTTTGGCCTAGGTGCCGCGATGCTGTTCGGCCGCTTCGCATTCATGATCCCTATTCTGGCAATCGCCGGCTCGCTCGCAGCGAAACCGAAACTTCCCGCCAGTGCCGGCACGTTCCCGACGGATGGCCCGCTCTTCATCGGGCTGCTGATCGGTGTGATCATCATCCTTGGCGGGCTGCAATATCTGCCCGCTGATACACTCGGGCCGCTAGCCGATCACTACCTGCTTTATGCTGGCAAGACCTTTTAAGGAATAACGACGATGTCAACCGCGAATGCCGAAGTGATCTCCCTGTTCGATCGGACGATCATCTCCCAGGCGTCTCTCGACGCCGTATTCAAGCTTAACCCTGTTACTTTAGCTCGTAACCCGGTTATCTTCGTGACCGAAATTGTCGCAGTGATGACCAGTGTCGTCGGTGTCGAAGACCTGATCGAGGGCCATGGCGCCGCGTTTCCAATCGTCATTGCTCTATGGCTGTGGCTGACTGTCTTGTTCGCGACCTTTGCGGAGGCGGTCGCGGAAGGCCGCGGCCGGGCGCGCGCGGAAAGCATGAAGCGCGCGCGGTCCGATACGATGGCGAAACTGCTGTTTGATGCCAAAGATCGTAAGAAGATCACGCCAACCGCGGCGCCGGATTTGAGAAAGGGCGACCTGGTGCTCGTTGAGACCGGCGACATCATGCCTTCCGATGGCGAGATCATCGAAGGCGTCGCAAGCGTCAATGAAAGTGCTATAACTGGTGAATCGGCCCCAGTTGTGCGCGAAGCCGGCGGCGATCGCTCGGCCGTAACCGGAGGCACACAGGTCGTGTCCGACTGGCTCGTGGTTCGGATCACTGCGGATCCGGGCTCAACCTTTCTCGACCGCATGATTGCACTGGTCGAGGGCGCTGAACGGCGCAAGACTCCGAATGAGATCGCGTTGAACATTTTGCTTGCTGGCTTGACGCTGATTTTTCTTATGGCCGTCGTTACACTTATCGGGTTCGGCAGCTATTCGGCGACCAACTTTTCAATTCCCGTCCTCGCAGCCTTGCTTGTCTGCCTGATCCCGACGACCATCGGCGGCCTGCTGTCCGCAATCGGGATCGCCGGAATGGACCGGTTGATCCGCTTC
>Ga0116228_10004010_pt1 | contig 13016 bp, 9 predicted proteins | sample S1TSphfallax_2_FD_89694 | JGI IMG/M metagenome (GOLD analysis project Ga0116228, IMG submission 89694) | Host-associated microbial communities from peat moss isolated from Minnesota, USA - S1T2_Fc - Sphagnum fallax MG | ecosystem: Host-associated > Plants > Peat moss > Unclassified | place: USA... | reverse complement strand
CGATTTGAGTTGGTGGGCGCGGCTCTTGACCGTTTTGAGATCCTGCTGACGCGCAGCGGCCGACATGTCCTTGACCAATTGCGCAGCGGAGCCGATGAATTCGCTGATGAGCATTTCCATGTCCGAGCCCATGGTGTCCTCGAGCTGGCGATAGATTTCCAGATCGATTACCCCCGCCTCCGGCGAAACGTCGGCCGCTGCGGGCGGCGGCGCCGGGTCGTCGCTGCGGGTTTGCAACCAATTGGACAGCGCTTCGATCATCTGGGCTTTGAGAAAGGGCTTCGGCAAGAAGCCATCCATGCCGGCACTCCGGCAGGCACTCACTGCCTCGGGCAACACGTTGGCCGTCATTGCGAGGATCGGCAGCCGTCCGCTCTGCTTCGCGAGCTCGGCCGTGCGAATGCGCTGCGTGGCCTCGAGACCGTCCATGACCGGCATGTTCATATCCATGAGGACGAGATCGAATCTCTCCCGTTCGAGCGTCGCCAGCGCCGCGCGGCCGTCTTCCGCCTCGACCACCTCGACCCCCAGTCCCTTGAGCGCCGCGCGGGCCACCTTGCGGTTGATGGCGTTATCGTCGACCAGCAACACCCGACCCTCGAAGCGTCGATCGCTCGGAATGGTCACGGGCGGTTCCACCCGCCGCGCTCGGTCCGCGGCCACGGGACAGCGCATCGTGAACGTGAACCGCGAACCCTCGTTGGGCGAACTCTTGACGTCGAACGAGCCGCCCATCATTTCCACCAGTCTCAAGCAGATCGACAGCCCTAAACCGGTGCCGCCGAAGCGGCGATGAGTGGACGCATCCGCCTGTAGGTACGGACGAAACAGTCTCGATTGTTGATCCGCGGTCATGCCGATACCGGAGTCGACGACGGTAAAGGCGAGCAACAGATCGCTGGCCTTCCTCTCGGCCACGCCCACCTCGATGCGCACGAAACCGTCGACCGTGAATTTGAGCGAATTGCCGACCAGATTGGATAAGATCTGTCTCAGGCGGGCGGGATCGCCCATGACGTGCCGTGGGACATCCGCGGCTATCTCAGCCTCGAGCACCAGACCCTTGGCCGACGCGCGCGGCGCGAATAACGCCACCACATCGCGCACCGTCTCCCGCGGGTCATGGGCAATCGTTTCGAGGTCGAGTTTGCCCGCATCGATCTTGGAAATGTCGAGTATGTCGTTGGAAATTGCCAGCAAAGTCTTGCCGGAATTCAGGATGGTTTGCACGTAATCACGCTGCTCGGCGGACAGCGGCGTGTCGAGCAACAATTCGCTGATCCCGAGTATGCCGCTCATGGGCGTGCGTACCTCATGACTCATGGTCGCCAGAAACTCACTCTTGCTTCGCGAGGTCGATTCTGCCACATCGCGCAGCCGGCGTTCGGCTTCGCGCTGGCTCTCAGCGGTTTCCGTGAGCTCCTTGATGAGCGAGTAGAAGCTGCGCGCCAGATCGCCGATTTCGTCGGCGCGTTGCACTAGCTGCGGCGCCTGGCCACCTACATTTCGCCGCATACGCTCGATCCCTCTACGCAGTACCAGGATCGGATTCACCATCAGCCACGCGAACACCCAGGCCATGGGAATGACGGCGACGCAGACCACCAGCGTGATCCTCCACAACCGATGCTCGGCCAGAGTAATCGGCGCATAGACCTCCTCGAGCGGCACCTCGGCCAGGAGCAGCCAATCGACTGTCTGCAAAGATTTGTAGCTGTACAAATTCCGCTCGCCGGTGTTTGTGGTGTCCTCCGCGCTGCCCTCGAAGCCCTTGAGCGCCCGTAACGTCGACGCGACGCCATTGTCCGGCCGTGGCGTGAGCGTCAGGTCGCGTCGCGCCTGCATCAGGAAGCGCGGTGTCGGACCCCTCTCGAGCACGACGAAAACTCCCGACTTGCCGACCTTGGCGTCGGCCAGCGAACCGAGCAGGTTCTTGTTCATCAGTTTGACCACGCCCACCAGGGCGCCTGCAAATCTGGCGTCCGGCGTGATGATGGGAACCATGATTTGGATCGCCGGATCGCCATCCGCAGCATTGTGCCGCGGTTCGCTGATGAGCGGCTTGCCGCTCCGCTTGAGCTTGTCGAGATCGGCGCGCTCGACTTCGTTGAGCGGCGGACGGTTCGGCGCCTTCGACAAGTCGACGATGAAGGCGCCGTCGGGATCCAGAATCCAGAGCTCGTCGAACGAGGCCAGCAGGGCGGGGCGTTGCACAAAATAGGCCTGAGCGGCGTCACTGGATTGCAACAGCGACAGCGGCAGTCCTTTGGCGAGCCGCACCAATACCTCCCGACTGGAATCCAGTTTGATGTCGATGTCTGCGGCCACGCGCGACACGGCCGCAAACTGCTGATCCGAGAGCATACGCACCATATCCTGGCGCATGAAGTGCATCTGCACCGCGCTCGCCGGCAGCAACACCAACAGGGTGAGCGCCACGACGGCCAGCACGATCTTCAGTCTTATATTGAGCGAATGCATGCTCTGTACAACTTTACAGTACTCGGCGGGAGCCCCCGCCGACTCCTTCTCGCCCCAAGGACATCGCGGCGCATCATTCGCATGCCTGCCGCGCTCCACGACAGCCCGAGGAAGAGGATCCGCATCGGCGGATAGCGTCGTCTGGCGGGCGCCTTAGGTTGCCGGGCCGGCGCCGATTGGCGCAAAATCGCCCAACGGGGAACAGTACGGGAGTAATCATGTGTGAGCTTGATGATCTGAATGGATTTGCACGACGTTCGGCGGACTTGACCAGACGACAGTTCGGCACCCTGGCGTTGGGCGCCGGCGTGCTTGCGGCGCTACCGCGGCTGGCCACTGCCGTACCAACGCAAGGTTCCGATATCGACATCAAAACTCCGGCCGGTACCGCCGATGCTTATTTCGTTCATCCGACCGGCGGCAAGCATCCCGGGGTGCTGATCTGGCCCGACATTTTCGGCCTGCGCCCCGCCTTCAAACAGATGGCGACTCGGCTCGCCGAATCCGGCTATGCGGTACTCGTCATCAATCCTTTCTATCGCACCAAGCGGGCGCCTACGGCACCGGAGCACCCGGATTTCAGCGATCCAGCGACGCGCGAGGCGTTGATGGCGCTGATGAATTCCTTGAGTGCGGAGACCACCGCCGTCGATGCAACGGCCTTCGTGACGTTTCTCGACAGCCAAAGCGTCGTCGACACGAAGAAAAAGCTCGCGACCACCGGCTACTGCATGGGCGGGCCGTTGGTCATGCGCACGGCGGCGCAGTTTCCCGCCCGTGTCGGCGCCGCGGCCACGTTCCACGGCGGCGGCCTGGTCACGGACAAGCCCGACAGCCCGCACCTGTTGATCCCGCAAATGCACGCGCACTACCTGATTGCGATCGCCGAGAACGACGACCAGCAACAGCCGGATGCCAAGACTGTGCTCCGCGATGGCTTCGCCAAAGCCCACTTGCCGAGTGAAATCGAGGTCTATGCCGGTACCCAGCATGGCTGGTGCCCACCGGACTCGCACGTGTACAACCACGATCAGGCGGAGAAGGCCTGGAGTCGCTTGCTGGCGCTGCTCAATACGTCGGTCGCGTGAGGAGCTGCTGCCACCGGTGCCCCAGGTCAGCTTGTGCGCCCCCGGGGGGGCTGGTACAGTGCGCTCCTTTTTAACCCCAGGGGCTCGGTGGCAGAGTGGTCATGCAGCGGCCTGCAAAGCCGTGTACGCCGGTTCGATTCCGACCCGAGCCTCCAATCCCTCTCTTCAGGTAGCTAACCGCGCGGGCAGCAACCGATCGTATTCTCGTTTGACCACCCGATAACATTCGCAACTTCGCGCCTGCACGCCTTTTCTATCGAGCACCGTGATATGCCCGCGCGCATATCGAATGAGACCCGCCTTCTGCAATTTGAGAGCCGCTTCCGTCACTCCTTCGCGCCGTACCCCCAACATATTGGCGATCAGCTCTTGAGTCATCACGAGTACGTTGCCTTGCAATCGATCAAGGCTGAGAAGCAACCATCGGCACAATTGCTGGTCCAGCGAATGATGGCGATTGCAAACCGCGGTTTGTGACATCTGCGTAATCAGCGCCTGAGTGTAGCGGAGCAACAGATGAAGAACCGGGCCCGCTTTGTTGAATTCTTCCCGCATCAGCTCCGCATTGAGCCGGTAGCCTTCGCCCGCGCTCTGCACCACACCCCGGCTGGGAGTGGATCCGCCGCCCATGAAGAGTGATACCCCTACGAGACCCTCGTGACCGACCACTGCAATCTCGGCCGAGGCCCCACTTTCCAGGACGTACAGAAGCGAGACGATGGAGGTCGTCGGGAAATACACGTGCGTGAGAGTGACGCCGGACTCGTATAGCACGACGCCGAGAGGCATCTCCACCAATTCCAAGTGCGGGAACCATCGTCCCTGTTCCGCTTGCGGAAGCTGAGCCAACAAGTGGTTCTGGGCCGGCGATGAGCGCGTGTCATTCATCGAGGATTCTCTAATCTGAGGGACTTGCAAGGGTTGGCGAGGGGACCATTTGCGGCTCTCGCCCGGTGCCCCGGCCGGCGCACACGCTATGTGAGGCACCGTACACAAGAGTTGCGCGAGTCGCAACTCGAAAGTCTCATAGGTGCGCAATCAACGCTGCCAGGCGATTCGAGCGCACTCGAGCGGAACTGAAGCCCCGGCATGACGGGGAATCACCCGGGCCGTGTAGTCGCTCACCGCACGCCCCGAGGGCAGCATCGCGCGATAAAGGTGGGGCCGGGAGGCGCCTGACGGTGGTTGATCCGACGTCATTTCCAAGCTCACCGCGGCATCGTCCTTCAGCCCATCGGCATACAGTTGCACGCTGACAGCAGAAGTGTCGATGCCGTTCAGGAAGAGTTCGATCTGAATCTCGTGTCGATCCGCACCGGTGTTCACGCGGACGCCCCCGAAGCGCAATGAGCTCCATTGTTCATCGAGTGCCTTTTGCCAGTCGACGATCCGGCGTCCGACGGCACCCTCGTCGGTGGCGCGCGCGGCATACGCGGTGGCTGCAGGAAGGTAATGTCGCTCGGTATACTCGCGTACCGCGCGATTGGCTGAAAACCGTGGTGTCAGTCGAGCCATGCTTTCGCGCATTCGCCTGATCCAGGCGAGCGGGATGCCGACCTCGTTTCGATCGTAAAACTCGGGTATCACGGCGGCCTCGAGCAGTTCGTAGAGCGCGCCCGCTTCGAGCGCGTCTTGGGCTGGATCGTCACCATGTCCATGGTCAAGCCCATCGCCGAGCGCCCAGCCCACCTCCGGTGTGTATGCCTCTGCCCACCAACCATCGAGCTCCGACAGATTGATTCCACCGTTCACCAGCACTTTCATTCCGCTCGTGCCGCAGGCCTCCCAGGGTCGCCTCGGCGTGTTGATCCAGACATCCACCCCCTGCACCAGGTGTTCCGTCAACAACATGTCATAGTCACTCAGGAAAATGACATGGGCGCGAACCTGCTGTTGCCGAATGAAAAGCACCCATTCCTGGATCAACGCCTGACCGGCCTGATCCGCCGGATGTGCCTTGCCCGCCATGATGAGCTGCACGGGCCTTTGTGGATTGCTGAGCAGCCGCACCAGCCGCTCACGATCATGCAGCAGCAGATTAGGTCGTTTGTACGTGGCAAAGCGGCGTGCAAACCCCAGCGTCAACGCGCGGGGATCGAATAGATTTCTGGCTTCATTGACCGCCTCGGACGATGCCCCGCACGCCGCGAGTTCGGTCGATAGACGTGCGCGGGCGTATTCCACCAAAGACTCGCGCGCGGACGATCGCAACTGCCAAAGCGCCGCATCGGACGCGCCGCGAATGTCCTTCTCCATTGTCTCCAGGGTCCCGAGCCAGCGAGCTTTACCGCAGGCCGTCGTCCACAGTTCATCGGACGCGGCGGAGTCCCAGGTTGGGGTATGAATCCCGTTGGTTACCGATCCTATCGGCACCTCGTCCGGCGGCCAATGAGGAAAGAGCGGCGCGAACAGCTGGCGGCTCACGACTCCGTGCAGACGGCTCACGCCGTTGATGGCACCGCAGCCGCGTACCGCGAGGTAGGCCATGTTGAACGGTTCCGCTGAATCGTGCGGATTTGCGCGGCCAAGCGCAAGCAACTCGCCGAGTGAAATACCGAGTTTTTTCTCGGCATAGCTGCCGAGATACCGCTCGATCAACGCGGGCGAAAAGCGATCGAAACCGGCCGCTACGGCAGTATGCGTCGTGAAAAGATTGCCGGCCCGCGTGGCCGCAAGTGCGGCGGCGAAAGGCACCGCGCTTCCCCGCATGAAATCGCCGGCGCGCTCGAGCACGGCAAACGCTGCGTGGCCTTCATTCAGATGGCACACCTCGGGCTGAAGATCGAGAGCCCGAAGCAAGCGCCATCCCGCGATTCCGAGTATCAGTTCCTGTTTGAGTCGAAGCTCCTGATCCCCGCCGTACAGTTCGCTGGTGATACCACGGTGGACGGGATAATTGGCCGCGTCATTGCTGTCCAATAGGTACAGCTTGACGCGACCCACCTGGACCTGCCAAGCACGCAGCCAGACCGAGTAACCGGGCAGTACGATCTCGAGCCGCAGCCACTCGCCGTTCGTTTGCCGTAACGGCGTGATCGGCAACTGCCCGGGGTCGTTATAGGGGTAGAGAGCCTGTTGCGCGCCGTCCTTGCCGATCAACTGGCGAAAATAGCCTTGCGAATAAAGCAGCCCGACACCGACGACCGGAACGCCCAAATCGCTGGCGGCTTTCAACTGGTCGCCCGCGACGTTGCCGAGGCCTCCGGAGTAGATCGGCAGCGCTTCGCTCAGCATGAATTCCATGCTGAAATATGCAACCGACGTGAGAGCGGCATGTGGATAGGCGTTTTGAAACCATGCGTTGCCCTGCACCGCATCCCGACGCGCATGCAGCAGCTTATTGACCATGTCCTGAAACGCCGGATCGGCCATTGCCTCCGTGAGCGTATTGCGCGAAACGGTTTGCAGCACCACCCAGGGATTATGGGTGAGCGTCCATAGCACAGGGTCCAGACGACGCCACACCGGGTCGGTGGCGTGATTCCACGAGGAGCGCAGATCGAGCGCAAGCTCGGCCAGCGAGTCGAAGCCTTCCACCTCGCGCACCGGGCTCGAGCTCAGGCGGCCTGCCGCTTGACCGGCTCCGGCTCGATCAGTGCGGTTACGAGGTCGGACTTGGCGCCGAGAACCATGCCCAGCGATGCCGCAGTGGGATTCATGCTGTCAACCATCGAACTCGGCATCAGGATGGTGGCGCCGCGCTCCTTGGTCGTTTCATAGATGATATTCATGGCGCGTAGTTGCAACGCCCAAGGATGTCCCGCGTAGATCGACGCGGCCTCGACAAATTGGCCGGCTATCGCAGCTTCTGCCGATCCCAAGATTACCCGCGCCTGCTTTTCGCGCTCGGCCTGTGCCTGACGAGACATGGCGTCTTGCAAGGCGACCGGAATAGCCACGTCGCGAATTTCGACCGAACTCACTGATATGCCCCAAGGAGCGGTTTTTTGTCCAATCTCAAGTTTCAGTTGTTCGTCCGCCTCTTTGCGGTCCGACAGAAGCGCGGCCAACATGGAAGAGCCGATCATCTCGCGCAGCGAGGTTTGCGCAACGCGGTCAATGGCCTCCCGATAATTCGTAATCGCCAGCGCCGCCTTCTCGGCATCATGGACGTGCCAAAAAATGATTGCATCGACGTTGACGGGAACGGTGTCTTTGGTCAACGCCTGCTCCGCGTTGAACGCAGTCGTCTGGATACGGCTGTCAATCACCGCCACGACATGATCGAGAATGGGAATGATGACAAAGAGCCCCGCACCGCGAACGCTCTGCAGTTTGCCCATGCGCAGGATCACGAACTTCTGCCATACGTTGGCCATCTTGAGCGACAGGCCGATTAGCACCGCCACGGCCACGCCGAGATACGCGATAGCAGGCTGGCCCAATATGAAAGCGCCGGCGGCTCCCGCAATGCAGGCGAATACTAGAAATGCCGTGATGGGATTCATACTTAATTCCGTGTTGCGAGTCATGGGTAGCCCTGTTCAATAAACGATTCAGCAGTGGCGCTACCGTAACCAAGATTTTCGCGGGCGTCCGTGCGCTGGCGTACCGTCCCGGGACTATGTGTGATACCGTACGGAAAAATTTCGGGCGGCTGATGTATTTCTTTTTGCGGACCATCGTGGGTTGAGGATGTGGGGTGTTGTGGAGGGTAGGCTCGGCGATTACCTGGAAGTCGGCCCCAGCGCGTTGCAGTGCAACAGCATGAGAAGCGACGGCTACGTGGTGGCACGCAGCTTCTTCAACGCCGCGCAGGTCGAGCAGATCGCCGAGTGGACCAACGCGCTGGCGTCCGCAGCAGAAATCTCAGGCCGACATTGGGTCTACCATGAAGCCAGTGTGACGCAGCCCCACCGACGCGTGATCCAACGCATCGAGAATTTCTGTCCATTTCACGAAGGCTTCTCACGGCTTATCGAGCACGGTGCACTGCGCCGCTGGGTCGCGGCTCTGATGGGCGGTCCGGTTTCGCTCTTCAAGGACAAAATCAATTTCAAAATGCCGGGAGGGGCCGGCTTCAAGCCTCATCAAGACCAGCAAGCGGGCTGGAGCAGATATGCACCGCTGTTCGTCACGGCGATGGTGTCGATCGATCCGACCACGGTGGAGAATGGTTGTCTCGAGATGGCGCCACGGTTGGAAGGTGCCGGCTTGATGGGCGACGAATGGAGACCGCTCGAGGAAGCACCGTTGACTCTGCGCCCATTGCCGACGCAGCCCGGTGATCTCATCTTCTTCGATAGTTTCGTGCCTCACGGCTCGAAACCCAACCTCACCGCCACCGCGCGCCGGGTTCTGTACCTCACCTTCAATTTGACCGCTCACGGAGATCAGCGGTCGCGGTACTTTGCCGACAAGCACGCGGCATTTCCGCCGGACATCGATCGCGATCCCGATCAGACCTATGTGTTCAGGGTGTAGCGTGAGCCTGTTTCGTAAGCTGACGTGGGCTCCGGTCTTGGGCGGCATTGCCGGACTCGGCTTGTCTTTGTGGTTGCTGAAGAGTTACGGCTTCCATCGGATCGTCTACCTGGTCGGTCATGCGGGCTGGTCCGGCATCCTCGCAGTGGTGGCATTTCATGGCGTCCAGTTAGTGTGTTCCGCCGCGGGGTGGCGCGCCATAGCCGGGCCTCGCGCGCTGCGGGAGGAGCTTCGCATCTATGTGATGCTGCGTTGGGTTCGGGAGGCCGTGAACAACCTTCTGCCACTTGCGCAGGTGGGTGGCGAAGTCGTGGCATGGCGATTGCTCCGACTACGCGGCGCCAAGTCGGCAAACGCCATCGCCGGAACCGTCGCCGATCTCACCCTCGAAATGGCGACCCAGATCCTGTTCACTCTCATGGGGGTCGTTCTCTTGCTGTTGAGCGTGGGAGACGGCGGCATGGCGACGGGCGTCGTCGCCGGCCTGTTGGTCGCCGGGGCGCTGATGGCCGGTTTCTTCGCGGCGGTGCGCTTGGGGTTGGCCGAGACGATTGAGAGGGGCCTGCTGCGGGTCGGCCGGTGGATGGGTTGGTCCACTGCGACACACGTCGAGGGTCTCAATTTGGCGTTGATGAGTTGCTATCGGCATCCGGGCCGGGTCGCGCGATCGGCACTTTGGCACATGCTGTCCTGGCTGCTCGGTGGCGTGGAGGTGTGTGTCGCCCTGCATTTTTTGGGTTCGGATGTGAGCATCCGCACCGGTCTCGTGGTCGAAAGTCTCGGTCAAGCGGCCAAAGCGCTGGGCTTCGCGGTGCCGGGCGCGCTCGGAGTGCAAGAGGGAGGCTATATCATCGTGTGTGCAGCATTCGGTCTCTCGGCTGAGCTTGCCATTGCGCTATCGCTGCTCAAGCGCTTGCGAGAGGCGGTGCTCGGCATCCCGGCACTCGTCGTCTGGCAACATTGCGAAGCCCGGGTCCGCGCGTCCTCGCAGCATTCGATCAGCGGGATCGTGCCGTGATCGGGACGTCTTGGACGCATCTCATTGCAAGAGTGCTGGTGCGGCCGCTGGTGGGGACGTGGGTGCGGCCAAATCACCTCACCACGCTGCGTTTGCTCAGTGGGGCGGCCGCCTGCGCGCTGTTGGCCCAGGGTACGACGGTGGGAATGGCGTGGGGTGGCGCCGTGTGGCTGGTTTCTGCCTTCCTCGATCGCGCGGACGGTGAACTCGCCCGGATTGGCAACATGATGAGTCGCGGCGGCCATGTCTATGACTATTATGCGGACACGGTGATCAACGCCGCATTCTTCGTCGCCATCGGGATCGGTCTGCGTCACTCCTGGCTCGGGCACTGGTCGCTCGGCCTCGGGCTGCTGAGCGGAGTCTCGATGTTCCTGTGCAGCGTCTTTGCCGAATGGCTGGAATTGCGCAGCCCGCCCGGAACCCGTGCCTACTCCGGCAAGTGGGGCTTCGATCCGGACGATGCGCTCTATCTGATGGGGCCGCTGGCATGGCTCGGCTGGCTGGGTCCCATCCTGATCGGCGCCAGTGTCGGTGCGACTGCGATGATGCTCATCACCGGCGTTCGTCTGCTGCGCCTGCGTGCTGTGAGTCCGATCACCGCCTGAGCTGCCTCGCTGCGTGATTCGCTACGCCAGTGCGAGCGGCACGGCCTCGTCCCAGCGCCCTTGTGCCTTCAGGATGAGTTCGACGACTTCTCGCGCAGCTCCCCTGCCACCGCGCCGCTGGGTCGTGTAATGACATACCTCTTTGAGTTCAAGCGCGCCATCGGCCACGCACACGCCAAGACCAGAGCGTTTGGCAGGCGGAATATCGGGCAGGTCATCGCCAAGGTAAGCGATTTCATCTTCTGTGACCCCCGCCAGCGTCATACATTCTTCATACGCCCGCGTCTTTGATGCCTGCCCCAGGCAGACGAACCTGACCTTGAGTTCCTTCGCGCGTTGTTCGACCGCCGGAGACCGTCGCCCGGTGATGAATCCGGTATCGATCCCCATCCTGTGGGCCAGGGAAAGACCCTGTCCATCCTGCGCGTTGAAGACCTTCATCTCCGTGACGGTGGGGATGTCCTGTTGGTCCGTCGCGAGTGTGGAGATGAGGCACACGCCGCCGTCGGTGAGCGTCCCATCGACATCCATCAGGAACAGCTTGATCTTGCGGGCTCGTGCCAGCACATCGGCAGCAATGGCCGGATACGACGACTCGTCACGCATATACGATGATCTCAACAGCGGTGGTAGGGCTCCGGTGAAGTATACCGCTTACAGAAAGGAGCGACATTTCGACGTAGACGTTCGCCGCGGCGATGCGGGATGCTGAGCGGCCCGAAGATAAAGCTCATAAAGCGAGCGTTAATGAAGTTCCGACGTAGTCGTGAGTGATGAACCCAGACCTCCCGGCGTCGCGATCCGAGTCGATGGCGACAATGCTCTGCTGACCTTGAGCGGTGACTGGACGTTACGCAATGAAGCCGCTGCGCCTGCGGCCTCTGACTCTGCCGCGGTTTCTGACGCGTGGCTCGATCGACAAAGCCTGCGGGCGATTCTGTTCGACGCCCATGGGCTGGGCCGCTGGGACAGCACCCTGCTCGTGTATCTCACGCGATTACGCCGAGATTCGGCGCCGCGCTCGATACGCTTCGATGACGGCGGCATTCCCTTGGCTGCGCGGCGGCTGCTGGCGTTGCTGCCGGATAAGACACCGGCGCCCGCGGCAGCAACGCAGCATGCGTCACTGTTGAAGCGGATGGGGCTTGCCGCCATCTCAACTTGGACCGAGGTGCTTGCCGTCACCGAACTTGTGGGCGGGCAGGTATTGAAAGCCGGGTCCGCCGGTGTCGGCCGGGCGCGGATGCGTGGGAGCGACCTCATCGCGTGTCTCTATGATGCCGGCATTGCCGCACTGCCCATGGTCGCGTTGGTGAATGTTCTGGTCGGCGGCATTCTGGCCTTTGTCGGTGCCATTGAACTGCGCCGCTTCGGGGCCGACATCTACATTGCCAATCTGGTGGGCATCGCACAGGTGCGCGAAATGGCGGCGGTCATGACCGCGATCGTGATGGCGGGGCGAACCGGCGGCGCCTACGCGGCCGAAATTGCCTCCATGCAGGGCAGCAATGAACTGGATGCACTGCGCGTGCTGGGTGTACCGGTCCAAGATTATCTGATTCTCCCGCGAGTCCTGGCATTGACACTCATGGCGCCGTTGCTTTTTCTTTATGCCAGCTTCGTGGGCATTGTGGGCGGCTTTGCCGTTGCGGTCAGCATGCTGAATATGTCCCCCGCGATTTTCGTCGCGCAAATTCGCGACGCCGTGTCGATGAGTCAGGTCGGCTTTGGACTGACCAAGAGCCTCTTCTTTGGGGTCCTCATCGCAATTGCGGGCTGCCGCATTGGCCTCAAGGCCGGACGCAGCTCGACCGACGTTGGCCAGGCAGCCACCCAGGCCGTCGTGGTCGGCATCGTCGGGGTCATCATGCTCGATGCCGTATTTGCCGTTTGCGCCAACGCATTGGACATCTGAGTCATGGACGAATTTCCCACGGCGTCGACATTGCACGTTCGCGGACTGTCCGTCGGTTACGGCGGGGAACCGGTGCAGCATGATGTGTCATTCGACGTCAAACAGGGGTCGATCTTCGCCATCATGGGCGGGAGCGGTTGCGGCAAGAGTACGCTGCTCAAGGCGCTGATCGGGCTGCTTCGTCCGAGTGCCGGCACGGTACACTTCGGTGGCCAGGATTACTGGTCGATGGACGAGCCGCACCGCGAGGACTTTGGCAGGCGTATCGGCGTGCTATTCCAGGGCGGAGCTCTGTGGAGCTCGATGACCGCCGCGGAAAACGTCGCCCTGCCGCTGCAAATGTTTTCCCGGCTGAGCGAGGACTCGATTGACGCCCTCGTCCAATTGAAGCTCGCACTCGTCGGTCTCGACAGCGGCTGGAAGAGCCTGCCGGCCGACTTGAGCGGTGGCATGCGCCAGCGCGTTGGGCTCGCGCGTGCGCT
>Ga0116228_10004009_pt1 | contig 13019 bp, 14 predicted proteins | sample S1TSphfallax_2_FD_89694 | JGI IMG/M metagenome (GOLD analysis project Ga0116228, IMG submission 89694) | Host-associated microbial communities from peat moss isolated from Minnesota, USA - S1T2_Fc - Sphagnum fallax MG | ecosystem: Host-associated > Plants > Peat moss > Unclassified | place... | reverse complement strand
GGGAAGGCGTGGATGGCCGTGCCGGCCATGACGGTTTTGGTTGGGTTGGGGGCCGGTTGGTGGGTTGGTGGTGGATTGTCTTGTCGGTTTGTGAATTGCGATGGTGGGGATGGGTTCCGGGTTGGAGTGGTGGGTTACGCGGCGGGTTTGGGTGGGGCGGTGTTTGTGCTGGGAGCCGCGTGACCCACCCTACGGATTCTGGAGGTTGGCGCGGTTGGGAAGGCGTGGATGGCCGTGCCGGCCATGACGGGGTGGTGGGGTCGGGGGCCGGTTGGTGGGTTTGGTGGGTTGGTGGTGGATTGTGTCGTTGGTTCGTGACTCGTGATGGCGGGTATTGGGTTCCGGGTGGGGGTGGTGGGTTACGCGGCGGGTTTGGGTGGGGCGGTGTTTGTGCTGGGAGCCGCGTGACCCACCCTACAGGTTCTGGGGGTTGGCGCGGTTTGGAAGGCGTGGATGGCCGTGCCGGCCATGACGGGGTGGTTGGGCCGGGGGCGGCTGGTGGGTTTGGGGTGCGGGACGGGTGATGGCCTGCGACAGCGGTGGGGTGCGGAAGGGCACCCCACCCGATGGCTTGGAACATTGCGGGTTCAGAAGATTTAATTGGACAACGTCATGGGGTGGCAATTATGGCTGATCTTGCGTGAGCGTAGGCGCAACAAATCACCAATGAACCAAGAACCAAAGGGATGGCGGAGATGGCCGATGTTGTCGCGTTCAAGGCGTTGCAGGCGCAGATTGCGTCTGATCTGAACCAGCGGATTGCCAATCATCAGGCCGCGGTGGGGCGGCGGAGTATGGTGGCGCCGGCGGTGTCCGGCCAGCCGCTGAATATACTGTCGACCGGCGATAGTTGGTTTGACTACCCGCTGGATGGTCCGTTGCCGGGCCAGACCGATATTATCGCGCAACTGCCGGCTTTGCTGAACCCGCAGCCACAAATCCTGAACCTCGCGCATTACGGGCTGGCGACGACGACGCTGCTGGGCACCGCCAAGCGGGAGATGCTGGTGGAACAACTGAACGACGCTGACAACGGCAAGTTCGACGCGATTCTGTTTTCCGGTGGCGGCAATGATCTGGCGGGGGATTTGTTCCGGTTCTGGATACGCAGCACCCTGCAACAGAATGACGACCCGGCGACGGCGACGAACCAGGCCACGTTTGCGGATATCATCGGGATCGTGACCGCGGCGTATGAGGACCTGGTGTCGATCCGGGATGCCTATAATCTCGCGGTGCCGATTTTTGTGCATGGCTATGATTTCGCGATCCCGGATGGCAGGCCGGCCTATTGTCTGGGGCCTTGGCTGTATCCGTCGCTGAAGGATCGCGGCTGGATGACGGGGCTGACGCCGGCGGATCTGGCGCGGGGCGGCGCGGTGGTGAAGGCGCTGCTAGTGCAGTTCAACCAAATGCTGGTGGAGCTGGCCGGCCGCTACGCGAACATTATCGTCGTGCCGACGCAAGGGACATTGGCGGCCGAAAGCGATTGGGCGAACGAGCTGCACCCGACACCGGCGGGGTTCGGCCAGATGGCGGCAAAGTTCGTGGCGGCGTTGCGCGCGCAATTTCCGGGGCGAGGATAGAATCGTGGGGAAAAATATCATCTTTTGCGCGGATGGGACGTGCAACGGGCCGGGTGAGGTCGACGACCTGAAGCTGCCGGATCCGACCAATGTGTATAAATTGTTTGTCCAGCTCAACAGCGCCGCCGCGCCGGCCGGATCGACACAAGATAGCGAAGAGGAAACGATCGAGCCAGCAGCCGGGGGCGCGCCCGCGCAATACGCCAAATATATCGATGGCGTGGGCGATAGCAGCAATCCGATCATCCAGTTGTTCGGCGGCGCGGCGGGGGCGGGGTTGGTGGCGCGCATTGTGCGCGGGTACACGTATATCTCGCGGGTTTACGATCCAGGCGATGACATCTATCTGGTGGGATTCAGCCGGGGCGCCTATACGGTGCGGGCGCTGGCGGGGCTGATCCTGTTTTCGGGGCTGCTGGATAAAGCCGCCTACAACCTGGCCAATTATCCGGCCAATATGGAACAAGCCTATCAGCTCGGCGCCGGCGCCTGGTACCATTACCAGCGGACGGTCTCCGTGAATGGCGGGTTGCTGGGTGATTTTGACAAGCTGATGCTGGACTTCCCGGCGTTTTTCACGCAGGCCCCGACTTCGCTTGTTTCGGTTAACGCCCTCAAGGCGATCGGCGTCTGGGATACGGTCAGCTCTTACGGGTTTTCCGCCGCGTATGACGATGCCGGTGCGAAGGATGATTTGTTTCCGCTGGCCAACACCAAACTGAGTGCGAGTGTCAACCGCGGCTATCAGGCGATTTCACTTGACGAACAGCGTGACGTTTTCATTCCCATCTTGTGGGACCAGGCGAGCAACGTGGAGCAGTATCTGTTTCCCGGCGCGCATGCGGATGTCGGCGGCGGCTATTCGATTGCAAAGGGTGAGGCGCAGCTTTCCGATGTGGCGTTGAGCTGGATGATCGCGAATTTGGCCGGCCAGGGGGCGCGGATATTCCCAAACCAGCGTTTCGCCGAACTGCCGAATCCGGCGGGGATCGCGCATCAGCAATGGCGCTATCCGCCATGGACCGGAATGCCGCATTCGGTGCGAAGTTTTGCCGGGCGCGCGGATATAAAGGTTGATCCATCGGTTGCGGCGCGCGAGGCCGCGGGTGTTGTCACGTTTGATCCGGGTAGCAATGCCAGTGTGCTGCCGTTGCCCGCGATTACCGGCAGATACCGCCCGCCGAATCTGCCGCCGATTGGGTCGGTTTAATGCAGAAACCCGGTTGAGAGCCAGGGGAAGGTGGCGACGAGGATGAGGGCGAGGATGAGGACGCCCATATAGGGCCAGATGCGGGTGATGGCTTCTTCCGAGGTGGCGCGGGCGATCAGGCAGCTTTGGTAAAAGCCGACGCCGAACGGGGGTGAGAAGAGGCCGATGCCCATCGAGAGTATGGCGACGATGGCGTATTGCACCACGTTGATGTTGAGCTGCTGGGCGATGGGGAAGAGCAGCGGGCCGAACAGGACCATCGCGGGCAGACCCTCCAGCACGCTGCCGAGCACGATGAACAGCGCGATGGAGACGGCCATGAAGCCGAAGACGCCGCCGGGCAGGCTGGTCATGGCGTCTGTCAGGGATTGCGCGAAGCCGGCTTGCGTGAGCGCCCAGGCCATGACGGAGGCGGTGCCGATGATGAGCAGGATGGCGCCGGACAATGCGGCGGTTTCAACCAGAATGGGGAAGACGCGCCGCCAGTCGAAACAGCGGTACACGAACAGGCCGACCAGGATGGTGTAGGCGACGCCGATGGTCGCGACCTCGGTGGCGGTGGTGATGCCGGAGAGCACGGCGTAGCGGATCAGGATGGGCAGGATGAGTGCGGGGATGGCGACGACGAACAGGCGGGCGGTCTGGCGGGCGGCTTTGCGCGCGCCGGCCGGCGTGTCCTTGCGGGATTTGAGGAAGATGAGCGCGATGAGGGCCAGCGCCGCGACGCCGGCGGGCAGCAGGCCGCCGGTGAACAACGCATTGGTGGAAATGCCGGTGACCGCGGCGACGATGATGAGGACGAGGCTGGGGGGGATCGTCTCCGACATCGCGGCGGAGGCGGCGAGCTGGGAGACAAGCTCGCCCGGATGGGCGCCGCGGCGCTTCATCTCCGGCAGCAGGACGGGGGCGATGGCGGCCTGGTCGGCGGCCTTCGAGCCGGAGATGCCGGAGATGAGGAACATGGCGCCGACGAGGGAGAATGAGAGCCCGCCGCGGCGGTGGCCGACCAGGGCGACGAGACAATCCACCAGTGCCCGGGCCACGCCGGTCATTTCCAGGAGCAGGCCGAGGACGACGAACATCGGGACGGCGAGAAGCTCGATGGAGGACATGCCCTGGTCCATCTGGCTGATGACGATGGAGAGCGGGATGGTGGTGGTGAAAAACATGAAGGCGGCGGTGGCGATGCCGAAGGCGAAGGCGATGGGCACGCCGGCGAAGATGAAGGCGGCGAGGAGGCCGACGAAGAACACGATCAGCGCGTAATTGCCGATGTCGAAGAACCAGTTTTCGAGCAGGTAGCAGCCGCCGCCGATGATGGCGGTGAGGGCGATGGCGACGCCGAGTTCGAGCAGGGTGGCGTCCTCGAATAACTGGCGCAAAGCGGTGATGAGCAGCATGGCGAAGGCGATCAGCTCGCCGGCGATTTCCCAGGAGCCGGGGATTTGCAGCGCCGGCGTGGTGATGGCCTGTTGCTGCTCCATATAGGGCACGCCGGGGATGAGGATGATGCCGACGAAAATGGCGACCAGCAAGGCAGAGAAGCGGTTGAGGAAATTCCGGCCGCGTTTCGGCAGGCGGGAGATGACGAAGGTCATCCGCATATGCTCGGATTTGCGGAGCGCGATGACGGCGCCGAGGGAGACGAGCCAGAGGAAGAGGATTTCCGCCAGCTCGTCCGTCCAGATGAGGGGATTGTCCAGCACGTAGCGCCAGAACACGCCGGCGAGGAGGATGAGAACCTCCACGACGACGAGGCAGGCGGCGAGGATTTCAGCCGCCAGGCCGGACCAGGTGTCGGCCGCGCGCAAGGCAAGGGCGCCGGCGCGCAAGGGGTTCATGCTGGCGGGTTTACGCCAGGGTGCCGGTGTATTTTTCGAGGGCCGACCAGAGGGGTGCGCCGAATTTGGCCTGCCACTGGTCGTAGAAACCGGCGGCTTTCAGCTTGGCGCGGAACGGGGCCGGGTCCGGCGTGTTGAAGACCAGATTCTCGCCGGCGAGTTTGGATTGCAGGGAGGCGTTCAGCGCCGCGCTGTCCGTGCGCTGGGACAGCGCCTGGGTGTCGAACGCGTCGCCGACGATTTTCTGGATGTCCGCGGGCATCGAGGCCCAGAACGGGCCGTTCACCAGCAGCCAGTAGCCCACCCACATATGGTTGGACATGGCGCAGTATTTCTGCACCTCGTAGAATTTCTGGGTCTGGATGTTGGAGAGCGGGTTCTCCTGGCCGTCCACCACGCCGGTCTGCAACGCGGTGTATAGCTCGGCGATGTTGATGGTGACCGGAGCGGCGCCGAGGGATTTGAACAAAGACAGCGAGATCGGGCTGGGGGGGACGCGCATTTTGAAGCCGGCGAGGTCGTCCGGGGTGTTGATGACCTTGTTCTTCGAGGTGATCTGCCGGAAGCCCTCATCCCAGATGCGGGTCATCGGGTGCAGGCCGGCTTTTTCGATATCGGCGCGGACCAGGGCACCGACATCGCCGTCCAAGGCGGCCCAGGCGGTCGCGGTGTCCTTGAAGGCGAAGCCGACATTGTCGATGGCGGTGGTGGGGGTGAGGGTGGCGAGGATGTTGTCGCCGATGGAGACCATCTGGATGGCGCCGGAGCGGATTTCCGAGAGCATATGGGTGTCGTTGCCGAGTTCGCTGCTGGGGAAGACCTGGACGCGGACATCGCCATCCGTGGCGGCGGAAATGGCCTTGCCGGCGGCGATGGCGTGCAGGGTGGTGGGATGGTCTGGGGCGAGGTCCAGGCCGAATTTGATGACGAAATGGCCGGCGGCTTTGGCCGGGCGGCGGATGATGGCGGCGGCGGTGAGTGCCGCGGTGCCGGTGAGGAATTTTTTGCGGCTGATTTTCATGGCTGGTACTCCCTGAAGGCGATCCCGGTTCGGGATTAAGAAATTGTCGCGTCTTTTAGTCTTTGTGGCTTGTGGGTCAATGACGGCTGGGTGTTGGGGGGTGAGTGTGATGGGGTACGCCCCGCGAAGGCGCGGGGCGTACCCCATCCTACGGCGTCTGGGGTGTTGCAGCGCCGGCCAGGGCCAAAATGCGTTTGATCATGCGCAGGTTGGCGGCGTCTATCAGTTTGCCGTCGACCTGGATGGCGCCGAGCTTGGCGGCTTCGGCTGCCGCCATGGCGTCCCGGACGCGGCGGGCGAAGGCGATTTCGGCTTCTGACGGCATGAAGGCGTCGCGGGTGGGGATGATCTGGCTGGGGTGGATGACCTGCTTGCCGTCATAGCCCATGGCGGCGGCTTTCACGGCCGCGGCGGTGGAGAGATCGGGGTCCTTGAAATTGCCGAACGGGCCGTCGATGGCCGCCAGGCCGTAGGCGCGGGCGGCGATGAGCAGGCGCATCATCGGATAGGCGGCGAGGTCGAGCGGGATGGTGGCGAGGCCGGAGTCAGTGCGCGTTGTGTGGGCGTAGCCGGCCGGGGAGCCGCCGATCTCGGCGCCGCGGGTGCCGATGGAGGCGGAAAAATCGCCGGGGCCAAAATGCAGGGCGATCAGGCGGCCGCCGCTGGCGGCGATGGTATCGACATGCAGGACGCCGGCGGCGGTTTCGATCAGCGCTTCCAGAGCGAGGTTGCTGGCCGGGTTCAGCTGGCTGTTAATGAAAGCGAGGTCGGCGGCGGATTCGGTTTTCGGGATGATGAGGGAGTTCAGCCTTGGCGCGGTTTGCAGGCCGGCGAGTTCGGCGGGCAGATGCGGGCTGTTGAGGGCGTTGACGCGGACGGCGACGGTTTTCTGGCCCCAGTCGAGATTGGCCAGTGCGGCGATGGCGCCGGCCAGGGCGTCCGGCTTGCTGGCTTCGGGCACGGCGTCTTCCAGGTCCAGGAACACCGCGTCGGCGGCCGAGGCGGCGGCGGCGGTGAGCATTTTTTCGCGATGCGCGGGGACGGCGAGATAGGTGCGGGTGATGCGGGTCATGCGGTGATCCCGAGTTCGGCGAGAATGGCGTCCGTATGTTCACCCAAAGCGGGGACGGGGTTCATGGCCGGTTGCAGTCCGGGGATGGTGACGGCGGGGAGGAAGACCTCTTGCGGGCCGGCCTCCGAGCCGATGGTTCTGACCCGCTGGCGTTCATGCAGTTGCGGATGGGCCAGGAAATCCTCCACCGTGTTGAGGCGGGCATTGGCGATTGAGGCGGCGTCCAGTTTCGCCAGGACCTGGCCGCTGGTCCAGGCGGCGAAGCGGGAGTCTATCAACGTTTGCAGGGCTTCCTGGTTGGCCATGCGGGCGGGGTTGGAGGCGAAGCGGGGGTCGCTGGCGATGCCGGGGTCTTCCAGCACGATGGCGCAGAAATTGACCCATTCGCGTTCGTTCTGGATGCCGAAGAAGATAGTTTTCGCATCGCCGGTGGCGAACGGGCCGTAGGGCGCGATGGTGGCGTGGCGGGCGCCGGTGCGGGCGAGCGGCTTGCCGCCGTCCCGCGTGTAATAGGCCGGGTAGCTCATCCATTCGCTCATTGAATCGAACAAAGAGACCTCGAAGGCGGTGCCGGCGCCGGTGCGTTCGCGGTTGTACAGCGCCATCAATATGCCTTGCATGGCATACATGCCGGTGGCGATGTCCACGATGGAGAGGCCGCATTTGGACGGGGTGTCCGGCGTGCCGTTGATGGAAAGGAAGCCGGTTTCGCATTGCACCAGCAGGTCATAGGCTTTTTTCGAGGCGTAGGGGCCGGTGGGGCCGTAGCCGGAGATGTCGCAGGCGATCAGGCGGGGGAATTTCGCCACCAGGGTTTGCGCGTCCAGGCCGAGCCTGGCGGCGGCACCTGGGGCGAGGTTCTGCAGGAAGACGTCGGCCTTTGGCAGCAGCGCGGCCATGGCGCGCTGGCCGAGTTTGGATTTAATGTCGATGGCCAGGCTTTCCTTGCCGCGATTGGTCCAGACGAACTGGCTGGAGACGCCGTGCATCGCCTGGTCGTAGCCGCGGCAGAAATCGCCGGTATCCGGGCGTTCGATTTTGATGACACGGGCACCCCAATCGGCCAGGTGGCGGGACGCGGTGGGGGCGGCGATGGCCTGTTCGAGCGAGACGACGGTGATGCCGGAAAGGGGCAGGTTCATCTGGCGGGTCCGGCGAGCGGGTCGCGGCCTTCGATGGGATAGGCGGGGTCGCTGTAGCCGGGGGTGGAGGCGTGGCCGGCGGGCACCAGATTATTGACCAGCGTTTCGTCGGCGGCGTTAAAATCATAGTCCAGGGCGCCGAGATAGTCCTGCCACTGTTCGAGGGTGCGCGGGCCGGCGATGGGCGCGGTGACGTGGCGGTTGTTCAGCACCCAGGCGGTGGCAAACTGGCCGGGGGTAATGCCGACATGGCGCGCGTGGCCGGCGAGCGTCTGGGCGATGTACAGGCTTTCATCCCGCCATTCGGTTTGCATGATGCGGGCATCGCCACGGCCGGCGCGGCTGTCTTCCGCCGGTTTGGCGCCGGGGACGTATTTGCCGGTGAGCACGCCGCGGGCGAGCGGGCTGTAGGGCACCACCCCAAGCCCGTAATAGGCGCAGGCGGGGATGACCTCGACCTCGGGCTGGCGGTTGAGGAGGTTGTAATAGGGCTGGCAGACGACCGGGCGGTCGATGCCGGCATCGTCGCACAGGCGGCAGATTTCGGCGATGCGCCAGGCGCGGAAATTGGACAGGCCGAAATAGCGGATTTTGCCGGCGCGGATGAGGTCGGCGAGGGCGTGGACGGTTTCCGGCATCGGCGTGGCATGGTCTTCCCGGTGCAGATAGAGGATGTCGATCTCCGTGTTGAGGCGGCGCAGGCTGGCCTCGGTGGCGTTGACAATATGGCGGCGGGACAGGCCGAAATCGTTCGGGCCGGGGCCGGTGGGGTTGGCGAGCTTGGTGGCCAGCACCCAATGCGACCGGTTGCCGGCGATGGCGCGGCCGGTGATTTCCTCGGATTTGCCGGCGTTATAGACGTCCGCCGTGTCGATGAAGTTGATGCCGGCATCCGCGGCGTGGGCGATGATGCGGGCGGCGGTGGATTTGTCGGTGGCGCCGCCGAACATCATGGTGCCGAGGCAGAGGGGCGAGACTTGCAGGCCGCTGCTGCCGAGGTTGCGATGTTTCATGGCGGTGCCCCTATTGCTGCTCGGTGAGAACGATAGAGCGGGTTGGGGTTGCCGTCACGGTCCGGGGATGAGAGGCAGCGTTGCGGGTGGGCTGGGCGAATAGGTGCCGGTTTGCGGTAAGATAAGGCGTGGATGGCCGGGTCGAGCCCGGCCATGACGATTAGAGGTGGATTTGGCCGTTCATGGCTGGCCAGTCTGAATAGCCGGTGGAGTCGCCGCCGTACCAGTATATTTGCGGGGCTTCGGCGAGCGGGGCGCCGGTGCGCAGGCGGTTGACCAGGTCCGGATTGGCGATGAAGGGGCGGCCGAAGCTGAACAGGTCCGCATTGCCTTCGGCGAAGACTTTTTCCGCCAGCTCCAGGTCGTAGCGGTTGTTGGCGATGTAGGCGCCGGTGAAGCGGCGGCGGAGCGCCGGGAAGTCGACATTTTTGACCTCGCGGGTGAGCTGGGTGACGCCCTCGATATCGTGGATATAGAGCAGGCCGAGTTGCGAGAGCGCGTCCACATAGGTGCCGTAGGTGCCCATGATGTCCGAATCCGGTTCGGCGCCGCCGGGCTGGGTGGTGGCGGGGGAGATGCGGATGCCGACGCGTTTGGCGCCCCAGACATCCACCACCGCCCGCACGGCGGCGAGCGGAAAGCGCAGGCGGTTTGCCACGCTGCCGCCGTATTCGTCCGTGCGCTTGTTGGTGGTGTCCCGGATGAATTGTTCGAGGAAGTAGTTGTTGGCGGAGTGGACTTCCACGCCGTCAAAACCCGCGTCTTTGGCGCATTGCGCGGCGTGGCGGTAGTCTTCCACGATCGGCGGGATTTCCGCGGTCTGAAGGGCGCGCGGGGTGACGTGGTCCTGCAGGCCGGTATTGGTGAAGGCCTGGCCGTCCGGCTTGATGGCGGAGGGGGCGACCGGGAGTTCGCCGTTATGCAGGTCCGGATGCGAGATGCGGCCGCAATGCCAGAGCTGGAGGAAAATCCGGCCATCGCGCTGGTGGACGGCGCGGGTGACGCGGGACCAGGATTCGACCTGTTCCGGTGTCCATATGCCGGGCGTGAGGGCGTAGCCGCGGGCCTGGGCGGAGATGTTGGTGGCCTCCGTGATGATGAGGCCGGCATCCGCGCGCTGGGCGTAGTAATCCGCGGCGTAGGCGGGCGGGACGCCGGCATCCGAGGAGCGGCTGCGGGTGAGCGGGGCCATGACGATGCGGTTGGGCAGTTGCAGATCGCCGATGGTGACGGGCTGCAGGATGGGGGAGTCGGTGCCGGGCATGGGGTGAGTCCTTTCGGTGGTTGGACGGCAAGTGGGGTGGCGGCGGGTGCGGCGCAACATATGATTGGTGCGCCGCCGGAATGGCTGGCGAAGTGTTAATTTTGCGTGGGGTTTTGTGCCGGGGTGAGGAAACTAATTGGTTATGGCAGCGTAATTGGCTGCCGGGGGTGATGGTGCGGTATCTGGTTGGGGTGATCTTGCTGGCCGGCGGCTATTTTTTGTTCGCGGGGACGGTGAGCGGGGAAGAGGCGGTTGTGTTGCTGCCGGCGGTGATCTGCGCCGGCGGCGTTGCGGTGTTGGTGGCGCGGGTGGCGGGGCGGCGGTTTGCGTTCCGGCTGGCATGGCTGCGGGTTCTGGCGCGGCTGCCGCGGGTGATCGTCGCGGATACGATTCTGGTGGGACGCGCGTTGTGGCAGGCGGTGTGGCGCGGCCATGCGGGGGTGTTGGCGCGGCAACCGTTTGATCATGGCGGCGATAACGCGGCGGATGCGGCGCGGCGGGGGCTGGTGGTGCTGGGCGTGTCCTTCGCGCCGAACGGGTATGTGGTGCGGGTGCCGCGGACCGGGGAGTTTGTGCTGGTGCACAGGCTGGTGGATGGCGCCGCGAAACCGGATGCGGCGTGGCCGATATGAGTGAATGGTTGTGGTGCGTGCTGGCGCTGCTGCCGGCGTTCGTGGTGCCGGTGGCGGCGGCCTGGCGGGGTGGCACGGCCGGCCGGCTGGTGGCCGTGCAACTGGCGAGCGTGTTGGCGAGTTTCCTGCTGATTGCCTTGACGTTCGCCTTGGATGAGCCGGCGTTGATCGATCTGGCTTTGTGCCTGGCGTTGTTGGGCGTGCCGGGGACGCTGCTGATGACGGTGTTTCTGGAGCGCTGGTTGTGAATCTGGCGGTGGGCGCGTTTCTGGGCCTGGCGGTGGCGGTGTGCTGGCTGGGCGCGGCGGGGTTCGCGCGGCTGCGGGCGCCGCTCGACAGGGTGCATTGCGTGACATTCGTGAACGTGGCGGGCGGCCTGGCTTTGCTGGTGGCGGCGGTGCTGGCGGATGGGGTTTCCGACCGGTGTTTGAAGATTCTGCTGGTGCTGGTTGTGAACTTGGTGGGTGGGGCGGTGGTGTCTCACATGACGGGGCGGGCGGTGACGCAGCGCGCGGGTGGGGCGTGAGCGTTCTGGTCAGCGCGTTGTTGCTGCTGCTGGCCTGCGCCGGTGCCGGCGTGGTGTTCACGCGCTCACCGCGCCGGCAGGTGATGGCGATGGCGGTGAACGGCCTGGTGCTGGCGGTTTTGTTCATGGTCTTGCAGGCGCCGGATGTGGCGTTCGCGGAAATCGCGGTCGGCGCGGTGGCGGTGCCGCTTTTGTTTCTTGTCGTGCTGGCCAGCATGCGGATGGACCGGGCGCCGCGCGATGCGGACAGATTATGAACCCGAAATGGCGGCTGGCGGTGTTTTTGCTGGCGTGCCTGGTGGTGGCGCCGGGGGTGGTGGGGCTGGCGCTGCATATGCCGCGGTTCGGCGCGCCGGTGCTGGCGTTGGGCGATGCGATCAACGCGCAAGGGACCGCGCAACGGCATGTTTCCAACATGGTGAGTGCGGTGAATTTTGATTATCGCGGCTTCGATACGCTGGGCGAGGAGTTCATGCTGTTATGCGCGGTGACCGGCACGGTGGTGCTGCTGCGCGGGGCGCGGGGCGAGGCGCTGGATGCGCGGCCGGGGATTGTGCCGGGGCGGCCGATTTTGCCGCGCAGCGAGGCGGTGACGCTGGTGGCGCGGGTGTTCGCGCCGCTGATCATCCTGTTCGGGGTTTACGTGGCGGCGCATGCGATGACGACCCCGGGCGGCGGATTCCAGGGCGGGGTGATCGTGGCGTCCGGCCTGTTGCTGGTGTTTCTGGGGGATGGGTATCAGACCTGGCGGGCGTTGGTGAAATCCCGCGTGCTGGATGCGTGCGAGGGCGGCGGCGCGGCGCTGTATGCGTTGTGCGGGTTTGCCGGCATGTGCCTGAGGCTGCCGTTTCTGAGCAATGTTCTGCCGCTGGGGACCGCGAAGGAGGTGTTTTCCGGTGGCTTGATGCTGCTGGAGAATCTCGGCGTGACGCTGGCGGTGGGTGGCGGATTCTCTTTGATTTTCCTCGAGTTTCTGGAAGAGACGCGGGCCCGGAAGCCGGATGAGCCGAAATGAACCTGTTGCCGTGGCTGGTGGCGGCCTGGCTGTTGGGGGTGGGGCTGTACGGCATCGTGACGAGCCGGAATTTTGTGCATCTGGTGGGTTGTCTGTCCGTGGTGCAGTCTTCCACTTACGTGTTGTTATTGGCGGCGGGGTTCCGGTGGCGGGCGATCGCGCCGATTTTTTATGACCATCCGCCGGGCACGCCGGCGGTGGACCCGGTGTTGCAGGCGCTGGTGCTGACGGATGTGGTGATCGGCGCCACGGTGACGGCGCTGCTGCTGGCGATGGCGCTGCAACTGCACAAGAAGCGGGAGACGCTGGACCCGGAAGAGTTAAGGCCGATGCGGTGACGTCTGTTTTGGTGCCGTTGCCGGTGGTGGCGCCTTTGGGCGTGGCCGGATTGTTGCTGGTGTTCGCGCATGTTTTGCCGCGGCGGGCGCCGGATGTGGTGGCGCTGCTGACCGCGCTGGGCGTGTGCGGGATCTGCCTGGTGCTGGCGGGCCAAGCGGGTGCGGGGCCGTTGGTGTATTGGTTCGGCGGCTGGGTGCCGGTGCATGGTTTGCCGCTGGGAATCGGGTTCGTGGTGGACCAGGTGGGGGCGGGGATGGGCGTGTTCATCGCGCTGCTGTTTGCCGCCACATTGGTGTTCGCCTGGGGCTATTTCGACGCGGTGCACGCGCATTTCCAGATACTGATGTTGCTGTTCATG
>Ga0116228_10004006_pt1 | contig 13024 bp, 12 predicted proteins | sample S1TSphfallax_2_FD_89694 | JGI IMG/M metagenome (GOLD analysis project Ga0116228, IMG submission 89694) | Host-associated microbial communities from peat moss isolated from Minnesota, USA - S1T2_Fc - Sphagnum fallax MG | ecosystem: Host-associated > Plants > Peat moss > Unclassified | place... | reverse complement strand
GACGGCGTGGCGACTTTAAGCATACAACGCTCCGCAGTCAGCAATGCGATCGACATCACCATCATCCGCGCGATGCACCTGGCGCTCGACCAAATACAAAAAACGGAAAGCGGTGCCCGCGCGGTCGTCATTACCGGCAGCAACGATGTGTTCTGCAGCGGCTTGGATCTGCACTCGATCGATTTGAAGACCCAGGAAGCCCGCCAGCGGGCGCATTTCGAAATGCGGCGCTTCATGGATCCGTTGATACTGCGCTTGAGCAGTTTTCGTTTCCCGATCGTCGCCGCGATCAACGGCGCCGCGGTGGGCGCGGGAATGAGTCTTGCGCTCGCGAGCGACATCATCATCGCGGGAGACAATGCCTATTTCCTGCCGTCGTTCGCACGCTTGGGGCTGGTCCCGGACGCCGGCATCACGTTTCATCTGGCGCGCCGGATCGGGGCGGGGCGCTCGCTGTCCTCGTTGATGCTCGCCGAACGAATTGATGCCAAAACCGCTCTGGAGTGGGGTCTCGCCTATGCGGTGGTGCCGGCCGCCGAGGTGGTGATGCGTGCACAGGCGGTCGCGCATCGGCTCGCGACGGGGCCGTGCGCGGTGCTCGGTCAAATCCGCTCCTTGCACAACTCGACCTTCGATAATTCCCTGCAGGAACAGCTGCGTGCCGAGCGCAGCGCGCAGGAGATGTCGTTGGAAACTCACGATTGCGTCGAGGGCGTTCGCGCCTTCTTCGAGAAGCGCGAGCCTAATTTTTCCGAGCGCTGACGACCGCGCGAATATCGTCGGGCCCGGTACGGCAACAGCCGCCGATCAAGCGGGCGCCTTCCTCGTACCAGCGGCGCGCCTGGTCGCCGAACTGTGCGCTGTCCGCAATGCCGGTCCAGCGCTTGGAAGACCCGTCGTAACATTCGCCTGAATTCGGGTACACCATGAGCGGCCTGTCGGTGCGGCCGCGCATGCGCCGCAGCAGCGGCGTCACGTACTGCGGCGCCGTGCAGTTGACGCCCACGGCGACGATCTGCGGATGGCCGCGCAGTGCTGCGACACAGTCCCCGAGATCTTCGCCCTCGCAGTTGCGCGCACCGTCCCTGCAGGAGAAGCTGATCCACGCCGAGCGCTCGGGCCACTCCTCGAGCAAGCGCGCCAGGACGATCGCTTCGCGCAGGCAGGGAATCGTTTCAAAGGCCAGGAGGTCGGCGCCGGCATCGGCCAACACCTGCATGCGCGGCCGATGAAATTCCGCCAACGCCCGATCATCCACCGAGTATCCGCCGCGGTACTCGGAACCGTCCGCCAGCATGGCGCCGTACGGTCCGATCGAGGCCGCGATGAGTGGACGCAGCCGGCCGAGGCGCAGCGAGTCGCTGCTCCAAAATTCGTCCCGCGCGGAGGCGGCGAGCGATACGGCGAGGCGCATCAGTGCCGCCGTTGCACCGCGCCCGAGACCGCGGCGCTCGAAGCCCTCGAAGGTCGCCTGATAGGTGGCGGTCGTGGCGACATCCGCTCCCGCGCGGAAGTAATCGAGATGCACGGCCCGGATCAAATCCGGCTGTTCAATCAGGCACTTTGCCGACCAAAGTGAATCGAGAAGGTCGGCGCCGCGGCGCTCGAGTTCGGTCGCCAACGCACCGTCGAGCACCAGCATCGGGCGCTGCGCGAGAAAATCTTTTATCGGGTCATACATAGCTTGTCGACGCGCTTTGCGATCATACTCTCATCCGCGTGATGCGGCACTTGAGGCCCGGAGCGACTGGCTGACGAACTGGCGGAAAAGGTGCACGATCAGGACTGATTCGGTAGCCGCCCCGATTGCGGTATTGATTGCGGCGATGCTCTGCTTCCAGGGCGGCGCGGTGCTGGCCAAGGGATTGTTCCCGGTCGTGGGCGCCGCCGGCACGGCGGCATTGCGTCTCGCATTGTCTTCGCTCGTGCTGATCGCCGTCTGGCGTCCGTGGCGCATGCGCCTCTCGCTTCGCGAGATGCGTGTGATCGTCATTTATGGCCTCGCCTTGGGCTGGATGAATCTGTTCTTTTACCTGTCGCTGCGTTCCATCCCGCTGGGCATTGCGGTCGCACTTGAATTCGCCGGCCCGCTGGCGCTCGCGATGATGGCGTCGCGCCGCGCGGTGGATTTTCTCTGGATCTTGATTGCGGCGTTGGGATTGTTCGCACTGCTGCCGCTCGGAATGGGTAGACAGTCTTTGGCACCCGCGGGAATCGCCTGCGGAGTGGCCGCGGGTGCGTGTTGGGCTCTGTACATCCATTTCGGCCGGCAGGCGGGAGCGGCGCACGGCGGTCAGACCACCGCCTTGGGGATGCTGGTCGGCGCCCTCATGATAGTGCCCATTGGAGTCGCAGAAGCCGGTACGCAATTGCTCTCGCCGGCGATTCTGCCGGCCGCTTTCGGCGTCGCGCTGTTGTCGAGCGCGGTGCCTTATTCCCTCGAAATGTTGGCGATGCCCCGTTTACCGACGCGCACCGTGGGTGTGCTCATGAGCTTGGACCCGGTCATCGGCGCACTCGCCGGACTTGCCCTGCTCGGTGAGCGGTTGACGTGGGTGCAGTGGCTCGCGATCGTGAGCATCATGACCGCCTCCGCCGGCAGCGCCGCGACCAGCCGCGGTCCGGCCCGCGGGGGCGCCCTCGTAAACTAGCCGATCAGCGCAATCGCCAGATAGAGCACGGCCGCGCCGGCGAGTGTCATCGCGGTGGTGAGAAATTTCGGATGCGCGTGATAGCTTTCCGGGATCAGATCGCTGGCGCCGATGTACAAGAACAATCCGGCAAAGAGTGCGAGCGCCGTGCCGAAGCCTTCGCCGGGCAGCGTGAAAAGAAAGGTGGACGCGATTCCGACCACGGGCGCCGCCGCGTCCACCAACAGCCAGCGAAACGCGTGGGCGCGTTCGCCGCGGTTCTTGAGAACGACGTTCATCGTATTGATGCCGTCGGAGAAGTCATGCGTCAGCACGGCGATGGCCACGATGATTCCCACCTCATGCGAGGCTTTGAAGGCGAGCCCGATGGCGATGCCGTCGAGCAGGCTGTGAATGCACAGCACCGCGGCGGCGAAGCGGCCGCGCGGCGCGGCCTCGCCGTGAAACAGCAGAATTCGATCCATGACGAGATACGACAGGAAGCCGAGCGCGGTCCACGACAAAATGGCCGATGGCGTGTGAAATTGTCCGCCGAGACTGATCGCCTCGGGCAGCAGATCGAAGAACGCCACGCCGATCACCGCACCGGCGCTGAATCCCAGGATGAGATGCAGTTTGTCGCGCAGCTGCAGCGCCAGCAGTCCGCCAAGCAACGTGCTCGCGAACGCCGCTACGGCGATGATTACCAGGAGCATGGGTCCATCATTCCACGCGCCGGCATTAGTCAGACAGGCGCCCCGGGGTTATATTGCGATTACACATCCACTCTGGACATTTACCCTTGGGGGCAGCGTGAGTTACGACACGTATCATAAACGCAAAATCGGCAAGCACGTGCTCAAGCCCGAAACCCAGATGATGGGGTATGGTTACGACCCGAGTTTGTCGGAAGGATCGCTGAAACCACCGATCTTCCTCACCTCGACGTTCGTGTTCAAAACGGCGCAGGACGGAAAGGATTTCTTCGACTACACCTCCGGCAGACGCGAGCCGGGCGCCGGACAATCCTCCGGTCTCGTCTACTCGCGCTTCAACAATCCCAATCTCGAAGTGCTCGAGGATCGTTTGGCATTGTGGGAGGAGGGCGAGACGGCGGCGGTGTTCTCGAGCGGCATGTCGGCAATTTCCACCGTCATCTGGACGCATGTGCGCCCCGGCGACGTCATTCTGATGAGCCAGCCGCTGTACGGCGGCACGGAAACCCTCATTGAAAAAACGCTGCCCGCGTTCGGCGTCTCCGCCGTCGGCTTTACTCTGGGCCACGATCCTGCCGCCGTCACCGCGGCCGCCGACCGCGCTTCCAAGAAAGCCGCCGAGAGCGGCGGGCGGGTCTGCCTGGTGATGGTCGAGACGCCCGCGAATCCGACCAACAGCCTGGTCGATCTTGCACTGATGCGGGAAGTCTCCGAGGCTCTCGGCAAGCGGCAGTCGGGCGGCCGCCCACCCGTCGTGGTCGACAACACTTTTCTCGGCCCGGTGTTTCAGCGTCCGCTCAACTTGGGCGCGGACCTCGTGATGTATTCGCTGACGAAATATGTCGGCGGGCATTCCGATTTGGTGGCGGGCGGCGTGGTCGGATCGCGCGCGGCGGTCGGTCCGGTGAAAAAATTGCGTGGCGCACTCGGCACTCAACTGGACCCGAATACCGCCTGGATGATCATGCGTTCACTGGAGACGCTGTCGCTGCGCATGCATAAGTCGGCGGAAAACGCCGGCTTGGTGGCGAACTTCCTGCGCGGCCACGCCAAGATCGCGGCAGTCAACTATCTGGGGTTCTTGTCGGCCGATGATCCACGCCGGGCGGTGTTCATGCGCCAGTGCCAAAGCGCCGGTTCGACGTTCGGATTCACCGTCAAAGGCGGGGAGGCGGAGGCCTTTCGCCTGCTCGACGCGTTGCAGGTCATCAAGCTCGCGGTGAGTCTCGGCGGAACCGAAACTCTGATCTCCCACCCGGCGAGCACCACGCATTCGGGGGTCGCCAAGGAGACGCGCGATCGTCTCGGCATCACCGACGGCTTGATCCGCATTTCGGTCGGCATCGAAGACGCCGATGACTTGATTGCGGACCTGTCGGCGGCGCTCGATGTGGTTTGAGTCGATGCGGTGACGCCGTGACGCCGTCGGGATGCATTGCACGGGGTATTCTGATAGCGTTTCCGTCATCACGATGAGACATCTGTTCAAAGTTTTGGGCCTGTTGCTGCTGCTCATGACAGCGGAGCAGGGCGCCGTGGTTCACGAACTGAGCCATTATTCGGGCGCGACCGAGTCCGGTGGCGTCAAGTCGGCCGGCACCAACGCCGTCGTTCGAATCGACGCGCGCGGTTCCGCCGACGCCAATTGCGCTCTGTGTCCCGCCTTTGCGCAAGTGCTCACGCCGGCGTTCAGTCATGCTTTCCAAGTTCCCCTTCTCGTTCGCGCCGGCTTGCAGCGCAGCCCCGATCCGGGGTACTTGGCGCTCGAGACCGCCGTTCCCACGCCGCGAAGCCGCGGCCCGCCCTCCTTAAGCTGAAATCGCCTCCTTGAGCCCCGCGCACCGCCTTAAGCATCGGCGGCGCCGCGTTCGTTTCAGCCTTAGCGGAGTTTTTTTGATGTCGATATTTTCCATTCCGAGGGTGACGCCCGGCGTTGCCGTATCCATATTCTTGTTCATGATCAATTCGACGGCCGCGGCCGATACCCCCGACACCGCGGGCGGCACCGACTCTGCCGGCGGCGCCGATGCTGCCGACACCAGCAGCCTGCCCCCGATCGTGGTGACTTCCCAGCACCTGGACGAAAGCCGTTCCCACATCCAGACCCAGACCGGCGCATCGACCTATACCGTCGACGCCGCGGCGATCGCGGCGACACCGGGCGGCGACAATACTTTGCTCAATCAAGTGATCTTGCAGGCGCCCGACGTCGTGCAGGATTCGTTCGGCCAATTTCACATCCGCGGCGAGCACAACGGATTGCAGTACCGATTGAACGGCATCATCCTGCCCGAGGGCATCGCCGTCTTCGGCCAGTCCCTCGATCCGCGATTCATCTCCTCGCTGAGTCTCGTCACCGGCGCACTGCCCGCGGAATACGGGCTGCGCACCGCGGGCATCATCGACATCACGACAAAAAGCGGCTTGCAGGCCCCGGGCGGTGCCGTGTCGCTCTATGGCGGGAGCCACGGGGAGGTTGAACCGAGCTTCACCTACGGGGGCGGCGCCGGCGCTTTGAGTTACCTCGTGACCGGCGATTTTCTGCGCGATGATCTCGGCATCGAGTCTCCCGACGGAAGTTCGAATCCGATCCACGATCACACGACGCAGTATCACGGCTTCGGCTATTTCGAGGACATCTTGGATGACCAGAATCGCGTCGCGCTGATGCTGGGCAGTTCGGTCGGCAGGTTCCAGATTCCCGACCTGGACGGCGTCCAGCCCGCGCTCGGCCTCACCGTCAACGGAGTCTCCGCGTACCCCAGTCAAGCACTGAATGAAAACCAGCGGGAGGTCACGCAGTTCGGCGCCGTGAGTTGGCAGCATTCCGCCGGCGCATTCGATATTCAGAGTTCCTTCATCGCGCGCTATTCGAGCCTCACGTACATTCCCGATTTCCCGGGCGATCTGCTGTTCACGGGTATCTCGCAAGACGCATTCAAGCAGAACGTCGCGTATGCGGTGCAGTCCGACGGTTCGTATCGGCTCAACGACAGCCACACTCTGCGCGCGGGTATCTTCGCGCAGAGCGATCATTCGATCAGCGACACCACCGCACAGGTTCTATTGACCGATACTGCCGGAACGCCGCTCACCGACGTCCCGACTGCGATCGTCGACAATGGTGCCAAGACCGAATGGATCGAGAGCGCGTACCTGCAGGACGAGTGGAAGCTGGTCCCGGACTTCACCGTGAATTATGGTGTGCGCCTCGACAAATTTACCGCCTTCACCGGCGCGAGTCAGGCGAGCCCGCGCCTCAACGTGGTGTGGCAGGCGCTGATCGATACCACCGTGCACGCCGGCTATTCGCGCTACCTCACGCCCCCGCCGTTTGAGTTGGTCGGCGGAAAAGATATTGCACAGTTCCAAAACACCACGTCGCCACCCTTGACCCCGCAGGCGACGGCCCCGCTTGCAGAGCGCGCGAACTACTACGATGTCGGTGTGCAACAAAAGATCACCCGCGAGTTCACCGTCGGCATCGATACCTACTACAAGCAATCGGAGAACCTGATCGACGAAGGGCAGTTTGGCGCGCCGATCATTCTCACGCCCTTCAACTATCGCTACGGAAAACAATACGGCGCGGAGTTCACCGCCAATTACACCACCAAGACGTTGAGCGCGTATCTGAACTTCTCCGCGCAAAGTGCCAAGGGCAAACAGATCGACTCGGCGCAATTCAACTTCGCGCCGGCCGACCTCGCCTATATCGCCAACAATTACATTCATCTCGATCATGAACAGCAAAAGACGGCCTCCGGCGGAGTCTCGTATCTCTGGGAGGACACGCGCTTCAGCGCCGATTTCCTCCTCGGGTCCGGTCTGCGGGCGGATCTCGATTTGCCGCCGGGCGAGACGACCGCCTACGGTGGCACGGGCATCCCGAACGGCGAGAGCCTGCCGTACTACACCCAGGTGAATACCGGCATCACGCATATCTTTCAGATCGACGCCGCAGGCACGCTGACCGCACGCTTTGACGTGATCAATATCTTCGACAAGGAATATGAAATCCGCAACGGTACCGGGGTCGGGGTGGGGGCGCCGCAGTTTGGGCCGCGGCGAGGGTTGTTCTTCGGGTTGTCGAAGTCGCTGGGACCTGCCACATAAGCCGCATGGACCTGTCGATGGGCCGAATGGCAGGTCGCGTAATCGACATGAGATAAGATTAGAGGCCGGACGTTTGCAGACCGGCGGTTATCGGGTTCGGGCGACGCCAAGTGCGACAACTTTCAATGCGGGCCGCGAGCGTGCTCCTGGTGTTGGGGGCGGCCGCCATCTCGGGCGATGCCGCCGGCTGTTCGCACCAAGGGGTTCCCATACCGGACACCCCGGCGCCGGAACCCCCGGCGCCGCAGTATCAGCTCACGGCGACGGTGCAGGACCTGATGCAAGGGCTCATCGATCCATCCGCGGATGCCTTGTGGGATTCGGTTGCCTACATTGCGAGTGCCTCCGGCGTCGAGGATCGGCAGCCTCGCACCGCCGAGGAATGGCAAGCCGTTCGTACCAGCGCCGTCAACCTCATCGAGGCTGCCAACCTGCTCAGCATGCCGGGCCGCGTTGTCGCCAACGACCCGCCCGACAAGCCGCCCCGGCCGGGGCCGGGCGAGCTGAGCCATGCCGAAATTCAGCAACGGATCGAGGCCACCCATGAGGGGTTCGTTCAGTTCGCGCGCGGCCTGCAGGCCGCGGGGCTGCAGGCACTGAAAGCCATCGACGTCAAGAATGCCCAAGATTTGATGGACTCCGGCACGACGATCGACAATGCCTGCGAGGCCTGCCACGTGACATACTGGTATCCCAATCAACGGCGTCCCTGATAACCCAACGTGGCCATGCATTCGTTGCACACCTTCTGCCACTGGCTGGCCTCGACCGCGGTCAGTCAGGCGATTCAAACCATCGAGTGGATCATCCCGGCGACGCAAACCGTTCACATCGTGGCCGTGGCGGCGGTGGTGACGTCGGCTTTGATGATCGATCTGCGGCTGCTCGGTATCCGCTGGCAGGATCAAGCGGTGGCCGCCGTGAGCCGGCGATTCTCGCCCTTCATCTGGTGGTCGCTGCCGGTGTTGCTGGCGACCGGGGCGGTGCTCATCGTCGCCGAGCCCGCGCGCGCCCTGCAAAATCCCGTGTTCGTCCTCAAGATGGGCTTGCTCGTCGTCGCGGTCTGCATCACCCTCGCTTGCCAAGTGCCGATGCGCAAAGACTCGAGCTTCTGGGAGGCGTCGCCGGGGCGGCGTCGCGCCGCCCAGGTAATTGCCGCGCTGTCCCTGCCATTCTGGATCGGGATCGTGTTCGCGGGCCGCTGGATCGCCTACGTGCAGGCTTGAGGTGCTGGACTCGTGGTTGCAAACGCTGCAGAACACGGGCTTTGCGACCGCCATACGCGAGGGGTCGGTGCTGTTTCCATGGATCGAGTGCGTGCACGTCCTCGCATTGACGCTGGTGGTCGGTTCGATCGCCGTGGTCGACCTGAGGCTCATCGGCTTGGCCTCGCGGGACCGAGGAGTCGCCGACATCACCGCGGCGGTGCTGCCCGTGACCTGGATCGCTTTCGTGTGCGCGGCCACCACCGGCGCGCTGATGTTTTCCTCGAACGCGACCACGTATGGATCCAATATTTATTTTCGGATCAAGATGGCGTTGATTGTTCTCGCCGGCGTCAACATGGGCGTGTATCACCTGGCCCTCAATCGTGGGGTTGCGCACTGGCGGACGGCCGAGGCCACTCCCACGCGCGCGCGTATCGTAGGCGCGGTGTCGCTTTGTCTGTGGTTGTCGATCGTCGCGGCGGGTCGGTGGATCGGCTTCACCATCAATGCGCCGACTTGAGCTCCTCACTGTCTTAGGCCTTGCATTGCTCGCGCTGAACGCCGTGCGGGCTGCCGATACCGTCGTCAATGCCGCACCCACACCCAAGGATTGGGCCGACCTTGCCAAACTGCCGGACTGGAGCGGCGTCTGGACTCCCAATACCTCCGATCAAGAAAGGCGGGAGACGGCCGACCCCGTGCCGTGGAATCGCAAAGCGGCGGCCGAAATCGCCAAACTGCAGGCACGGGAAGACGGCGGCAATCCCAAGGGCCTGTTCATCGATTGCCTGCCCGAAGGCATGCCGAGCTGGATGCTCATCACGCACAACGCCATGGAATTTCTGTTCACTCCGGGGCGCGTCAGCATTCTCGGAGAAATGGACGGCAATCGGCTGCGGCGTATCTATACCGACGGACGTCCCCATCCTGCCGACCCCGCTCCGAGCTTTCATGGCCATTCGATCGGACACTGGGAGGGCGCGACCTTGGTCATCGACACGGTGGGCATTCTGCCCGAGGCCTACATCGCGCCGAGCGAGTCGGTCGGTTTGCCCAATAACGGCGACATGCACATCGTCGAGCACCTTCACTTGGCCGGGCCCGACAAACTCGAGGATGATCTCGAGATCACCGCACCGCATGTGCTCACCAAGACCTGGAAGACCTCGCGCTTTTTGTTCCGGCAACGCGCCCGCAAGTACGATATCGTCGAGGGCGTGTGCCTCCAGGGCAATTTTTCCGAAGCCAAAGATTCGAGCGGCAATTCTGTGTTTGTGCCGGTGCCGCAGACCGAGGACGGCAATATGCTGCCCCCTGGCAAGTAGGGAGCTCGCAAGTAGGCAGCCGGCAAGCAGGCAGTTGGCAACTAGGGATCCGCCAAGCAAGGACAAAGAATGGTCACGAAAACTAGGTCGGTGAGCGGGCTGATGATTTTGCTCGCAACGATGTCCGCGCAGGCGCATCACTCCTTCGCCATGTTCGACTTCGACAAGACGATCGCGTGCCCCGCCACGGTGAAGGAATTTCGGTGGACCAATCCGCATGTGACGCTGCTCGTTGAGGTGTCGCCCAAACCCGGCGATCCCCCGGAGGTTTGGTCGCTCGAGCTCACCAGTCCCGGCAACTTGACGCGGCTCGGCTGGACGCACAGCTCCTTCAAGCCCGGCGACAGCATCGATATCAAGTTCAATCCGCTGCGGGACGGCAAGCACGGCGGGGCGTTCCTGGAAGCCAAGATTCAAGCAACCGGACAGGTATTGAAATCCAGCGTGCGCGACGCGAACGACACTCCCAATCTGCAATAGGGCTGGTTGGGGCCCATTGGTCGTTCGAGGGGCCGTTCGAGTGCCCGACTGAGCTAAAATGAAATCTCGTGGCGGCCGATCCTGCCACCGCTACATAAAAGCCAACGGGGATGGGAGAGGATGCGCGGACGAAATGGCATTGCGCGGAGCGGCATACTCCCGGGACCCGGTGTCGTCTCGAGAGCAGGGGTCATCTCGTGCGCCGGTGTCCTGCTGAGTGCAGGCGGCCTTGGCGTAGCCGCGCCGGTCGACAGCGCACCGGATCTGTCGCCCATCGTCGTCACGGCCACGCGGGTCGCGGAGTCGAGCTTCGATTTACCGGTGTCGGTCGATCGTGTCGACCGGCAGGCGATCGCCGCGGGCCAACTGCAGGAGAATCTGTCCGAATCCTTGATCGAGGTGCCGGGGGTGTCGGTGCAGAGCCGGCAGAACTATGCGCAGGACCTGCAGCTCTCGATCCGGGGCTTCGGTGCGCGCTCGAGTTTCGGCGTGCGCGGACTGCGCCTGTATTCCGACGGCATTCCGGGCACCATGCCCGACGGTCAGGGCCAGTTTTCCCAATTCGATTTGGGCTCCGCCGATCACATCGAAGTCCTGCGCGGGCCGTTCTCGGCGTTGTACGGCAACTCCTCGGGCGGCGTGATCGCGGTGTTCACCGAAGATGCGCAGCCCGGCCGCAGCATCGACGCGACGGCACAGTACGGCACCTTCAATACCCAGCGCTACGCGCTCAAGACCGGCGGCGATGATGGCGTCGTCAATTACGTCGTCGACGCCGCGCACTTTCAGACTGACGGCTATCGATTCCACAGCGACGCCGAGCGTGACAATTTCAATGCGAAACTCAAGCTGGCCACGAGCGAGGAATCGAAGCTCACGCTCGTCGCCAACGTCGTCGAGACGCCGAGCGTGCAGGACCCCTTGGGCCTGACGCGTGCGCAGCTCGCGGCGAACCCGGTCCAGGCGGGTGTCGGCGCGGTGCAATACAACACCCGCAAGTCGCTCGACCAGGAGCAGTTGGGCGCCGTGTACGACGATAAGCTGACGGCCAATGACGACTTCAGCACCACGCTCTATACCGGCCATCGGGCGACAACGCAGTTCCAGGCTATCCCGCAATCGACCGAACAGAATCCGCTCTATCCCGGCGGTGTGATCGATTTGAATCGCGCCTTCTGGGGCATCGACACGCATGTCACCGACGCGCGCGAGATCGCCGGCCGGCCGCTGCAGATCGTCGGGGGCGTCGCTTACGACGACCTCGAGGAAGCGCGCAAGGGTTACTTGAACTATGCGGGGGATGTGCTCGGTGTCGAAGGCGGCGTGCGCCGCGACGAAGCCAATCATGTGTACGACTTCGATCAATACCTGCAGGCGCAGTGGGATCCGCAGGATCGCTGGCGCCTGATCGCGGGCGTGCGCAACAACGTGGTCGAGGTGAGTTCCCACGGCCACATCCCGGTCATCGACGGCGCGGACAGCAGCGTGCGCTACTCATCGGTGGATCCGGTCGCCGGCGTGACGTTCCGTGCGGCCTCCGCGGTGAATTTCTACGGGTCTTACGGCAAGGGCTTCGAGACCCCGACCTTGAATGACCTGGCGTATCGCTCCGTCGACGGCAGCCTGCCGGGCCTCAACTTAGGGTTGAAACCGGCGCACAGCGACAATTACGAGGTCGGGATCAAGGCGGCGGCCGGCGCCGTGCGGGCCAACCTCGCCGCGTTCTACATCGAGACACACGATGAATTGGCGGTGTTGCAGAACTCCGCCGGGCGCACGGTGGATCAGAACATCGGCGAAACCAATCGGCACGGACTCGAGTTGGGCAGCGATGCTGCGTGGCGCGGAGGCTTCAGCGCCCGGCTGGCCTACACCTATATTCGCGCGGTCGTCGGCCAGGCTTATGCGACTTGCATCGCGGCCCCCTGCAACCCACTCGCGCATCCAGGAGGCCCCTTGCCTGCGAACTACAAGACAGTGGCAGCGGGCAGCTATCTGCCGGCGGTGCCGATGAATTCGCTGTATGCGGGCCTCACTTGGAGCTATGCGCCGCTCGGGTTCACCGCCACCGTGGAGACGCAGGGGCGGGCGCGGATCTATGTGGATGACCGTAATTCGGACGCGGCGGCGGGTTTCTGGGTCGCGAACCTGCGGGCGGGGTTTGAGCAGGAAACGAGACATTGGCGGTTCAGCGAGTTCGCGCGCCTTGATAACGTCGCCGATCGGGCCTATGTCGGATCTGTGATCGTGGACGAGACGAATTTCCGGTTCTTCGAGCCCGCGCCCGGGCGGACGGCCTACATTATGTTCAATGCGGCATTGCGGAATTAAGCTTCGATTCATGTCCACCAAACGCGTTGAACAACGTTGAACATGTAGGGTCTTAACGAGATGAGAGTTTACGGAGAGTGGCAGTCATGATTACCAAAGGCAGGCGCTTTCTTCTGGCGGCTGGCGTAATGGGGGCTTTATTGGCGGGCGCAGGGCCTGCGATGGCCCAGCACGGCGGCGGTGGCGGCGGTCACGCGGGAGGCGGCGGGGGCCACTTT
>Ga0116228_10004005_pt1 | contig 13024 bp, 9 predicted proteins | sample S1TSphfallax_2_FD_89694 | JGI IMG/M metagenome (GOLD analysis project Ga0116228, IMG submission 89694) | Host-associated microbial communities from peat moss isolated from Minnesota, USA - S1T2_Fc - Sphagnum fallax MG | ecosystem: Host-associated > Plants > Peat moss > Unclassified | place: USA... | reverse complement strand
TTCCATATATAAGATTTTGCAATGTTGGGGGAGTCCCCAGCCATCTATATTGCATCAGTTCTAAAGCACCTCTAGATCCAAATCTAGCAAATTGAATAGAGAGCATGACAATGTCTTTAACCCCAAACCCAAAATGAAGAACTGAATGGTGTCTACTGTTGCTTGTCCATCTCACCTTATTCTCTGGTTTCCCCCCACTCAGTTCACAATAGACAGTGAAAGCACTATGGATCCCTTCTGTTTGAAGCTACAGGTTGAAAGAGGCAGTTACATATGTGCCTATACTGGAGGTGTTCGTTCAAGTATTGGAATCCAAATAGAACAATCAACAAACCAACCAAAACTGCTTGCAAATCCTGAGATCCAACCAGAGGCATGTATTGTCACTGAGAGAAGGTAGCAGGTGAAACACAAAATAGAACCCTTCTCAGTGAAGATTGACAAAACAGCTGCAACTGGCAGGAAAAAAAAACCCAATCTCATCAGAGCAGTAATGTTCCCTATCGTCCTAGCTTTTGCACTTTGACATCTTGTGTCAATCATACATTATCCTTGAAAGCCCGGGATATGCAAAGAAACTGCAGAACTTGTAGTGAAGCTTCACACTGTTGGGCAGTGATGAGGCCAACATGTTCAGCAGCAAATAAAGTTATTTCTTTGCAACAATCTTAGATTGCAAAGATCACAGCTTGACTTGGAACAAAATTATGTCTCACTTGACTGCATTAAAAGATGCATCCATGAAGTCATTCACCTGTTTGTCAGTACACAGCTTCATTAGCCTGCATTCGATCCTACCTCAATAGTACTCCGCCACCCACAGAAGCTTAGCCTGTCATTAGCTAACAAATAACAACATAAACTCAACAACAGATACCTTGACATGTAGTGGAAGAAAAGGATATGTACCTTTGGATGAGCTAAGAGGACAGGGGCAACATCAGCCCAGCCATGACTGATGAAGGAAATGAGAAGGTAAAAATTACATGCTACCAATGTAACATGTATCACTACCATGAAGCTTCCACCTCGACCAGCCTGCTCCAAATTGAGGATTTTACATGAGAATACCACAGTAAACATCCTATCATCAACGAAAAAAAATCTGCCCTGTGATGAACTGAAATGTGGCTATACAAAACTAGGTTAAAAGAAGCCCATGAATGTGCTCAATCCCTTCAGATCCCTGTTCCATGTTTGCTAAAACCACAAGCATGCATGTGATCAAATCAATGACCTACATCTGAATCTTCACTTCTTGAAAGAACACCTACAGTACAAAATCCCCAATAAGTGATTTCATGAAGTCTAATAACACAGCAAAGCTTCAATATCCAACATAGCCTTACATGACCTTTAGCATTACATGAAAACCTGATTCACCCATCAGCTGCTAACACGATCTGCTCCAGAAAGCAGACCACTGACAATCTGCCAAGCAACAGATCACTCATTGATGGATGACCCAAAGTAGCTAGCACCCTGGGTCTCTTCTACCATTGTTTGAGCATTTGAAATGGCGAGTACACACCTGCTCCAACTTAGGGTAGTGTGATGCCACAATGCTGAAGAAGTGTAACAACCGCACTGCACGTAACCAGTACCGTAACTGTGGCTCTGCACCACTTCACACCACACATGCCATCAAATGTAGAGGTAGGCAGTTTGCCAATTGTTCCACATCCACCTACACCACATCCAACACATGGGCATCATCACCTCATTACCAACTTTGTGAAGTTTTGTATTGTTTGTCTCATCACATTTTCACAATTTGGGAAATTCGTAAAAGAAATAATCAATTAAATAAATAATTAAATGTGGTGATACTAAACATCATGTGGCAAGATGATCCACACATGCAGAAGGAACTGGAAGCTCTACAATGGTTCCCTCTCTAGAAATACTGATCTTGCCCTGCAGGTATTGTAGTAACTCCTCACTAAACCTGCAACTAGCAGTTCATGAATGCACCAGATCATAATCCAAAAACTTTTGTGAGACAACAACACCTGCAATCTGATCAAATGGAAGGCAGAATGGAAGCAGAATCCTGATCACAGAGAGGAAAAACAACAAAAACCCATCAGAGTTAACCTCCACAGCACTGCAATGCAAATCATGTGATTTTGAGAATTCAATCTACTACAACAAAGATACAAGAGAATCTCAGCCTCAACCATGAAATCCTCATCAGAAATAAGAAATGGCACCTAGGGTACCACAAACCTTCCTTAAAACAAATGGTGAATGATGTTTATAGTGTAATTGCTATCTCCAAAATCATACCAAATATGACTGAGAAGCATGCTTCATTGTGAGCATGTAGAAAACCAATTGTTGATGGAGCCAAGCAACTAGGGCATAAAGTATTGCACCTTACAGGAACACCACTGCAATGTTTGGCATTCTAGAGGTTTCCAAAGGGTGTTGGGTTCATTCTAAATGACTTTTTCTTCAAAGTGATTCTGATTTTTACAAAGAAAAAATGCTGACAAAGTGAAAATGCAAGGGGTATTGATTTTGCTAAACTTGTGCATGTAAGCTATCACTTACTTTTGCAACAACTCGGAAATAGAAGGATTTAATTGAGGTAGGAGATACTCCATTTAGTCAGCACACTAGTAATTTTTTCACACTTTTAGAAATATTTAGGACTCCTTATCGGTAAAAGCAACCCTATCCCAAATGAAGTTATAGAGTCAAATCCCTCTTGTATTGACTATTAATTTTGCTTCTAACTACTAATTAATGGAGAGAGCTCAAAATATGGAAACCTGTGCTGAGCCTGCACTATGCGTTCCTGACAATGACAAAAATGAGAGGAAAAATCCCTTCAAATTTGTGTCATAAGTACATGTAACCTACTAATCCATAAACAACATACAAGTCAGTAGTCATTTTGGTGAGATAATGAAAAACCTAAATTCATTTCAAGTTTTGATTTTCACAAAGATGAAATCTGAATTGTATTTACATGTGTAGCATGAACTTAAACAACACACCTTACAACCCTCAAGGTGATCACAAAGGGAAAACCCAATGTTCATCACCGTGGGGATCACTCAACACAAGGCCTTTGAAATTGGCCTCTTTTAGAGGCTTGAGAACAACATCCAAACATTCATGAAATACTTGCAATCTTCTTTCATGTGAAGCTTTTATAGAAGAAATAACATGTAGAATGGCCAATAAAACATGGCCTTCATCTAAATACCAATTTTCACATGCAATATTTGCTTGGACATCACTAATGGGTACCCAATCACTTTCCCATCATTGGATAAAGATGTTTAGTCGTTGTAGAAAATTAATGGAGCGATTACAGCCCCTGGACATTGTGTGTTTATGAGGTTCTACATTCCACAAATTGCCAAAAAAACTTAAAATCACCTTATGAATGCCAACTCAAATCTCCAAATGTTTATAACTTGAAAGTTAAGATTGAAATTGGCACCTGCATTTGTAGCCACCACAAGCTAGTATTTGGGGTAGAATAAACACCTTGGTGAACACCATTGTTTGGTGCAATTTGAAAGTCCTATTTGAGACTAGGTGATGAAAACATAGAAGATAGTGCTTCCAATGGGTCCTCGTGATACATGACACGATCTCCAAAATCACCTTCTATAACATGGATGAGATATTGATCCCAACCATCTTCTGTTTTGAAAATTGTCTGCTCATAGCGGTCAATTTGTGTAGTAGACCTCATTCTCACATCTTCCAACTTGAATGATGGGTGAAACAATACTTTTTCAAACAAAGAATTAATGTCCTTATTCGATAACCCGATAGTGGCTCTACAATGTCTAATCTAATGCACAAGTGAAAATGTGGAATCATAAGGTGGAGGATTAGGGTAATCTAGAATTGAAACTAAATTCTCAAAATCAAATTAATCCTCTTGTTGAAGGTTCTCTTGTTGTAGACCTTGAGCTGGTTCAAAAGCTTGAGGATTTGTACTTTTTACTTGTTTACATGTATGCTCCAAGTTCCTTTGGGATGAAAAACAAACAATACTACGTTGATGGTTTGAAAGAGCACTTGCGCTACTGAACTTCAAAGCCCCACAATGATTACAAATATATTCCATTGAACTCCAACATTTTATCTCATATACCTTCACATTTTCTCTTGTAGCTAGATGTCAAGAGTTGATGGCCAAGCCATGTCCAAATTTCTTGCAAAGGTTTATCAAATGTCACTTTATTTCATCTCCTGTCGTCAAGCACAAACCACCGAGAACACAAATTTCCCAACAAACACTTGCTACACACAAGGTGCATTCATGAGAATAAAATTCAAAGTTGGATATGTCTGCATTTTTTCTACTATGAAGATAGAACCCGTTAATCAATGATGTGCTATTGGATAAGTAATGAACACAACTTAGCATGATTCAATACATACTCACATTATTTACCTCGCTTTATTGTGAGATAAAAGAACATGCCCTTGTAGGTAGACCAATTGCAGAAATGTTAGACCATAATGAATAGCAAGATAATGAGGAGATATGCTTACCAACTCTATCAAACAACTCTGGAACTCTCTAGGCACAATAAGCTATAAAGGCACCATATAAAACATAACTTCAATCCATAGACCAAAATATTATGAAACTGAAATTAGTTCAAGTGCAAGTAGAACAAGTCCTAACTTAGTTTATAACCTCTATGGATTTCATAGAGGACTTTATGAAAACAATGATTGTACCCAAAGTTAAACCAAATTCACTATATGTACTTCCCCCTTCCAGAAACAAATCTTCAAATCCTACCACTAGCTAGATAATTGTGAGTCAAAGAAAGAACCTCTTCCTTGCACTTTTCGTATTCATCAAATCGTAGAAAGAAATACCCCACGTAATCAAAGTCAATGGTAGAAAATCTTGCCTATAACCACATGAAACAATTTTTAGATTGAAGCATCCCAAACAAAACCTATTTGGATGTAATTTCACAATGTACAAAGTTTTCTCATGTGTCCAAAGCAAAGAACATCCTTATGTAGAGATGATAGATCCAATAGGAGAAACTAAGTTAATAATACATATATATTAGACTAGTCATCCATGATGCACTCGAGATTTTATCTAGGCTTGAGATTGTGGTATAAAAAGGGTATGTGCATTAAGTAAAATCACATGAACAATACCTTGGATAGCCCAATACATGTGAGATACAAGTGAGTTGAAGTTGCATTCAACATATAACACCTACAATTCTTTTTCAATTGCCTACCACAATCCAGAAACACAAGCTTGAACCAAATATTCGCAAAGCTTACAAAGACACAAGTTCAATTGAAGCGAATTCTGTTCCTCTTAATCTCATAGAGTAGTGTATTGAAAATCTCCTATTGATAACTTGTTTCTAAAGGGAAAGGAGAGCTAGTGCAAAAAATTGAAGTGCAGTAATGAATTGTTCAAACTTGCCATGAAAAAGTTGGGCTTTCCAAATGCGTCTCTAAATGGTAATACATTTCTACCTTCTTCAGATTGCCTGGCTGTAGGTAGTGTCTAAAAAAGTGGAACTATTTTTCTTTGTTTGGGTACATGGCACAAATTGTAACATTTATGTGCCAAAGGATCAATGTTAGTTTCAGAGAAGAATACAAAACATTAGCCATACCTCCGCAACTGTGGGAAAATACAATACAAGAACATCACAACAAATTACATGAATTGACATGCCAGAAGATGAATGTAAAATGAAATCCAACAACACATACACATATACATAAGAAAAGTAGTTAGAGAAGGAGAAACATACAAGCTATAGTCACACTCAAACCCCACATGCTCATTCAAGCGATTGGCTATGTCATAACCTCGGTAGTTGTAAGATCCATATTCATAGTCAATTATGTAAATTTTCCCTGCATGCATGCACAAACATTCAATTTTTAGATCACACAGACTAAGTGACACATCCATATGAAGAGGTTTATCTTAACACATGGATATGACATACATCAAATGTAAACACAAAAGGAAAGCTACATAATCAAAATAAGAAAAAGGGGTGATACAATCTAGTAGACAAAATGTCTAAGTAGAAGAAATGCTCATAGAGCTCAAAAAGACATGCTTGCCTGACCAAATGTTTTACATAATAAATGCAAGCATGAGTACTTTCCATCAAACTTCAAACCAACGTGAAGGCCAACCTTCTTCTTCGTTGAACATCACATTTCCATAAAGAAATCATTATGTGCAAACACAATAGGTGCATTAATGGTGTCACTAATCTCCTGTAGAAAATGACAGCAAATGTGTGAACAAAATCATTAAAAATCTTGAAAAGTCAAAATGGCAACCTTGAAAGAGAAGGAGAAAGGCATTCATAAGCAATATCAAATGTTGCACACAACTTGTCACCGTATCACAAAGAATAGACAAAGAAGACACACCAAGTTGTTAAGAACTATAGTTTAATCTTTTCAACTTCAAATTGTATGCTGCTGAATGATATTGTCTCAGATTGCTTCTATTTGTTGTTGTCATCAAATGTTAATCATGTTGCTACACAAGTGAAATCCACCATGTAAGAACAAACTAATGATGGAAGAGCATTAAGTCATTAGTGTTTAGGAAGAAGTTGCACAACTATTGGAAGGTCTTTTTGAGACCAATAAAGGCATGTATTCATGTGCCTCAGAGACCATGGAGGTGACTTGACATGCATGAAACAACCATAAGATATGGCACAAAGAAAGGGTCCCTTCACAAAAAGGCACCCCGAGCTTGAAGCATTATTAGTCACGTTTAACATTCAATGTTTATAGTCTGAGTTGCAATGGAACAACATGCTTCCTAGGTGCCTACACAATCCACATACCTACCTTGCAACAATAATAAAATATTAGCTTCTAAAGTTACAAGAGATTGCAACTGAAGGAAAAGAGCATATATTTTAATATTATGCCACTAAAGAATTTTTGGAAGCAAACATGGAGACAAGCCATTTTGATATTGAGAAAAACACAATGACACTAACTTAGCCTTCACATTTGGTATGAGTGTATTCACAAAAAAAGTAAAACTTGTCATTTAAGTAGGCATATTTGTTGATGGGGGAAGTGTTGCACCTTCTACATCTTATACAACATTTTTTGGGGGGGAGATAATTGGCCCACATATGAGAAGAGCTACAAGATTTTTTTTAAAAAGGATTTGCTAAATTTAATCTAAATCTTCCAAAACTATGGAATAGAAGGTAGAAATGTTAATTGAAATACAAGGTTTAGAAGAGTTTGATCTTACCCTTAGTTCAAAAGCACATGTTTGCAAAAAGAATCTCCAACCAATCATCAATTTCTGATGAACCTATGTACTAATAGAGAGGATCCATTCTTTGTTGGTAGGTATTATTAAAATACCACCTAAATTTCAACACTTGAAACATTCAATAAATTAAGTTCCAGGATATTAGTGATAGGGCATCTAGTTCAGATGTAAATAAGAGACTCAAAATGTTGTGATGAAAATGCAAAGCAAGGACTAAGCACAGTAGTAAAAGTAGTAATGACCTCTATAGGTATCCACACAAGGTCACAACACAATATACAATAAATCAAAACTTTACATCAAATCTCCAAAAGATTACTCCACATCATCACTCCACAACCTGCAGCCAAATATCTAATTTCTAGGGTCATTACAAATTAAGTAAATAAAATTTTAAAATTAAAACTTGTATATTAAAAAAATAGATCAAACAAATCGGCAAGAAGGAAGGCAAGAAGGAGAGAAAATTAAATAGCAACTTCGTAACTTAAAAAAGGGAATCCAAGACGTCGAGTTTTGCTTTCTAGCTACAACAGCTATAACATCATCACCACAAAATAATAATAATGAATCAAATAACAAAATATTATATCAAGAGAAAATTAGAAAAAAAAGTTGGACAATGTGCAGGTATACAAGGGAGGCAAGACCGTAAATAAATAGAGTGAGACAATATTGTAGAAGAGAAAGAAAAAATGCAACACCTCATCACTTTGATATCTTTCTGCATGCGAGTTCTCCTTGCGTCACTTTGTTTTTATGTGGAAACTAAGATTAGGGTTTCGAGTGATATGAGAAAAAATGGAAGATGGGATTTGGGGTTTTGGGGAAGGAATGAATGTGAATGAATGAGAATCATATTAAGGGAGTTATTGAGCTTGTGGATGGATGATATAACACATTACAACCTAAATGAAATGTTAGATTATGATGCTTGGAATTTGTCGTCATGGATCAAAATTGAATGGCCCCGCACCCCATCCAAGCAATACATATTGTTTGAAAGTAATCAAGTAAAATATCCATTTGCATGTTTTTTTTTCCCCATTTAGTTACACCAATTTTATTTTTATTTTTAAAATTTTTTTCTTTGAAGTGACTTTGCAAGTGTTACTTGTAGGGAATTCACTAGAAATGACAAAAAAACCAAATTCAAAATCGCGCAATATTTATATTTGTATGGATATCAAACTTCAAATGATGACTTATTTTACTTTATTTCTGGTTTATAGCCAAATATGGCTAAGTATTTATAGGGACGATCGTCACTTTTTTGACATCTTCTATGGTGATTGCCATTTTGGCAATAAGTAAAAATTCCGGGAAAAAATAACCCTAACTTTAACCGCAAGTTAACATTCTAGTTCAAACCCTTTGACAATAACACATCATCTTAGCCAAAGCTCTTACCTTTGTATTTTATTTTGTAGTTGAATCAAAAAGAAAAGTTGAATGATGGTAACAAGGCTTAGGTGATAGGAGCAGAAGAAGAAGTTGAGAGGAGCGGACAACTTTGCAACTTTGTAGTATAATAAGGCCATTGCAGTTGCAAGAACTCAATAGGTTTTAATGTGTTTTGTTTTTGTAGTTGTGAGTGTAGCCTTTGCAGCTAGAACCACGTGGTTTTGTGGTTTCCCATCAAGTACTACAAGTAACATGAAAGCAAATTATTTCAATGTGGTGCACGGTACAAAAGTATGAGATTAATCATGAGTCCAATAGCACTTCCACACTTGGGAAAAAGCTTGACCCTTCAACGTGGGTGATGTAGGATGTATTATTTGATGATGAATCATCAAAAATTGTGATGTCATCATTGCGACAAATCAGGATAGGTGAGACAAACTATCAACATACACTTTTTTTCCATGTGGATAAGCTTTTGTAAATCTTCTTCAACAAGAAGACTATAACTCCAAATTTGCTTGACTTGGAATAGTGGGAGAGTGAATAGTGGGTTTAGGGTTTAAACAAGATTAGAGGAAGGATGAAGGAAGCATAGAGAAAAAAAAGGTTGGAATAGGAAAGAAAAGAGGATGAAGGAAGGGTGGATGAAACAATATGCAAGGAAGGATGGATGAAGGATAAAGGGGGAAATCTTCTTTTAAATTGCTCCTGTGTAATTTCTTGTTTCCTTTGATTTAGAATTTCTTGTTTCTTTTGGTTGTATGATTTGCATGTTTTGGTCGCTTTTGTTGAATGCTTGAGTTGTCAAGGATTTTCAAGTTTTTCTTACTACCACTCACTAATAATCAATCTTGTACATGAACAGAAATTAGCCTGAAGGAGGTCCTTGACAAGCTTTTGAAACTACATTCCATTACATTAGTAAGTGATTTTTATCTCTTTGTGTTTATTTGTTGCTACTTCTTTATTAATTTGTGTTCAAATTGATTATAGATGTTTTCAATCTCTTTGTTAAACTGTTTGTTTCTATGTTCTTGTGGAATGTCAGTCTCTTCCCTTATCAAGTGGTCAATGCCTATTATGTAGTTTTTTTTGCATTGCATTTTGTTGTAAGAGTATTTGGTTTTTTTTCATCTTGTTATAAGATTGCAATCATGTATGGGCAAGTTTTTTGATACTATTGGTCAAATATTTGTTATTACTTAGTTTTAGTTGTAATATGTACAATGTTTTTAAAATGCTTGTAGAATTTCTTGCAACATCACTCAGATCTAGTTACTACAAGTTTAGATGTGGTAGATAAGTTTTAGGTCAATTTTGTTTGTTTGTTTTCCTTGTGAATTTTTTAAACAATGCACAAGATTGTTTATTAGTAGCTACTACTGCTCCTATTCATGTAGGTACTATTTTTCATGCAGTACTTTGTTTCAACATGCATCGCTTTGGACCCGAAATGCAAAGCAAGAAACAAAAGCACACACCGTGTGATGCTAAATCCTATTGGCCCCAACGTTCCTTTATAAGTTAGAATGCCTGCATCACTAAAAAAATTTATCGAACCGAATCACTTTAAAGAGGAGTTGCTAGAAGAGAATGGACTACCCGAGGATTTGCTAGAGGACAAGATAGAGATAGAGGTGTTACTTGATGGTGGAGGAAGGTTAGCTCTAATGTCTGCAACTGATCACCTTCTCTTCCAAAAACTAAAGAAGAAGTGCATTTCACAAGAAAAGACATTAGACAGGTTTTTTGAAAGTTTGCACCTAGCTATTTAGAAAAGCAAGGTGATTCCAAAATGTGCAGATTAGAATTATGTCAAGGTATTCAATTTTTCCATTTTCAATTAAAAATCTTAATAAGATGATTAAAAAAACTAGGATGAGATGTGGTTTGTATTTTCATGATAATTAAGATGTGGTTTCTATGTTCCTCTTACCCATAATAATTCCCACAAAACGTTGAGTTTTTGTGCAAAAAAAACTACCATATATTACCAAGGAATTGTTCCTAAAAAAAGATGCAACAATCTGCACACTCTATCCATTGATGGAGACAATGAAGGATGCAATCTTGCATACCTTTGCAATCCTTGAAGAGGACATAAAAACATGATAGGTTTTTCTCCAAGCTTGGGGACCTCAAACCTTGCAAGAGCCATGCCTTGGTGGTCGAATTGCCAAACAAATGAAAGATACAAGAGGTAATTACACTTGAATAGCCCGAGAGGAATTGTACCGTCTCCTCCACATCCTTTAAAAAAGGTGGATCTCACCTTGGAGCAAACTTCTTTCTTTTTCAACTTGTTGGAGCTTGCGATGGAGGATAATAACTTATCACACATGGATGGCCAAGTACAAGCCCACAATGTGAAATTCCTTGAAGACAAAATTGTTGATGTCATTCCTATCTTGAAGAAGTTCCAGATCCTAGATCATCCCCATGAGGAGGAATATGCATAAGAAAAATATCCTCCCAGATGTGATGCCTTAATGAATGCAGATTGTTCTTAGTATTTCCCTGTTCTTTTCCCTTTCTGTCTTTCTTTGTTTCTTTGTCTGGTCTTTGTTGTGGGGTCTATTACTAGCCAATAGTATGGCTAAGTCTTCCCATTGCTTTTGGAATTGCAACAAAAACTCAATTCGCAGGATGGTGCTTGTCACCGGCCTTTACCCAATGTAAGTAGCTAATGAAGTTAGTGGGGAAGTTCTGATAGTTAAATCACTATCATACATACTACTGTTGATGGTCCCTGAACAAGTGTGAGATTGGCACTTTTGTTCATACCAGTGTGTGTTTTTCGTTTTTCGTTTTGTTTTTTATCTCCCCTTGTTTAGTTCTTTCTGTGGCTTCTTGAGGAAGTGTTAGCCTTGTTGTTTTCTTCTTCATCATGAGAATGGAGATTTCTCTATTCTTATGAAAGATATTGGTTTATTTTCCATTAAAAAAAATAGTGAAGATGAACAAGCGTTTTAGTACATTCAAGAGCGCTTTGCATGGGGAGGGAAGTCTAGTTCAATTCACATTGCCAAATTTGGCTTAATGGCATCACATAATTTTGAAGTTGCTGAAACCTATAGTTTTGGGTTCTGATTCGATATACTTGGATTCCTTGTTCCTCCTACAAATTCTACTATCTTTGTTAGCTTTGCTATGGAATGGAGTACATTCATGAATCTGCAATATTTGTTACGTCAAATTGGAATGGATTACATTCATTGTTGTTGTAATATTGCTAGAATTGACATACTAGTTACCTTCAAAGAAGAGTTGTTAGTCCAGTCACATAGATGTCTTCTTTCCAATATCTTATTGAAGTTGATGGTTTAAGCAAGTTTAAGGTTATGATGCAATAAGTTGTAGATAGATGCAAAAGGGAGTAGTACTCTTAGATGGGGGGGATACAAGGATTGTTTATATACCTTCCATTCAGGAGTGCAGTGTTACTAATCATTGCTGGTTGTTGGTGGTTTCTCTGATTGCTTAAAACAACATATGAAACAGAGCTTGGATGTTATAGCATTTGTTGAAGAGTTCAAGGACATTTTGGTAATCCTATTCAATGTTTCTTACCAACCTTCATTTGAACTGGATGTCAAAAGTTATAAAAAGATTTACTATCCTCTCAGTCATTATTTTCATCTATTTGGTTTTTTAGTTATTATTGTTATTTGCCTTCAAAGCATTCATATTGGCAGTGATGAGTACATCTTGGAGTTTTTTTTCATTGCCTACTTGTGTGGATAGTCAAGAATAAGAAGTGGTGTTGAACTCCTTGTCTATCACCATGCAACATGTGTGTGTCAAAGCTTGTGCATTGTTTCTGAAAGTAACTCAGGGTCACATTGATAACACATTTCTTGCTCTTGGGTGATGCGTGAATAGTAAATCCACTCAAGATTCTTCTATATCCTCTATAATGAATGAAACAAGCATGTAAATTGATGATGCACCAAACCACTTTAGGGAGTTCTTCCTATTGTTGGAACCTTAGTTCAAAATTTTATTTATATAATTCAAATGCAAGACTTGGAGTTTTTTTTCACTTTACCTATATATAATACATATATATTTTATATAATTCATATGGAACAATATAAGTGCAATGTTGTATTGATTTGTTATGAATCAATGTCAAAACAATGTTACTAGTTGTTTCAACACTTATCAAATGTAAGATTTGATTTATATTGAATCAATACTTGTTATTTGCCCATTTGATATTGTAGCATTTCATAGGATTGTATTAATGTTGTGACAATGAGTACCATTGTTTTAACATTTTTAATGTGTTGATTTTATGTGATATGCAACAACATTGAAAAT
>Ga0116228_10004003_pt1 | contig 13025 bp, 8 predicted proteins | sample S1TSphfallax_2_FD_89694 | JGI IMG/M metagenome (GOLD analysis project Ga0116228, IMG submission 89694) | Host-associated microbial communities from peat moss isolated from Minnesota, USA - S1T2_Fc - Sphagnum fallax MG | ecosystem: Host-associated > Plants > Peat moss > Unclassified | place: USA... | reverse complement strand
ATTTCCATGGCTTCATCCCCATGCGTGGCCCATGATTACCCATGTGTGGCCTATGCCTACCCATGTGGTCCATGACTAAACTAAGAGTAAATTAGGAATGAACTAATAATGGACTAACAATTAACTAAAAATGAACCAACCATTAATTTAAAATGAATTATATTGATAGTTAATTAAGAGTCAAATTACAATGAACTAAAAATGCGATGTTAAGGATGATGTTAGCAATGATGTTAACAATGATGTTGGCAATGTCATTTTATATATAAATTATCAATTAACTATGAGTGGATCATGAGTGGTTCAAAATCATGGATAAAAATCCATGTGATGAACTCCATTCATCATGTGACCATGTCCAATATTGGTCTTTGTGAAAATTTTAATGTTTTTAATACATTATGGAAACATGTGCAAAATGTTGGACTAATTGAATGAAGGTAAAATACTTGAAAACACACATTAAATATTATACTTTTTTTTACTATTTAATTAAACTCCTAATTGATTCTTAAATAACTTGAAAATAACATAATTAGGGAAATTTTTAAATCAAATATTTACATAATATTATGATGCAACGTATTTATGGTTCAATTTTTTTTAATTTTTAAATTTACAAATGGGATATTCCCAATATATCTTAATAATCTTCCAAAACAAGTAATCACATAAGTCTTTATTTAAGGTGCACCATCAATTCTTTAAATCAGGAATGCACCTTGTGACTAACCTTTGATCAGTAACATAAAGAAGTAAATAAAGTTAGCAAATAAATAAACAAGTAACCAAAAATATGAATTAACATTATCCCTATGTACACTAGATTTCATCCTCAAAATCTGTAATAAATTAGTAAGTAAGGATATCGACAAATCTAAATAAAATTTTATGGAAATAAAACTTCATGAACATGTATAGAATTTGCAAGGGTAATAATTACAATTAAATTGGTTATAATAATGTGATGTTATAAAAATTGAGGAACAAGATTAATGACCAATTACAATTGAACCTCACATAAATGTGGTTGAATCAAAACCAAGGGTATGTTTGATGGGCCTAAGCCTAAATGCAATTAAATGGGTGGGAAATCAAAATGTTTATAATCAATGCAATCATGAAATCAATGGGTGGTTGGAGAGACATTTCAAAGCCCTAGGATTAGTAAGAACATGATTCAACCAACCTTTACATTTGGTGGTGGTCATCAGGTTTGAATTTGGTTTGGTGAACCTGGATCAATAGATTAAGTATGAAGCATGTAGTTGAAGTTTTTAAATTTTTATTTATATGTTGTGATCTTGTGTAGATCCAATTGTCCATTGTCATAATGAGAAAATAATTGTTCTTTGAACTCAATGATGCAAAATTTTGGTCGCCTCATAGTTTTGCATATGAATTCGGTTGCCACAAGAATCCAACGGCCACAAATTTGGATTGTCGCACATTTTGATCGCCATAACTTCGATGGCCAACTTTCAATCACCATGTTTTTAGTTGCCACCTTTTGGTCACCACATTTTTGGTCACCACAAATTTCAACCACCACATTTTTCATTGTCAATTTTTTGGTTGTTAACTTTTCCATTACTAACAACCAATTTGGGTCAAAATTCTTTTCAACCACCAACATGATCAGTTATCGACCAATGACCTTTTTTAATGATGGACAACAAGGGCTTACCAAGGTTTCATCACAACAAGGATTGCTCAATTGTTTTTGTGCAATGTTTTTTTGTTATCTCAATTTCATCTTTTCTTGAAAAAAATTGGATATTGTTCTTTTTTTTTACTTTCAAACATGTTTTCAATATAAAGTGTATAATGTATTTTGGGTACAATATAAGTCCCCACAATTGAAACCAAGGGGTGTGTCACACTATGGCCTTTCCCTTTACATTAAAAAGTATCTTAAGGCAAAAAAAGAATATGGAATTCAAATATTTCACCATGCAAAAATATAATTTTTAAAAATCCTCTAAAAAGACCAAAATCCTTCAAGATATCACAACTCTATACCTAATCCAAGTTTCAACACGAGCCAAAATATTATTTAAAAAAAATCTTCATATAAAAATAGACATACTACCTAGGGGCCAAAATCCATTAAGCTACTATATTCTACAATGAATCTAAACATAATATCCTTGCTTTGGTAGGCAAGGCCAAAAAATGAATGAAAACCAAAACAAAAGTTTAAAGAATGAATGGCTTGCATTTGCATTAAAAAATATTACTTCAAATCAATTTTTATTGATTATTTTTCATTACTTGATGTTAATCAATTATGTGAAAGCATTTATCAAAACACAATATCAATGGAAAGTCTAATCATTCATAATTCAAAAATATAGGAGACGGATGGATAATACTTATGTAAAATTGTAAATGATCATTATATCTTATGTTAACAAGAAAAATATCATCATTATAAAACATAAATCCACAAATTTCAAATGTGTAAACATGATGGATTCACAATTTTCAAATTTAATTACACATAGCAACATGATTCTTGCACAAAATTGGGTTTTATAAAATTCAAAAATCCAAAACATGTCATTTTTGAAAGGTCATGCAAATTACACCAAATTTTATATGTAGCAACTACAAATTACCTATGGTTGCTTTCAATAACACTTGTTAGGTGTAGTCCAATTGTATGGAGGCCCCATCAATGTGTGCACAATGTGTTTAATAATTTTTTGTGGTCATACATGTCATGGATCACTTTCCCAAACAACATATTGGTTGAATTATCCACAAAATATTCTACATCCCAATCATCACCCATATGACATTTTCTAGCTTGCCCACCAAATATGCTTTAGACCTTCAAGTTGTGGCATGTTGTTTGGCCATTTGTCAAAGGGAATTTGTAGTTCCTTATTTGTTATAAACAAAAAACAATTATGGGGCCACCCACAAACACATTTTCTTTTTGTTGGTGGCATCTTGCTCCTTGGCATACCCATACAATGATGGTGTCACCTTTTGCAAGTGCCCAACTTCAACCTAATTGCAAATGCCTATGTACACAACATCTAGTTTGTCTAACAAAAAATGCAACATAATGTTGTTTTTGGACAAGTCCTTGTGCAAAATTCCAAAATGATGTATTGCACTCATAATGTTTATGAATGCACATGCCAACTTCACATGATTTTGCCTAAAGGCAACAAGTTGTGTTCACCCTTTCATATCCAACCCCCTTTTTACAATAAGGTTTGATTATTGATGATGGGGGAATGCTTTGTGTTGAAATCCAAAACTTCTTGATGAGTTCCCCCATTCCACCACAATGTGTTGGTTTCCATGGTCTATGCATGGATGGAAAGGAATTTGATGACACCTAAATGTTTACACATGCATGCCAAAGGGTTTCAATATATGATACATGATGGGAAAAAAAATGGAATGAAAAAAATTACAGTAACAACTTTAACTAACAAATAATTATGGACTTTTGAATGACCTGATTTGGACCTTATTTTTAAAAGTTCCAATTTTGCTAATTTTTTGTTGGATTGTTATCCCCCCCCCTTAACATGTATGTTAAAGAGTTTTTTAGATGGCAAGCCTTTCATATGGAATTTATTAATTGATTAAGCACCACATAAGGAATAGTCAAAATTGGTTTTTTAACGTTTTTATCCATTTTAGTGTTAAAATATGCACATTTCGAATTCATATTCTTGCAATTTTTGAACCACCCTAACTTGCATCTATCCAAGAATAACTTATGATAAATAGCTTAATAATAACCAATTATAATATAACAAAAAATAGTTTAAAGTAAAATAATTTACAATAATTTACAATAGCCTATAATAAAATAGTCAATAATAATTTATGGTAAAATAAACAATAATATGCTACAATAAAATAGCCAACAATATCCAACAATAATAAAAAATAACACATGGTAAAATAACTCTTAATAGCCAATAATATCATATAATAGAATAACAAACAATATTTAATGGAAAAAAACCTAGAATAATTAACAATATTAATGGTAAAATATTTTAGAATATTCAATAATAGCCAACAATAAAATAACTTAAAATAGTCAATGATGGCTTACCATAATATAAACTAGAATACCTAATGGTAGAATTGCCAAGAATGGTCTACGATATAATAGCCTAAAACCTATGGTAGAATTACCAAAAATAACCTAGGGTAAAAAAACATTGTGCATAATAATATGTGATGACAAAAAAATACCATTCATTTAAATAGTTGTTCAATGGTTAAGGATTTGTTTTCTTTAAGCATGGAAGTGAAAGAAGGTGAAAGGTTCAAACCTTCACACTTGCACCTTAGGTTAGTGGGCCAATTGTATAAGTGTTTAAATGGGTTGAATTTTCAGCTTAGGCTAGGTAGCCTAATGAAAGTTCCTAGGTGCTTAACCTAGGTTTGTAATTAATTATTAATGAATTCACCTATTTGTAGCAACTCATCTTCATTTATTATGGTGTAACCATTTCACTATGGTAAATTTGTCCAATTTCACTCAAAATTTAGTGAAACACATAATGAAATTGGATGCATATTAATGTAATAGTTGAAAGGAAAGTGAGGAAAAATGTAAAATGTGAAGCCCACTTATATAATTAAAATTAGGATACCCAAAAAAATTAAGGGTGCTAAAAAAATTTGGTCACCATCTAAAAACATTCCCATGTAACAACCACACATGGTTGTTGGATGGTGATTGAAATTTTGGTTGCCAATGGGTAGTTTGGATGGACAATAACCAAAGGCAATTGAAAAAATTTGGTCACCAATCCTAAAAATTGAAAGCAACCAAACAAATTCAATCGCCAACTTGCCAACAGTATAAACAATGATTGAAAGTTTTGGTTGCCATGTGCTTAACAATGACCAAACCTATTTTGGTCGCCATTTGATACGAATGGCATGGTGGTAACTAAACCTATTTTGATTGCCATCTAACGATGTTACATGGATGATTACTATAAGCTATTGAATGACGACAAAAATTTCAATCACCAAGGAATCTAGGACAATAAGTCATTGCCTAACACTTAAATTGGGCTTTCAACGACGACCGAATTCAGCATGGGCCCAATCTTGGTCCTTTGGGAATGTGTGGGTCCACTATAAAACCCACACCTCCCTCATTTTGTGTACTTTCTTTTGTGACGTGTGAAGATTATGTTTATTTCAAACATTCAATGCCATACACTTGGAAGAAAATGGGAGGTTTTTTATAAGGCTTTGAAGTTCACAACTTCAGTTGTGAAAATAATTGTGTGTTGGGCTTCAAGGTTTAACCTTTTGGAGGACCCCAATATCAATTCTTGTTACATTTTCATCTTTAACTTAACCTTAACTTACCCGTTCATTAATAGATGGTGGGTACAGCGATGGATGGTGTGGACCAAAGGAGAGTGGTCAAATGCCATGGGGCGAAAGGAAGATGGCATTTGAAAACCCAACCATGCTAGCAAATGTTGGATGGCAAATCTTTCTCTATCTTTAATCATACACCTTATGTTCACAATATGTGCGATGGTGCCACATCAACAAAAAGTGGCCATTTTTTAAGCATGACACCAACCAAAAAATAATTTTGCCCGATATACAAATTGCTTAAATGAATAGATGAAGGCATGCGTGTTGGAGGTGCACATGGTCATAACGGGGAGCCCAATTTTTCCAAAAATTAGGTGCCTTTGACTATGGCACAAATAGTTTATACAAAGGTGGTGCTTGGGGTTCAAGTTGATTAAAGGATCGTTTAGGCTCACGAGTGGGCAATGTGCCCTTATACAAACCAAGTAGATATAAAATGGAAAATATATTGTCTCTTCTAAAATGTCCTTTAGCTCCTATAATAGTTCCCCCAATTTGTAAAGCATGAGTTTGGGTTCCTCCTAGACCCCTCCTTATCATTCCCATTATTTTTTTCAACTAATACCACCAATACAAGTTGTTCCCAAATCAATAACACCAAGTAGCTTTCATACCCAAGGTCCTTTTCTTGGGATGAACAACCAAATTATTCTCAACACCCTTGAAAATAAAGTCCCCCTTAATCACTCCCGAACATGGACGACCCCATGGATGGAGAACAACTAAATGTTGTGGTTCAAATGGCATCGTATATGTCATTTGACACGATAAAGTGAAGGGGGGTTGGCACATGGTGTTAAAATATTGATGTCCACAAAACGAACCAACCATTAATATAATTCATGGTTTTTCAAAAGGTCCAAGTTGATTGACAAAACTTTTTTTACTAGTGGACATGTACATTCTAACTATAAATTCAAGGTTTGAATGACATATGTATTTTTGACTAAAGTGACCTATTTAATTATATGTCAAATTGAACATCTAATCAAGTCGAACAAAGAAATGACCACCTTGGTCAAAATGACCAATGGCTAGTCAACTAAGATATGTAGTCAAGTTCGATAAAGCAAAATGGCATCCTTAGTCGATATGGACAATGGTGTTTTGGTCAAATGGGACATCATATGCTACTTCATTAGTCAAGCTTGTAGTTAGGTATGTAAATAAGTAAGTTAATATTTATATAGGTCTAGGCTAAATACTAGCTTATTTACTTATAGACCTACCCACCTACTTTTTTACAAACCTATTTATTTTGTGACGCACCCCCAAGCTCTTTGATGGACTCAACTACGAATTTAGAGGTGAAGATAGTGGAAGGAGAAGGAATTGGGTGTGCTCCTTGGTTCGTAGCACTTTGAAGGTAAAAGGGTGTGCTAGAATTTCGGGATGGGGAATAGGAAGATTGACAAGTAGTTTAATTATTCACATGGACCTACACAAACCAAACAACAAGTTGGTTAGTGTGTAGTTGGATCATTTTTGGTGCACGAACAAGCCACGGGCAAACACAAACTCACAAGACTCACCACGGCCTAAACTTGGGGGGAAGCCACCACCTTTTCCTTTATAGTATATTTTGTGCCTAGCCACCGGACTAGCACCCAAATGTCATTTTGCCCTAGGACTCCCAAATGAGGTTAAAGCAAAGTTATAGCCCTCATCAAGAACTTTCCAATGGTATGTGGCATGCCACCTACACACAAAGAAGTTAAGGCAACTTTTGACTTTTAGTGGTTGGGAGTCAAATTGACAATTTGACTCCCGGCCTTTCTTTTAGCCATAACTTATGTTTGAATTACCCAAATGGGTCATGTGAGCCCATTTTAGACATCTACATTCTAAGAGTTTTTCAATGACATAATGAACTCTTCAATCTAATGGGTTTTGACCCTTGCAATTTCTCTCTGAAAATTCAGAACTCCAACTCCCAAAATGGGAATTCACTTGGGAGTGTGGAAGTTCATTCCCCCACGTTTTCTCACATTCTCGTAGCATGAAATGTGATTCTCGGGCTTCACTCTTGGTCCGCACCTTTATAAGCCCTTGCCTTGGTTGCGAGCCTAAGGCTAAAGTTACGACATATTTACCTACCTCTTATTTTCAACCTACCATCTTAAAACCCTACCTACCTACCTACCTACCATCCTATAACCTTGACTACATATATTCTACTTCCCACCTACCATCTTACATCCTTACCTACCTATTTACTTACAAGTACCTACCTACCTACCTACCTCCTACTTCCCACCTACCATCTTAGATCATTACATACCCACCTACCATTTGAAATCCCTACCTACCTATCCACTTACCTATCTACTTACCTATTTCCTATGAACAATAAACTACCTAGTTACCTACCCCTCTACCTACCAAGCATCATGCAACCTATTTGGGTGAATGCATGAATGAGTGGACCAATTTTGGGACTATTTGACGGATTTTGTAGAATGGTTGTCATTGTAATGGCCATATCCCATAGATGAATTTACAACTTTTTCCATAGGGACTTGGTTTTTAAATGCCAACTTAAATATGTATTTGTTACACATTTTAGATTGTATAATTGTGAAAACTACTAGGAATATGGACTTTCAAAGTTGAAAATTATGGACTACACAATTTTACAACTTTTAAAAAAACTTTCCCATGGTATAATAATTTAGGAGGTGGTCCTTAAGGACTTAATTTTGGTTAGATAACATATTAAGAATACTAAATATGTACAATTTTACATGATTGGATTTGTGGAATTTTACTTATGAACTTTTAAATAAGCAAAAAAATGGGTTTTAAAAAAAATCCTTATACTCTTGAAAAAAAAAGGGTTGTGGGGTTCTCTTGTGCATACATGTTAAAGAGAAAGGCCTCCATTTGGGCTCTAGATCAAATGGAAAAATTCCCTAATGAATCAATGGTAATGTTTTTGGGGTTTCACCATGGGTAGTTGCCTAGATGACATCATTGCATATAGATGTGACATCACTTGGGTTTAGGGTTTGTTAGAAGAAGCCCGAGGAATTCAAAGTTTGCACTAAGCTCCAAACCTCCTACCTTTTGCCTCAAGCATGACAAGAGTTCACACCTCTCACTTGGAAGGATGGTTGGTTGATGAAGAAAAAGAGCTCACACCTCCCATGCCTCCTCCTTCAAGCATGAAATAACTCCGGCCACCTTCATATTTTTTTAGGTTACATGTCGAGGCTTGAATTGTGTTGTTTATTGTAACATTGCTATTGAATTGTTTCTTGTAGTCCTACCATCATGTTTTTCATTGTATTAATTGCTACAAACTTTGCATATGAAAAACTCCATCGAGCTTTTGGGTTGTATTTTTTCCAAACCTTCGATGTTTAAACACTTAAATTTTTAATTTTGGTGCAAAATGGAGAGATTCACATTTGATGGTTGTTTTTAAGGTTGAATATGTGTGTTGTTGTGAGGGATGTTTAGCTAATTGTGCATACATATGTTTAGGGTGGAAATAGGATGATTGCTTGGAGGTGTTGATATGTAGTTCATTGTGCTTTGAAGACACTTGTGTAGTGCATGTTCAACCTCTACTCATAACTTTGATGGGTAATAATCAAAATCATGAAAGAAAGTTCGACATCGTAAAACCTGAACCTACCCAAAAAGAGGTTGAATGAGTTGAAAGAGTAGAGAGGCATCACATGCAAAGGGCTCAAAGAAAGGCATTCAAAGTTTCTACAAATACAATTACTCCTACCTTGCAACCAATAAAGGTTATAGTCAGGGAAAATGAGGTTAGGGAAGTTGCACATGATATTGTTTTATACATTCAAAACAAAGTGTTTAATTTTCCTAGTGATGAATCTAAGAGATGGGCAATGTCAAAGGTTTTCTTGATTCCTTCAATATCTAACCCATTTCCAAAGACTACTAACATCCAAGCCTTCAAATCAATTAGGGTCCAAAATGAGTTTATTGTTGGTTTGGTGAAAAGCTTGGAAGAGGTTAAATGATCATCTTTGCTCCAAAGTTAGCTACCAAACATGCTTTATTAACTACCACTATTAGTTCCAATGGGCATAGTATGTCACTTAAACAAAGAGCTCATGCTTTAGGTGTTCACCACCATAATATTTCTTATGTAGTGCAATGATTCGACAAAGGCTTATGGACTATAATGGTGTTTTTTTGTGGACTTTGTCTATAAGGAAACAAAATATGATGCTTTGACACTTGCACACAAAAGCAACAACTCTTGCATGGTGGACTCAAAAAACAAGGGTGAGTCCTAATAGAAGAAAGGTGACATGGAAGCATATAACACCCAATGTTTTTTATGAGAAGCCCACCCATTTTTGAATGGAAACATAGTGAGTTATTTCATTTGCATTCATATTCTGCAATATGTCTTGGAATTTTACTTTTGCTTCAATGGCTATCATGTAATGCAAACAATTACAAAATTAGATAGTTGATGTACTTTCAATTATCCTTGAAAGTAGCCCAAAAAACATTACAAAAGTAAAATTTGATATCCAAATTTTAATTTTAATTCTTGTATGAACCCAAAAGGCAACTTGAAAGTTCAAAATTAGGGTTTTCCTTCTAGTCTTTGAGTGTACACCATGAAGTTTATTGAGTTCATAGTGAGGGTTTAGGGTCTTACATATTGAAAATGGCCATTTTATTTGTACCATTCACCTCTTGGAAGTCACTATTCTATTATAGCAAGCCTTGTAGACTTCAAGTACTAGTCGTGGACATTATCAATGTTCCTAAATTGCAAATGGTACTTGTTCTTGGGACATAAGGATTTTCTTGAAACTTTATGCATTATGTGGATGTTTGTGTTGTTTTTTGTTTGGAATAAATATATTGTTGTAAAATCTAAACTTTCATTTAAGTTTGGGATTGTTATATTGTGAGCTAATGAACATGAGCGTGAGTTTATGAGCAGGATGGAATATTTTACAGCATCTTTTGATGACATAAATGGAATATGCCAAAAATATTCCTTACCACATTGGACAGAATCTTTGCTGATGTGGCAAAATATTCTACCACGTGTATGTGGATGGATGAACAAAGATGAACTTTTTGGATGAAAAATGTTAATTATTGAAAAACATTGGATAACACAGGTAGATGAACAAGGATTTAAAGGACTAGGCATTCACTCCAAGTCTATAGTAATTTAGTGGGCTATAATTAGCTTTCCCCTTACTGATCGAAATAGGGTATGTCTCAAGATTGTGAAAGTATTTTTTGTAACAATGTTCTTATGATAAACACCAACAAATCAAAAGGGGAATATGAAATTGATTTTAATTTGGTGTTCCCCATATGTGAATTGAGATGTCCTTCAAAGTAGATTATTTAAACCCAAATATTTTGCTCAAAATTATTTTATAAAAGTTTAATATATTTGGGCCAAAGGGATAGGAATTTAAAGTATTTTCTTGGGAGCCCAAACATCAACACCCTTTAAAGTTTCAGAACTTTTACTGTTGAATAAAAGAAACTAATGTTAAAGGACAACTTTTATTTTTAAATTTTTTTGTGATGTTTGGTAATTATTGGTAATTGTTTGGTTTAAATTTTTTCAATATATTTTGTGACACGCATATTCAACTTGTGATTTTTAAAATATTTTTATGTATGGCAATCAATTTGAGTAAAATAAAACTTATTAACTTTAAAATATTAAAAGTAAATTTCATGTATGTACATCATCCAAAACACTAGAATTCTCAAACTATCTTAATTGAATAGACACTTCTACATCTAGCCAACAAGTATGAAACTATAACTACTTTACTTTAGCTAGAGACAAAGTCATTTCTACTTTTTAGGAATTAGAAATTAGAAATTAGTTTTATCTAACTACTCCACCATTGTAGTTTTGGTGGTTAATTTATGGACTTCGTTCCAACTCCAAGTCAGATGATGAATGAATGTTTTCATTAGCCCACATAACATTACCTGTTGCAAGATGTAATATAAGTGCTTACAATGCACCCACTTGCCGTGTATGCCCAATGAACATGTCATCATTAACACAAAATCTATGCAAGTGTAGGTAGGGAAATTGCCAATTATAACCTCATATTGTTTACAATTTTCAGTTGGACCTAAAATGATTTTATATATTCTTCCATATCCAGGAAAAGGAACATCAGTGGGTTGTAATATGTTTACTAGAATAATAGGTCTGGCCTCCCACTTGTTTTGTTGTTGAGTACAGATTTTGAATATTGAAGCACAATGAATGTTTTTCCCACTTCAAGTTTTTGGCTGGTTATTTGCACCTACTGGTTTATTAACAAGAATAGATGCATCGTCACCAAAAAGATTTTTGGGGTGACATTTTGATTTTTCAAAGAGGAGAAAACCAATTTCCTCTAATGTTGTCACCTCATCTTAGGTGAAATTTGTTCCTTCTTGCACAAACCATAAAAAAGGCACAGTGGGTTTTCCAATTGTGTACTTTCTCCCATTACTAGAAATTTTGGGTTTTGCAATTATCTTTTGCAACTAAAATTCAGTTGCATGCGACACATGTAACTGCAAATTTATGTCGTTGCATAAGACAAGTTACACATGACATCCAATTACATGCGACATTACGTATGTAACATGTATATACGGTCTTAATATACATGTTCATACATACATACAAATCCAAATATAGTTGCACCTTATGTGTAACTTTCCTTGCAACTACAATGCAACTAATCAAAATATGACACATGTTTAAAAATTAAACAATTAACTTATGGACACGTGTCACTATTTAAATTTTTTGTGTTCTCAAAATTAAAAATTCATTGGATTAATCTCAATCATTGAAGTTTTTGCCACTAAGATGATGACACGTGGCACACCATGGAACGTTCATTGACCATTTGACATGTGTTCATGTAACACCAATTATATGGTGACACGTGACAATCAAAACCCACCTATTTTTAAATTTTTTAATATTAATCAATGAAATCTAAATCGTCCAATATATGGCTAATTAAATATTGACACGTGGTGCATAGGTAGGTAGGTGATAATTACACCCTACTAAATAGGTTTACCTAGGTATGCAAGTAGGTTAAAAAGTAGCTAGGTTTAGGTTATATAGGTAGGTTTAAAATAATCCAATTTTATTTTTAGGTTTAACCATTTCACAAGGGTCAAGCTTTTTTCATTCACTCATCCTCAATGGCACTTAATGTTTGGCTAATACACAACTATTGCTCATACTTATATCCTGAGCCAAATAGAATTTGAAGCCAAACGATATGGGTTAAAACATTCCATTGCAAACCTTATGAATCAACCTTGTTGCACATTACATGCAACTACTGTATTGGATTATACCAGCCAGGGCAAGGCTCTATTGCATTTGGTGTCCAAAAAAACTTGAAGCCCTCCTCTTGGCGCATCTAACAAACTAAGAATCATTGAAAACAGATTAGAAATGAGAAAGTTATGGCCCCCCAAAGTAAAGGGGGTCCAAAACTCAAAAAAAAAAACTATTGAACACTACAAAGGCCGGTTCTTAAACATCCAGAAAGTTCATTTTATGTTGTTTTTTTGCTATTAGAGTTCCAATGTGATTTTTAGGACTTCAGGTGGCGCTCCTATAGCACTTTAAATCGTTT
>Ga0116228_10004002_pt1 | contig 13033 bp, 13 predicted proteins | sample S1TSphfallax_2_FD_89694 | JGI IMG/M metagenome (GOLD analysis project Ga0116228, IMG submission 89694) | Host-associated microbial communities from peat moss isolated from Minnesota, USA - S1T2_Fc - Sphagnum fallax MG | ecosystem: Host-associated > Plants > Peat moss > Unclassified | place... | reverse complement strand
TCCACTGGCCAAATTCAAGTAAGCATCTATAGTAAGGGCTCTTGTAGAATCCAAATGTTGTATAAAACAAAGCCCGTTGCTCAGTGATTTTTATATGGCGAACTTGCATATGGTTGTTGTGGGTTCAATTTAGCTGCATTACGTTACAATGGTTGTTTCCGGGTTTTCCTAACAAGAGTCCATGCTCCATCAAATATGGAATAACCTGTAGGGGACAATGTAGGAGTAGAAAGTTCCTTTTAGGACTGTTTTTGGTTTTAGTGGTTAGGCATCTATTGGCTTGTTCCGCAACTCCATTTTGTTGTGGTGTGTAAGGTGCACTTGTTTGTCGTTCGATTCCACATTCATGCAAAAAATTATCAAACTTTTTGTACACAAATTCTCCTCCATTGTCCGATCGAAAAGTTTTGATCTTCATGCCGGTTTGATTCTCCACCAAGGCCTTGTATTCCTTGAATTTGTCAAACACCTCTCCTTTTGCTTTCAAAAGGTAAACATGAGTTTTTCTCAAAAAATCGTCGATGAAGGTGACAAAATATTGTGCTCCACCACGAGATGTGGTCTTCATCGGTCCACACACATCGCTAAGCACAAGTTCCAAAAATTTGGAAGCCCTTGTCGTTTCATTTTTAGGAAAAGATGTCCTTTGATGTTTGCCTTCAATACAAGCTTCACACACATGGTGCAATGGCACTTCTTTCAAATTCATGCCATTCACCATGGCATCCAAATCCTTAAGCCTTGTCATGTTGAGATGGCCAAGTCTTTCATGCCAAAGCATTGCACCTTCATCTAAAGAATTTTCAACGTGCGTCGTGTCCTTCCGCACCTTCACATTAAGAAGGTACAAGTTCTTGTCCCTTCGTGCTTCCGCCACAACAATTCCTTGAGCATCGTTAACCTTACAACCATCCTTGTCAAACTCCACTTTGAAACCTTCAAAAATGAGTTTATTCACAGAAATGAGACTATTTTTCATTTTTGGAACATGAAGAACTTGGGTGATGGTTGTGTGCAACAATTTGCCTCCGACTTGCATTGTGGCTTTAATGTTCCCCTTGCCAACGGCCTCCAAAACGGTGTCATCACCCATGAACACCCTCTTTGGGGAAATGCACTCGTACATGATAAACCATTTTTGTTGGAATGTCATGTGTTGCGTTGCACCGGAATCGACAATCCAATCATACGTGGTATGATCATTGGCACTTAATGAGGCAATAAACATTTGCTCATGATCTTCACAAGCTTGATTGACTTTTTCTTTTTCATCATTTTTCTTCTTTAAACAATTTCTCACGAAATGTCCACGTTTCTTACAATAGAAACAAAGCTTTTCATTTGACTTGCGAGTTTTGTTTACTAATGCCATAGTTTCGAAACTTTCACATTCTTTTTCTTTTAGACACTTCGTGAAGCAACCTTGTTACAATGAATTGAAGGTCTACATCTTTTGTGGACATGGACTCCAAGCTTGTGACTAAGTTATCAAAGGATGGAAGAAGGTTCATGAGGAGTACCATGTAAACATCTTCATCCATAATGTTCACTTCAGTGGAACGTAGTCGATCCGCAAAGGCTTTCATCATGTTGATGTGCACAAGCATGTCATCTCCTTCTTGCATTTTGATGGTGAAGTTTTTTCTTCGAAAGAACAACTTGTTACCAATTGTCTTAACTTCATGGACACCACAAAGAGCCTCCCACACACTTTTCACACTGTCACAACATTGAATGTGTGCAAGTTGGGCATCCGTGAGATGTTCACAAAGCAATGCAAAAGCCTTCATCTCTTTTTCGTTGTAATCATTCGTTGCAACTTCTTCACTTAGTAAGGTGGCACTCCCAATAACAAATTTCCAAAGCCCATGTTTAGAAATCATCATGCGCATTTTGAACTTCCAAAGGTGAAAGTTGGCACCATCAAACTTCTCCATGACTTTCAAGGACTCCATTTGAAAAGAAGACATTTTGAACACAAAAACTACAAGAAACACTCTCTCAAACTTGAAAGTTGAAGTTTTCAACAACTCGAAAAACTTTTTTCTAAACACTTTCACCTCGAAACCTGATACTTTCAAAAATTTAAAAAAACAAGTTCTCCACACTTGAAAAACTTACAACACTTTGAAGAAATCTCTTCCACACCTCCCACTCACTTGGTTTTACTCTCTTTGTAACCTTGCAAACTAAAAGCATTCCCTCAAAAGGATTCTCCCTTTCTATGTTGTATAAGCAAAACCCTTGACTATTTCTTGTTTTAACACAATGTCTTTTCTCTTGCTTGGTGTGGGCCCATAACCTATTGGAAATAACTTGAAATCAAGCAAGAAATGAAACATTCAAGGTTCATGAAATGGAACAATTGTATTAACTAACTAAAAGATTACAAAGGTTGTATGCTTCAACATCTACAGTGCAAACTATGACTTATAACAATTAACAAGGCTTGAAGGTTCTATGTGCACTCAAAATCATGAAAGGAGAGAATGAAAGACCACTCAAAAACACTCCACTATATACTATTATCCAAACCCTAAAGTAGCCCCTGCTTAACCCTAACCTAGCCACCACCAAACCTTAACCCTAGCCACCGCCAAACCCTAACCTAGCCGCCACCTAGCCCTAATCCTAGCCGCCGTCAAGCCTTAACCCTAGCCGCTACCAAGCCCTAACCCTAGCCGTTGCCAAACCCTAACCCTAGCTGTTGCCAAGCCTTAAGTAATTTTCACTTCTAAACCCTAGCCACCACTATTCAACCTAACCTAACTACTACAAGGATGATAATACTATTCATCCTTTTGATGAATGTTTAACACATTCATCTCCGTTGGGAATTAGAAATGAATAATATTTCTAACAATTCCTACATGTTATGGAATATTGTGATGGAGGAAACAAGGTATGTTAATTTTACCTCCTACCTAATAAACTTATGTTGAAAAACCATTAGTTGCAATAGACCTTGGTGCATCACTCCTAATCAAACTTATCTCCTTAATTGCATGAGGAGAAACAATTATTTGACTTAGTGTGGTTGAAAGGGGCTAAAAAGACACAAGGGCATAGGTGGATGAAAGAGCTTCTAAGCAAGATTAATGGAACATCAAATATTGAATCTTTAATGCAACACACAAGGATGCCAAATCATGCATTAAAAAAAAATTACCTAGTAGGTATGATTCCTGGTTCAAGTTGGTCCGTGACAACTAACTAGTCTAAGATAATTTGCAAATGTAAAACTATGTGTTCATAAGTTGCAACATTGAAAATTACTTCAACCTAGTGCTATTGTCCCAACTATTAACTAAACATGTAGGTGACATAGTTTCAAAATCAAACAATTTATAAAAGTACAATTGTTAACGAGTTTTTCTTTTCCCATTAAAATTAGTCAACTTCTGATTTTTCCAACAATTGGTTCTAAAAACAACAAACATGTACATTTAAACTAACAAAACTCGAACTATTTACAATTCCTAAACTAACATGTACTCAATTTGCACATAGTTTCAAGAAATATATTGCTGAAATACAAAAATGCTTTCACGTTTTCAATGAAAGATAAACAAAAAAACAAATGAACACAACAAAATTTCATACTTTATGCAAATCTCCTTTCCTAAATTATAAACATGTACACACTATTTGATGCTAACATGTATGAACTTATAGTGAAAATACAAAACTATGTTAATAAATCAAAGTTTGTACATTAGAGATTTTAGAAAGTAAGTATGGAAAGTAGAGATCTCATGTTTATCATGTTTTACCATCCCTCTTTTATACTTTAAGTTTGAACTTTGAAATGCTTCATGCAAATCACCTATACAGTAACTAGTTGATAAAACTCTTTGTTCTAATCAACTAATAAAAACTAGCTAATAAAATTATAAGAAATAGTCATCATTTTCAAATTTTGTTACATGTTTTGTTAACTATTTGTTCTACCAAATACAAGTTCTATAGACTACCTATTCTGCCAACTACTTATTTTGTCAACTATAGGTTTTGCAAACTACAGGTTATGCCAACTACCTATTTTGTCATCTACAACTTCAAGTTCTACAAATTACATGTTCTGCCAACTACCTATTTTGTCAACTACAGGTTTTGTAGACTACCTATTCAATAGGTGTCATTGATTCAGTTATTACTGGTTATATTATCATTATCAATTCAATAGGTGCCATCGGTTCAATTACTACAAGTTAAAGTACCGATTCACAAAAAGTTTTGGTTAATAATAGTTTATAACAATACAACCTTGATCACTAAAATCAATAGCCCATTTACTTTTGGTCTAGGGTCTATACATGATAGAGTGCTCCATTGTCATCCCTATCATATGCAAGTATTAAACTGTTGAAAACATTTGTTGTAAATAAATATATTTTAGGGAAATTATAAAGTTAGACATGGATTTATGTTGGCCAAACATGCAAACCCCAAACCATGTTGATCAACACTAATTTGGTTGCTAGTATTGCAAACGACAACAAAAACTTGAACTCACTCATATTTTACATGGTCAAGAAAAGTAGGTAGGCCATTTTTTGCACCTAGCCCACCTTTTGACCTTACCCATAATATCCTCTTGCCAAAAATAGTGCAAACCTGATCACCAAACATTCCAAAACTTATCTCGTTTCCTTCATCCATGCATCCTTTATTATGATATAATTACTTCATAACATAGGGAAAACAAGGTAATAGATATCCCATGGCATTGAACAAAACATTAGTGTCTCCTAAACACAACCATCAAAATGAAAAAATAATTACACTTTGAAAACAAACTTTATCACAAAAGAAGAACACCCCAAAATTAAACGAGAGACAATCAAACAACTTCTCACCAATGATTTAAAAGTCAAGGTATGATCCCAAGTTCAAATAGTTAGGCTTGAGCTTGGACCACCACCCATCTTGATTGTCTAGATTATTGGAAACAACTTGAAATCAAGCAAGAAATGAAACATTCAAGGTTCATGAAATGGAACAATTATATTAACTAACTAAAAGATTACAAAGGTTATATGCTTCAAATGCTATAATGCAAACTATGACTTATAATAACTACAAGGCTTGAAACTTCTATGTGCATTCAAAACCATGAAAGGAGAGAATGAAAGACAATTCAAAACCACTCCATTATATATTATCTCCTAACCCTAAAATAATCGCCACTTAACCCTAACCTAGTTGTTACCTAACCCTAGCCGCCACCAAGCCCTAAGTACCTTCCACTTCCAAACCCTAGCCACCACTATTCAACCTAACCTAACTACTATAAGGATGTGAATACTATTCATCCTTTTGATGAACGTAAATCACATTCACCAACTTTGGGGATTATAATCGAATAAGATTTCTAACACCCCCATTTTATGAGATTTCTAATTCGAACATGTTTATCAACTTATGATGTCGTTCTTTGGATAACGCCTTGGTAAGGACATTCGCCACCATGTGTTCCATTGGACAATATTCAAATCAAACTTCTCCATTTTCAACTTGTTCTTGAACAAAATGATGTTGGACATCAATGTATTTTGTTTGTGCATGGTGAGTGGGATTTTTGGTCAATGATATTGCACCTTGATTGTTGCATCGAATCACCATCACTTTCTTTTCCTCCATGTATCCTAAATCCATCATCAATTTTGATATGCATATGGTTTCTTTTGTGGCTTGCGTGTTCACCATGTACTCCACCTTTGTGGTGGACAATGTTATTATAGGTTGTTGTTTGCTATTCCAAGAAATGGCTCCACCTCCGATCATGAAAACAAACCTTGTGGTGGACCTCCTATCTACAAGATCACCACCCCAATCCACATCACAATATCCAAGCACTTCCTTGGATGGTGTTGCACCGAATTGTAATTTCACTTGCAATGTACTTCACAAATATCGAAAGATTAGTTTGACGACCATCCAATGTTCCATGCTAGGGTTGGCCATGTGTTGATTCAACACACTTATTGGGTATGCCAAGTCCGGTCATGTGCACAACATGGCATACATCAAAGACCCAATCGCTTGATATGGAAATCCCTTATATTCATCATTTCCATTCCCGTTCCTTTTTAACTTTGGGATCGAATGGAACTCCAATGGGTTTACATTCTTCCATTCGAAAATGCTTCAATATTTCCTTGAGGTATTTGATTTGGTTGATGTGTAGGAGTTGTTCATCATAATTCCTTTCCACTTCCATCCCCAAAAAGAAATGCAACTCCCCAAGGTCTTTCATTTCAAACTTTTGACTCAATTCCTCTTTGATTTGCAAAAGCTTATTTTGATCGTTACACACCAAAATGAGGTCATCCACATAGACCACAATGAAAAACTTCACATCTCCCACTTGTGCAACATACACACTAGGATCGGCCTCATTCTTCATAAATTCAATGCTTTTGAAAAACGCATCCAACTTTTGATTCCATGCCCTTGGAAATTGTTTCAAACCATACAAGGACTTGTGAAGCTTACACACAAGATGTTCACCTCCTTAGTGCACGAACCCTTGAGGTTGCTACATGTAAATTTCTTCTTCAAGCTCACCATTGAAAAATGTGGTTTTCATGTCCATTTGATGGATCTCCATGTTTTCCAAGGCCGTTAATTCAAGAATACAATGAATAGATGTAAACTTTGCGACGGGCGCAAAAGTTTCGTTGTAATCCACTTTGAAGGTTTGGGTAAAACCTCTCACCAGTAATCTGGCCTTGTAGTGTTCCACATCCCCATTTGCATCTTGTTTGATTTTGAACACCCATTTGCAAGAAACATGTTTCCTACCAATGAGAAATGGTACCAAAGTCCATGTGTTGTTTGCCACAAGGGAATTATATTCTTCTTGCATTGTGCACTCCCACTCCCTGGAATTTTCATAGGTCAATGCTTCTTCAATATTTTGGGGCTCCTCCAAAAATGCAATGGTGGCATGTTCCATCTCCTTGGTAGCAATCCGCCAATCCCAAGGCCATTCCCTTTGATGCATTTGAAGTCTTTCCCTTGGCACGTGTTGTGAAGGTTCATGAGATGGGTTATCGTTTGAAACAACAAATTTTTCTTTCGATGAAAAACTTGGCATGGATTCATTTTGCACACCTTTTATCGTTGCTTCATTCAAAGGTGTATCTTGATTAAAGGCCAATGGTTCTTCTCCTTCAACTTCTTCGGTCACAATTTCATGCACAACTCCATTTTCTATTTTTTTGGGATGGAGCACACCACCTATTTCTTTTGACCCTTCAATGAACACAACATTTCTACTTTTGATGATTTTTTTCGTTTCTACACACATCAAACGATATGCTTTGGTGCCTTCATAATATCCTAAAAACACACAAGGCATGGATTTGGACTCTAATTTGGTCCTCTTCTCATCAGGGACATGTGCAAAGGTTTTACAACCAAAGACTCTCAAATGAAACACATCATGTTTCCTACCACTCCATGCTTCTTGAGGGGTCTTGGAATTAAGAACCTTGGTTGGACATCGATTTTTGATGTACATTGTCGTGTTCACCGCTTCGCCCCAAAATTCAATATCCAACCCTTGTGCAAGAATCATGCTTTTCGCACATTCCATGATGGTCCTATTGGCATGTTCCGCAACACCATTTTGTTGTGGGGAATAGGGTGCACTTGTTTGTCGTTGAATTCCACATTCCGCAAGAAATGCGTCAAACTTTTTGGACACATATTCTCGTCCATTGTTGGATCGTAACACTTTGATTTTGTGACGAATTTTGTTTTCCACCAACCCTTTGTATTGCTTGAATTTTTCAAACACTTCTCTTTTGGCCTTCAAAAAATAAACATGAGTTTTTCTTGAGAAATTGTCAATGAAAGTGAGAAAGTATCGCGCTCCACCATGCAATGTAGTCCTCATTGGCCCACACACATGGTTATGAACAATCTCCAAAAGTTGTGAAGCCCTCGTTGCTCCGTCCTTGGGAAATGGCGTTCTTTGATGTTTGCCTTCGATGCATCCTTCACAAACATGATGCAACGACACTTCTTTCAAATTCATGCCATCCACCATGGGATCCAACTCCTTAAGGCTAGCCATATTGAGATGGCCAAGTCTTTCATGCCAAAACATTGCACCTTCATCCAAAGAATTTGCAATGTGTGCCATGTCCTTGCGCACCTTCACATTAAAAAGGTACAAGTTTTTGTCCCTTTGTGCTTACGCCACAACAACCCTTTAAGCATTGTTAACTTTACAACCATCCTTGTCAAACTCCACTTTGAAACCTTCATAAATGAGTTTACTCACGGGAATGATATTATTTTTCATTTTTGGAACATGAATAACTTGGGTGATGGTTGTGTGTGACAAATCGCCTCCCACTTGCATTGTGGCTTTGATGTTCCCTTTACCAACGACCTCTAAAATGGTGTCATCGCCCATGAACACCCTCCTTGGTGAAATGCGCTCATACATGGTAAACCATTCTTGTTAGAATGTCATGTGTTGCATTGCACCGGAATCAACAATCCAATCATACATGGTATGATCATTGGCACTCAATGCAGCAACAAACATTTGCTCGTGGTCTTCACAAGCTTGATTGACTTTTTCTTTTTCATCATTTTTTTTCTTTAAACAATTTTTCATGAAATGTCTATGTTTCTTACAATAAAAACAAAGCTTTTCGTTTGACTTGTGAGTTTTGTTTATTAATGCGGTAATCTTGAACTCTCACATTCTTTTCTTTTGGACACTTTATGAAGCAACCTTGCTACAATGAATTAAAGGTCTACATCTTTTGTGGACATGGACTCCAAACTTGTGACTAAGTTATCAAAGGACAGTGGAAGGTTCATGAGGAGTACCATGTAGACATCTTCATCCATTATGTTCCCCTCATGGAACATAGTTGGTCCGCAGGGGCTTTCACCATGTAAATGTGCACAAACATGTCATCTCCTTGCATTTTGGCGATGAAGAATCTTTTTCGAAGGAACAACTTGTTACCAATTATCTTAGCTTCATGCACATCGCAAAAAGCCTCCCACGCACTTCTCACATTGTCACAATATTGAATGTGTGCAAGTTGGGCATCTGTGAAATGTTCACAAAGCAATGCAAAAACCTTCATCTCCTTCTTGTTATAATTGGCGCTTCCAACTTCTTCACTTGGTGAGGTGGCACTCCCATCGACAAATTTCCAAAGCCCAGTGTAAAAAGCATCATGCGCATTTTGAACTTCCAAGGATGAAAGTTGGCACCATCAAACTTCTCCATGACTTTCAAGGACTCCATTTGAAAAGTATTGGAAAGAACTTGAAAACAATCAAAAAATGAAACATTCAAGGTTCATGAAATGAAATAATTGTATTAACTAACAAAAACACAAAGGTTGTATGCTTCAAATACTACAATCACAAAACTATGACTTGCAATATTAACAGGGCTTGAAGGTTCTATGTGCACTCAAACCCATGAAAGGAGATAATGAAAGACTATTCAAAAAACCATTTCACTATATACTATCTCATAACCCTAAAGTAGTCGCCACTTAACCCTAACCGCCACCAAACCCTAACCCTAGCTGCCACCAAGCCCTAACCGTAGCCGCCACCAAGCCTTAACCCTAGCCGCCACCAAGCCCTAACCCTAGCCGCCATCAAGCCCTAAGTAGTTTCCTCTTCTAAACCTTAAACTATTCAACCTAACCTAACTACTACAAGGATGATAATAATATTCATCCTTTTGATGAATGTAAATCACATTCACCAACCTTGGGGATTAGAATTGAATAATATTTCTTACACTCCCATTTTATGAGGTTTCTAATCCAAATATGTTTATCAACTTATGATGTCGTTCTTTGGATAATGCCTTGGTAAGGACATTCGCCACCATGTGTTCTGTTGGACAATATTCAAATCAAACTTCTCCATTTTCAACTTGTTCTTGTTAGACATCAAAATGTGTTTTGTTCGTGCATGATGAGTGGGATTTTTGGTCAATGATATTGCACCTTGATTGTCACATCAAATCACCATCGCTTTCTTCTCTTCCATGCATTGTAAATCCATCATCAATTTGGTTATCCATATGGCTTCTTTTGTGGCTTGTGTGTTCACCATGTACTCCACCTTTGTGGTGGACAATGCTATTGTAGGTTGTCGTTTGTTACTCCAAGAAATGGTTCCACCTCCCATGATGAAAACAAACCCTATGGTGGACCTCTTATCTTCAAGATCACCACCCCAATCCACATCACAATATCCAAGCACTTCCTTGGATGGTGTTGCACTGAATTGCAATTTCATTTGCAACGTACGTTGCAAATATCGAAAGATTAATTTGACAACCATCCAATGCTCCATGCTAGGGTTGGCCATGTGTTGACTCAACACACTTATTGGGTATGCCAAGTCTAGTCGTGTGCACAACATGGCATACATTAAGGACCCAACCGCTTGTTGATATGGAAATCCTTTCGATTCATCATTTCCATTGGCATTCCTTTGTAACTTCATTTTGGGATCAAATGGAACTCCAATGGGTTTACATTTTTCCATTCGAAAACGCTTCAATATTTCCTTGAGGTATTTGATTTGGTTGATGCGTAGGAGTCATTGATCACGATTCCTTTCCACCTCCATCCCCAAAAAGAAGTGCAACGCCCAAGGTCCTTCATTTCAAACTTTTGACTCAACTCCTCTTTGATGTGCAAAAATTTGTTTTGATCATTGCACACCAAAATGAGGTCATCCACATAGACCACAATGAAAAATTTCACATCTCCCACTTGTGTCACATAAACACTAGGATCGGCCTCACTCTTCAGAAATTCAACGCTTTTGAGAAATGTATCTAACTTTTGATTCCATGCCCTTGGAGATTGTTTCAAACCATACAAGGACTTGTGAAGCTTACACACAAGATGTTCACCTCCTTGGTGCACGAACCCTTGAGGTTACTCCATGTAAATCTCCTCTTCAAGCTTGCCATTGAGAAATGTCATTTTCACGTCCATTTAATGGATCTCCATGTCTTCCAAGGCCGCTAATGCAATAATACAACGAATAGATGTAAACTTTGCAACGGGTGCAAAAGTTTTGTTGTAATCCACTCCGTAGGTTTGGGTAAAACCTCTTGCCACTACTTGGCCTTGTAGCGTTCCACCTCCCCATTCACACCTTGTTTGATTTTGAACACCCATTTGCAAGAAATGGGTTTCCTACCAACAGGAAGTGGTACCAAAGTCCATGTGTTGTTTGCCATGAGAGAATTATATTCTTCTTACATTGCGCACTCCCACCCCTTGGAATTTTCACATGTCAATGCTTCTTCAATATTTTGGGGCTCCTCCAAAAATGCAACGATGGCACGCTCCACGTCTTTAGTAGTAATCCACTAATCCCAAGGCCATTCCCTTCATTGCCTTTGAGGTCTTTCCCTTGGCACATTAGATGGGTTATCATTGGAAATAACAAGTTCTTCTTCCGATGAAAAACTTGGTGTGGATTCACTTTACACACCTTCCGTTATTGTTTCATTCAAAGGTGTATTCCAACTAAAGGTCAACGATTCTTCTCCTTCAACTTCTTTGTTCATAATTTCATCCACAATGACATTTTCTACTTTCTTGGGATGGAGCACACCACCTATTTCTTTTGACCCTTCAATGAACATGACATTTCTATTTTTTATGATTCTCTTGGTTTCTAGACACATCAAGCAATATGTTTTTATGCCTTCATAATATCCTAAAAACACATAAGGCATGGACTTGGACTCTAATTTGGTCCTCTTCTCATCGGGGACATGTGTAAAGGCTTTATAACCAAAAGAACGACATAACAAATTAATAAGCATGTTCGGATTAGAAATTTCATAAAGTGGGAATGTTATAAATATTATTCGTTTCTAATTCTCAATGGTGATGAATGTGTTAAACATTCATCAAAAGGATGAATTGTATTTTCATCCTTGTAGTAGTTAGGTTAGGTTGAATAGTGGTGGCTAGGGTTTAAAAGTGAAAATTATTTAGGGCTTGGCAGCGGGTAGGGTTAGGGTTTGGCAGCGGCTAAGTTAGGTTAAGTGGCGGCTCCTTTAGGGTTAGGAGATAGTATATAGTGGAGTGTTTTTTAGTGGTCTTTCATTCTCTCCTTTCATGGTTTTGAATGCACATAGAACCTTCAAGCTTTTTAGTTATTACAAGTCATAGTTTGCATTGTAGCATTTGAGCATATAACCTTTGTAATCTTTTAGTTAGTTAATACAATTGTTCCATTTCATGAACCTTGAATGTTTCATTTTTTGCTTAATTTCAAATTGTTTCCAATAGGAATTGTCCAATGAAATAGTAAACAAACCTCCCAAACTAGCTCGTTTTGCCCATTACCTCTATTTGGATCCCATCCAAATCCACCGAAACACTTTTTCTATCTATTTTATTTCAATAAGTGCCTTCTTTTAGATTATCTTGGTAGGTGAATTGCCCTCTTCAACTTGTTTTTTTCCCCGGTGTTTCATCATGTATTTGGAACATGATTTAGTAGGTATTACTATTAGAAATACTATTCGTTTCTAATTCCCAACGGAGATGAATGTGTTAAACATTCATCAAAAGGATTAATAGTATTCTCATCCTTGTAGTAGTTAGGTTAGGTTGAATAATGGTGGTTAGGGTTTAGAAGTGAAAATTACTTAGGGCTTGGCAACAACTAGGGTTAGGGCTTGGCAACGGCTAGGGTTTGGTGGCGGCTAGGGTTAAAGCTTGATGACGGCTAGGATTAGGGTTAGGTGGCGGCTAGGTTAGGGTTGAATGGTGATTACTTTAGGGTTTGGAAATAGTATATAGTGAAGTGTTCTTAAGTGGTCTTTCATTCTCTCCATTCATGATTTTGAATGCACATAGAACCTTTAAGCCTTGTTAGTTGTTACAAGTCATAGTTTGCATTGTAGATGTTGAAGCATACAACCTTTGTAATCTTTTAGTTAGTTAATACAATTGTTCCATTTCATGAACCTTAAATGTTTCATTTCTTACTT
>Ga0116228_10003999_pt1 | contig 13043 bp, 6 predicted proteins | sample S1TSphfallax_2_FD_89694 | JGI IMG/M metagenome (GOLD analysis project Ga0116228, IMG submission 89694) | Host-associated microbial communities from peat moss isolated from Minnesota, USA - S1T2_Fc - Sphagnum fallax MG | ecosystem: Host-associated > Plants > Peat moss > Unclassified | place: USA... | reverse complement strand
TTGGAACATGTGCAAGTGGATGCTACTAGAAATAATATTATTGTAATCCTCTTGAAGTGCATTGCTAAATATGGAAAAAAATTGGATGAAGATTTTGGTTCAAGTTGGGTGTGCAATGGTTGTGATCAATGTGTTTTTTTGTGGCAAATGTTTTCCACTTGGTGACAAAAACAAAATGTGGGCGAATTTAACAAAAAAAATATTTGGATTTTATTTTTTTAATTCACCATATCTTGAAGGGAAAAAAAGGTAGAAGTCACCATATTTAAACAGTGTGTTACTACAAGTCACTAAAACTAAGCATGATTCCAAAAAATATCTACTTGTCCACCAAGACAATCGCCATTTACTGCTAATTAATGACGAGGATCCTAGCCAATGCACCTACTTGAGGAATTTGAAAAGAAACCCTAGTTGTGATGGAGATTTTATGTTCAAAGGACATTGCATTGGGTAGCTTCACAATTCAAATTCAAAGTTGTTTTTGTATTAATGTGCACTACATGACACATTGAACCAATTTGGCAATGGTTGTGTTGTCCAAATTGCCATTAATATCTCACATTGAATCAATGTTGTAGTCCTTTTATTATTATTTTATTCACAACCTTAAGAAGTTTATGGAATTCGTAAAGCTTGTTGAAATTTTAGAAACCAAAAGCTTTAAGTTGTTGAAAAATGTGAAGACTTGGTTAATCTCCATGTTGAACTCATTGAAATGTGTCATGGTTAAATAAATACAAGGCCTTAATTGTGAAGATGCATTTTAATTGGAAGAAAACCAATTTTATTGTTATGTGACCTAGAATTAATTTTGACTTTGCCAAGTTTCATGTTTATGTGGATGCAATGAATCTTGTTAAGGTTGAATTGTTTTGCCTCTATATTGATCCAATTTCCAACTTCGAAGATTTTACATTTGACAAGAATTTGTTATCACATTTTCATAATGTTTTTCCTTTCTTTTGGTGTTTACATCTTAATGATTTTCAAGAGTTTCTTGGTTTTCAAATAATAGGATGGATTTATTTTATCCACATTCACACCATAGTTATCATGGGTATTGGATCAAGGTTGATCTAGGTGCTTTTTAAAAGCCTATTGTTGCAAAGAAAAACTTGTGTGTTGAACTAACCCAAGCCTTGATTTCAAAATTGCAAAGGTGGTTTCCTAAACATGAATTTATGATGGCCTTTATGTTGGCACATAATGTCAACAACTCTTAGTTTATATTATGATTCATTAGTTAAATCAATAAACATTGTTGATTAAATTTGTAAAGACACAATTATTCAAGTTGTCCTTATAAGACCTTCATGTAATTCATTCATTAATTGTTTTTAAAAGAATCTTCTTATTGTTTGTCTTGTTTTTTTTCATGGTGCCAAAGCAAGTTGTTTGATAGAGGTTTTAAATTTTTAAATCATGCCAATGATATTTATAGATCAAATCTGAAAAAAATTGTTATTTCTACTTCTTAGGAAGTGGAGTTATTAGTAAGTTATGTCCAATGACAAAAACACACAATGGCTTCTTCTTCCATTGAAAGTTATCATATAGATAAATTGTATGGCACAAATCATGTCATGTGGAGTAGGAATATTGAAATGTTCCTCATTTCATTAGAATAATGGGGCTCATAATTGATGGAAACCAACCTAATCTTGGTCCATCTACTCCTATTAAATTAGTAAATAATATATCAAAAGATTTTAAAGCAAGTGTTAATATCAATTTTCATTGCAAAAGAAAACAATTACTTTGGTTGAAATCTCTTATAACATCCAAAAACTTTGGGATAAGCTTTAAAATTTTATGAACTTTTTAATTTTGCGCCACAAATTTATTTTCACAAAAAGTTAATTCATTTCACATCAACATAATCAAAATACATTGAATGAGTTTTTTGAAAAGTGGCAAAACATTCTTGAAAAAACTTCTACAATAGGATTAAATTTTACTAAACAACAAGTTTCATTGTCTTGTTCATGTCTTCCTTCTTCATTGCATGGTTTTGTTTCAATTCAAGGAAGCATACTAAATCTAAATCTATAATTGGTAATGGTAACCATGAAACAAGAAAAATCAACATTAAAATTAAAATTTGGAAATGAAAAGCAGCAAAATGTAAATATTTTGACCCAAAAAAATCCGAAAAAATCATTACATTTTTCAATCAACATACCAAAAATCATTTTCTAAACAATCAAAACCAACAAAAAAATTCACAAAACAATGTCATTATTGTGGCAAACCATCACACATAATTCCAAATTGTAAAGAAAGAACAAAATATTAATCTATTGGGAATATATAAACCACATTCCTTTGTATATAAATTTCTAAAACCACAAGGTAATGCCATTTGAAATAATGAAAAAACACATTATTTTGTTATTTACTTTTATTTCACATTTGAATTTTTATGAAACCTAGTAAATTGATTTTGGAACCACATAACATATGACTATTCAAAAAAATAATTCCACTAATTACCAAACATTGTCACAACCTCAAACCATCTTTATAACAAATGATGGACAACAACAAGCTTTTGGGATTGGATCCATTTCCATGCCTTTAAACATTGGGAAAACAATTTCCATTGATAATGTTCTCCATGTTCCTAGTTTAATATATTAAAAAAAAATGTTAGTCATATAATAAATAAAATGGACATTAATACAAAAGTGAGGCGTAGTTCAATAGCCTAAATCACTATAGGATTTTTAAAATGAAATAAGTACGTTGCATTTTAATAATTTCACTTTGTTTAAAGTGATTTCATTATGGGGTCATTATGTAAACACCATATTTCATTATTCATTGACATAATTCAATATTATAATTTACTATGGTAAATAGATTTATTTTCATGTTCTTTTAAATATCGTAAGCTACTATAGGTTTGTACCCTATGTTATTTTAAACTACTTTAAGTTATTTTAAATTATACCTTAAGTTATTACCTAGGCTATTATAAATTGATATACCTTAGGTTATACCCTAAGATATTATAGGTTATTATAAATTAACATACCATATGTTATAACCTAAATCATTATAAATTATTAGCATGAAAGCACATTAAGATGTAATATTTTCCGACATATTTGGAGTCTACACTAGTTTTCAAATAAAAATCCATATACGTTGTAACAAATTACATTATATTGCACACGTCATATGGCAAGGTTAAACAATTGATTTTTAAAATTTAGACTTTATTGGTGAAAGATAATAGTATCAAGAATTTACATTTGAAAAATGAGAAGTTGAATAATTAATTCAGATGAATAAATAAATAATTTAATCAAAATTTCATCGTATATTTCAATTTATGGTTGTCAAAAAATTCAAAATTATCGTCCTTTGTATTAATGGCATCACACTACTTTCCGCGTTAAAAAAATCATTCAATTAAACATTTTAATAAATATGTTGAGTCCTTAATCATATGATGTAAGTTTTTAACACTTCAAAACCATTATACTTTTAAATTTCATAGGTTATATCATAACTTATTGTAGGCTTCTTATTTTAGTTATTTTAAACTAATTTATTTAACTAGCCATGGGTTATACCATAGGTTATTTTAGTTAATATTATTCTATGTCATTTCAAATTATACCTTAAGCTATTCAAAGTCATTATACTTTAGGTTATAATAACCTATAATCTAAAAAATAACACATTAAAATTTTTCATAAAACAATTTAAAGTATAATTTTAAATATTTAATAATATCTTTAGAAAAAATAACCTAGAATAATAATAAATGATATACAATAAAATAACCAATAATAGCCTATGGTAAATATACTAAATTAACAAATATTAGCCTATAATAAAATAATAGAATAGCCCATGGTAAATAACATATAATAATCAACAATAACATATGATAAAATTGCCAATAATAACTTAAAATATAATAGCCCAAATAGTTAATGGTATATAACTTTAAATAGGCAACATTAGTTTATGGTAAATAGTTTAAAATAGAATAACCCAAAATCATTAATGGTAAATTAGCTAAGAATAAACAATAATAATTTGTGATAAAATATCCTTGAATAACTTATGGTGGATTGGCCAATAATTGCTTAGGACCTAAAAAATAATGTGTAAAATAGTATGTGATGACAAACAATTATCATTCATTTAAATAGTGGTTCAATGTTTAAAGACTTATTCCTTAAACATAGTGGTGAAAGGAGTTGAAGGGTTCAAACTTTCACACTTACACTTTAGGTTGGTGGGCTAAATGTTTAAGTGGTTTAGGTTACTAATTTAAATTATGTAACTTAGTGAAGTTCTTAAGTTTTTAGCTTAGGTTTGGACTTAACTATTAATGAATTTATTGTTAATGATTTAACTATTAGTGAATTTATTATTAATGATTTAAATATTGGTGAATTCAATTAGCTATTAGCAAATTCTTTTGTCTGTAACAACTAATCTTTGTTTACTAGGGGGTTGATCATTTTCACCATGATAAATTTGTCCAATTTCACTTAAAATTTAATGAAACACGTATTGAACTTGGACATCGATTAATGTAGTGGGATGAAAATCATATTACATTATATACAAAAAATAACCATGTAAAGTTATAACAATTGATATCCGTACTAAAAAAATCATCATTGAATGTTTTCAAATTGGGATTTAAAAAAAAATTAAAGTAACATGTGATGTGAGTAATTAATCAATTGAATTTTTTTTTAGCTACTTCCTAATCAATAAATTTTGAAACCATAAGATGGCACCACAAACTTGGTCACATAAGTTTCTAATCTTTCCATTAAATGCAAAATCAACAATTTATTTCAGGTTTTCCTTCCATTAAAATTTATACTTCAAATCTTTGTGAAGGGTATATTATGGGAAAATATTCAATGTCAAATTTTCCAAAACAAGGTTTTACATGAGTCTCATCACTTTAAAATTTAATATATAGTGATGTTTATGGTCCCATCCAAACACATCCATTTAATAGGGTTTACTATTTTGTTACTTTTATTGATGATTTTTCTCAATTTACAAAGGTTTATTTCATGTGATCTAAATCAAATGTCTTTTCAAAATTTCAATTTCATAAAACATTTGTCAAGACCCAAATTGGAAGAAAAATCAAAATTCTTAATTTAGACAATGGTGGTGAATACAAATTTTTAAAATTCGACAAATTTTGTGATGAATGCAACATTCGACATCAATTTTTCATTTCATATACTCCCCAAAAAATGGGATTGTTGAAAAACAAATTGCACATTGATGGAATTCACTTGAAGTATGTTCCAATTAAGCAAGTTGCCCAATTCATTTTGGGGTGAAATAGTTTCTACAACTATTTATCACCAAAAAAATTCATTCACATATTTTTTGAATGGAACATGACACCTTATGAAGTTTGGATAGGCTTTAAATGTGATTTGTTTTCTATGGGTGTTTAGATGCCCAACATATGTTCATGTTTTAGATGAGTTTGGCAAGAAATTAAACCCTAAATCAAATAATGGATATTTGTGGGTTATGGAGAAATTTTTGGAATTTACAGTCACAAATATTTAATACATTTGTTCATTGTGTGTCCATCAATAAAAATTTCATATTGGATGAAGATTCCATTTTTTCTAATTTTGGTGCATATTTCATCGATTAAAGGGAAATGTTGAAAATATTCTTTTCGATAATTACATTATTAAAATTCATGAAGATAAGGGGTTTCAACCCTTAATTGCCATTACTCCTTCCTTTCTTATTTTTCCCAATAATTTAATTCTATTACAAATGGCTCCAATGACTCCATTACATTATCCAAATTCACTTGTAATGTTTTTACACGATCACCACCCATTTTTCTTCCACCTATTGTTCAATCACCATTTGGTCAAAAGACAATATCTTAACTTTGTTATCAACCTCAAATTCGCAAATTATCTCATTTCCATCTTCTAATTCCCAACAGGTCCCTTCTCCAAAATCTAAAGACGATATTTGTTATTCTAATAATCCAACTAAAAGTGCTTAGCAATTTCAAAAATATCATGATGAGACCCATTTTCACACGATTTGCATCTATGGTTCATGTTATTAAACCAAATTCTTTCCAAGAAGCTTTTGATGATGATCTTCGTGCATCATATTAGAAAATGCCCTTGATGCAAATTTTTAATTAGTAATAACTCATAGATAATGGTGTATCAACCATTTTACCGATTTATGTGGAGTTCTAAATGGATTTTTTAGCACAAATACAATGTAGATGGCACTTTTGCCAGGGACAAGGCTTGGTTAGTGGCATGTGGTTTCACCCAAACACCTGACATTGATTACAATAAAACTTTTTCCCTAGTTTTCATAATGACATCACTTCATGTGTTCATCTCCATTGTTGCCATTTATAACTACCATATTCATGAAATGGACATTACTACTACATTTTTACATGGCCAATTGGCCATTTGAAGGAAGAAATTTATCTTGAACAAGTAAATGGATACATCTCATCAAGTGATGAATTTAAAATAAGCCACTTGTTCAAGTCACTTTATGGCCTCAAATGGGTCCCTCATGTGTGGTATGACCACTTCAATGCTTAGTTTTTGAACATTAGATATATTTGATGTTCTTTTGGCACAAACCTCTATACTAAATGCATCCACATGGTTTTTTTGTCATTGGGATATACATTGACGATCTTGTTATTGATTGAAATGATTTATCATACTCGAAGTCCAAAAACTCTTTTGGCACAATAGTTTGCTATGACAAACAATGGCAACAATGAATATTGTTTGGGTATTCAAATCAAATGCAATGAAGTTCACAAAATCATTTCTCTTTCTCAAGAAAAATATAGTTATGATATTCTGCATAAGTTCGACATGGAAACTTGTAAACCCCATTGCCATTCCTCTTTAAGCAAACATTCACTATATCAAGGACATGATGCCCACTACCCTTGAAAAAGAAACAATGGCTTCAATTCCCTATGTTAATGCCATTGGTAGCTTAATGTATCTTGCTTTTGATATTAGGCCTGACATGGCTTTTCCAATCAGTTCTTTGGCTCAATTTTTTGTCCAATCTTGGTGGGTGCATTGGTATGGTATAAAATGCCTTTTGTGTTGTCTTCAAGTAACACAACATATGGGCATTGTCCATCCCACTTCAACCTTTGCTTCTTAAAGGTTGGACAGCTGAAAATTGGGTTGGCAACCCTAATTCTTGATGGTTTATCTCCGATTATGTATTTCTTATTAATGGTAGTGTTATTTCATGGCAAAGTTTAAGCAACCTATTGTGGTTATTTCTTATATGTAGTTTAAATAATTATTACTACTTCTACCACCAAGAAAGCTTTAAGGCTACGATAATTACTCAAGGACCTAGGTTTTTTTCAAAATGATGTAACATGTTTTCATTAATTGTGATAGTCAATCTTGCATAAAACTCACTCAAAATGTTTGTTTCATGATCAATCCAAGCACATTGAATTATGATTTCACTTCTTATGAAAAGAAGTTGATTTTCAAGAATTGGAACTTCATTTCACATCAACTAAAATCATGTGGGCTAATATTATTACAAAATATTTGCCCAAGCCCATGCGTGTATTTTGTTTTCAAGTTCGAATGCATACTTCAACACCTCTGGAGATGAAGGAAGCATGACCATTTAATCATTGATTTCAACTCCACAATTTTGCTTAAGGGGAAGTGTTACAAATAGTGTGAAAAACTTTTAATTTAAGTTATGATTCAGTAGTTAAGTCAACATACATTGCTACTTAAGTTTGTAAGGACATGATTAGTATTTAGGTTTTCATTATAAGATTTCTTTCAATGAAATTCATTTATTTATTTTGTCATAAAATAATCTTCTTGTTATTTGTTTTGTTTTCTCCTACCTTAGCCTTGTGTACCTTTGATATTGACTAAACCCTATTATAGTAGAAGGTTCATGCCTTTTACATTTGATTGCAATCAAGTTGGCCTTTAATGTTGTTTGCAAGATTCGTTCAAGGATTATGGTCCCCTCTTTTTTGGATTCACATCATTTGATATACAATCTTCATTTATTAGACTCATTATGTCCCACAATGGGGAAGGAATACTAGTTAAACATTATAATTTCAATCCACTTTCTAAATTGTGGAAAAATATATATTATTTTGTCATCTTGAATAAAAACTTCAACAAGTATATGAAATTGGCAAAAATTGTGATGGTTCAAGTGTTGACATTTGTTGAAGATCAAAGAACATTCGACAATATCTCATTCTTGAAGAACAAATTGTGAAATCAATTTGCTACTAACTTTCATTTGTGTTTCAAGTTGTTTAGTAAAAAAATCATTCAATTTCCTTATGATGATGCAACTACATTGTGGAAGGAACTAATTATATAGTATTTGGTAGATTTGTAATTGTGATTTTGGTTCTACTCATATGTTATAGAGTTTTTTATGTGAAAATTGTTTGTATGTTTCAAGTGTTGGGATTGGAATTTGGATGTTTGAAAGTTGGGTGTAGGTTTCCCTTGTTGTAATGGCCAAGATTTTTTTTGGTTGAAATTCAATTCCCCCAAAGGAAATGGGAATTGGTTGGTGTGATGAAGAATTGGGATATTTTTGTGAGGCATTGATTTCTACATGTAAAATTGTTTGATCACAATAGTTAGGAAATCTAGAGTTGAACTATTAGAAATTGGTCAAATTGATAAATTAGATAGTCACTAAATGTTGGATATTTGTGAAAGAAAAATACCCAAATAGGCTTCATTAAAAAAAAAAACAAAATTGCCCGCATGTTAAAAGAAAAAAAAATGTAGTTTAACATTTCTCCCTTCTAAATTGGTTCATTCAAAATATGCTCCACTATTTAATTAAGGGCAGCCAAATTGGTATTTTCCATGCTTTGAAAAAAACACCTTGGTGGATAATCAATCCTTTCCTACTACTATAATGTGAAAAGTTGTTGCCAATTTCTTCTTCTTCTTTTCCACATTCTTAGATACCTAAGTGGTACATCCTAATTACCATCATTAGAACATGGTTGGCAATGAATAACTTGCATGTTGCTTATTGGATTTGGAGCATTTGAAAGGTGAAATTTATGCTTTAAATTGTTGAAAATATTTCTCTTGTGCCAATTTGAAATTCTAGAACAACATGAGTAGAATAATATAAGTACATCTTCTTTTTTGGCAAGAAGATGATGAATGGCTACAATTTTTAGTTATGATGCCTGTGCAATTTCCCCTTCTTGCCCTCTCCTTTTTCCTCCCTTGAACAAACTAGCTCGTTGACTTTCATATCAACAATAGCCTACCTTATGGCCAACTATTGAATCATCCCATCACATGTGGAAAATGAGATGTGTGATGAATCTTTTGAACATTTTGCGACAATTGTGGTTCAACATATATAATGCATCATCTAATTAGTCATTAGATTTATGGGCAAACAATTAAAGAATGTAAGGAATAAAATTGGTGCAAAATGTCAACTTGTCAAATTTGGGTTTAGTTTGCGAAGTTTATGTTAAATAATGAATTTGTAATCTATGTTTAAGAAATTATTTGAAGAAGTTGGGGGCTAATCAATGGTAATATTTAAAGTTGAAATGATGTGAATTTGAAGTATTGAGAGGTTTTTTTTTCATGATAGGTTGAACTCAAATAAGTTGCAACTTTTAGATTATATTATATTTGCAACTATTGCCTAGCTTGGACTCACGAGCAAATTATTAAATTTTTGGAGTCTGAGGGTCAAACCTTATTGCAACACCAAATATATTCAACAACTTGTAAGAGCAACTCCACCAATATCAAGTATGTGACCTCATGTTGGTTTGGCTCAGCCAAATGGTTTTAGCTTAGGAATTTTTTAGAGGTTGATAGAAAGGCATTACAAAGCTTAACATTTGCCAAAGAGGAATGTAATAAATGTGATCTAATTGATACTCCATGTTTTTTATTAATCAATCATAATGATTGGTCCAAGTGGTTTGCTATTAGTAGTCTCCCGCCTATTTGCAATCTAATTCTAATTTTATGGTTAGGGTTGGGAATAAATAAATAAATAACTAAATTTGGATGTGAGAAATATTTTTGCAAGGTCGCATATTGAACATTGGAAATGAGCCTCAACATCATTTCCACAAAATTTGTTGGAACATTTGTTACACATATTGGAATTTTTTTTATGGAAATATATGTAGTTGTTGGTGATGATCAAAACACTTGTAAAACATAACAACAATAAGTTTCAATTTTTCTTTTCATGGGGCAATTTTATGTCATCAAAATTTATATTTTGAGTTTACCTATGGGTGTGGTTGATGGAATCTATCAATGTCCATTGAAAAAGCTCAATTTCTAGTGTGTCAAGTCACATTTGATTGTCATGTTGACAAATTGTAGATAATTAAAGTTGTCGATAGTTGATTCCTTCAAAGCCAATGGGTTGGGTGGGTTTCCTTTCTTGATCTATTGATGTTGTCCACATTGAAAAATAAGACAAATTACAAGACACAATAGTCACAATTTTCAATGTTCAATATCTAACCTAGTCTAATTAGGAATTAAACGTCTAATAAGAAATATTGTCAATTCCCAATGAAACAGAAAAGGTAATGGGCATTTGCTTATTGAATAAGATCCCTCCTCTTTTCTAGGAAGGATATTCTTTGATATACAATGCCCTCCAAATGTGCTAGGAAATTTTTCTACATACTTTATAGGTCAATATAATTTGTGGCAAATGGGTGGGGGAACATGAAATGAATTATATATAGATGTTGATGGAGTTTGGTGATCACCACTATCATAGCTAGGTGGCTAGACTACATAACATCTCTTGTTGCCTAATGGCGACTTGAACCCACAATATTTTGCAAGGAAGCCATGAATTCTAACCGCTTGAACTATTGGCTTCATGACAAGAAAACAAAGCAAGAATTTTGAATACTTAATTTATGAAATGAGACCAATGTAAAAATTATGATGATCATTCTCAATATCATTCCATGTAATTCCTTCAACTAGGAATATGAATTTCAAACTTTCCACAAACAAATATCAACATATTTATTGGGCCATGTTACAATTGAGGGCTATGCATTCACTTGGTTCTTACAACTAGAAGTAGGTTGGACATAAATAGATCATCTTCAAGCACACCTACATAAAATACATAATTAACTTATAACTAGCTTAAAAGACCAAATAGTTTGGACTTAAATATCTAGAAGTAGGTTATGGCAAACAAATGATTTGGTATTCCATTTATTTCAATGGACTATTTCATTGTAATTTTTTTCATTTTTGTGCAATCTTGGTGTAATTATGGCATGGCCTTTGTGTACTTGTACCATTTTGTCTTTGGGCCCTCCATATGGTAAATCGCATTCCTACCTTACTGCCTGAAAAAAAAGGGGAAAAACATTTTGAAATTTGTCATAAAAAAAGTTTTGAAGAAATGCAAAAAAAACTCGATAAATATGGCTAATTTGTTACATTCAATTTCTTTAACATGAATGAAAACCAATGTCTTTGAAAAATACCTTCCAAAGTTTTATGTTTTAAAATTTATGGTTTTGATTGTAAAACCAATTTGTGGGAATATCAATGTTGAAATAAAATCAAATTATGACTCGTTTGCCAAATGATGTTGTAATAGCCTACTTAAATATCTTCATTAAAATAATCCTTGGTCCATTTCAATAAGGTGAACTAGTAGCCAACAACTTATACATTGTTTTCACAAATTTGTACTTAATTATTTAATTGTTGTATCATCATTTTGAGCTCAAGCCATGTGTTGCAACACACCAAAACATATCAATTAGCACATTATGACACATTATTAACTACTTACCATTGACACAAACAATGGCCTACAAATTGTTTAAACAACTTAGTCCACAAACTAAAAAAACATAATTTCAACAACACATAAATTTTGAAGAAAAACTTTTGATCCCACAAATTGTTGCATGTTAAAGCACACACCAAAAGTGAAAGACTTCAAATATTAGCGATGGAAAGTTTATGAATCACCTAGTAATGTCCAATTTTAGTAGGCATAAAAGTGCCTCTTGATGCAAGTCCTCATCCGGCCATTGATCTCGATATGTGTCTAGATTGTTGAAATGCTGTTGAAAAGTTATATCTTTCATTTTAGACCTCCAAGTTTCCAAATGTTCACTTTCACTTTGATCAGCGAGCCAATCCATATACTTAAACTACAACAATGATGCACATTTCCAATTAAACAAATAGGTGTTAAAAACAATAAACATATAAGATATTTGGTTATTGTATTTTTCAATGCTACACCCCTTATCTATATATGTTAAAGTTTTAAGAGCAATTTGTGAGGTGTTTAATTTGTGACCTTGTAAAAATATTTCTCACATCCAAGTTTAGTTTTTTTTTTTTTTTTCTCAATGCCACCCATACCAACGTCAGGAAACTGTGCAAAAATGCTCAGCCAAAACTATTTTGCTGAGCCAAACCGGCATGCTTTCTTCATCTAATTTCCAGGGTCACACACTGAGCATATGTGGAGTCACTCTTAGTTTCAATATGTGTTTCCTTTGGTTGGGTCTGTTCTAAAACTCATCAATTATGGCAGCTAGACATCCAGACTGGTTGCACATGGAACTTTATGCTGGCAAATGTTGGAACAATAGTGTTTGAATTATAACCATGTTTTCTGTGGCTTTGAACTTCATGAACTTGTCAAAAGAAAGAGCTTTAGAGAGAAAATCTGCAAGTTGGCATGTGTACCCAATTGTATAGCTTAAATAAATCAAACACAAAAAAACTGTGTTTGTCAAATGCAGCTTCTTGCAATTAGTTTGTAATTTCACACCAAATTTAGCAATGTGTATTGGGGTTAAAAAAGCGTTGCTTGGTCCTTCAGGTTAATAAGTGACTTATGAAATTTTCCAAATTCTTTTTCAAAGCTTTTCATTGATCCTCTCATATTGGCCAACAAGCTTGAATATAGGACTGACTGTATAAGTA
>Ga0116228_10003998_pt1 | contig 13045 bp, 4 predicted proteins | sample S1TSphfallax_2_FD_89694 | JGI IMG/M metagenome (GOLD analysis project Ga0116228, IMG submission 89694) | Host-associated microbial communities from peat moss isolated from Minnesota, USA - S1T2_Fc - Sphagnum fallax MG | ecosystem: Host-associated > Plants > Peat moss > Unclassified | place: USA... | reverse complement strand
CTCTCCTAGAGTCTCTTACATTCCCCATGTCACATTACACAAGTCTTGAATGAATTAGAAATCCCCCGACACCTCTTTTAGACCTTCCCCACATACCACATAAGGCGCACATTGACTCCTAGAAGATAGGTCCCTTATCCTAATCCCTTCCTAAAAATTTCCTAGATGATTAAGTAGATTCCCCCCCAACCACTCACTAACCCAAGTTACCTAATCCCACTAACTTCACCCCTTGAAAATAAAGAATGGTAATTCTACCACTATTAATTATTAATTACTAGGATGCCTATGAAACTAAATAATCTAGCGATTTTTACTTGTTAACATACTTGATTATATTTTTTGGCAACAATTTTTTTTAAAGATGTGTATGTAACTTTGAACAACTAAAATTAGATGGCAAATTACACACCACATCATTTGCACATTATGTACATCAATACATTCGATGCCTATTTTGTTGAACAAGAAAAAGACCCAATATAAACATTAGTAGAAATCGGCCAAAATGTAATCACTCCATTTATGATTACCTGTGATTTGTAGTCGTTTATGACTACAATTGGGAATATTTGCAACTACAAGACCATATTTCAACTATTTTGGTCATTTTCACAACTATGATGTAACTATTAAAATTTTCATCCTACTAGTTGGATCGATTTTACATTTATTTTTATCCATTAATAGGTCGATATGTCCCATTAATCACAATAGTCACCAAATTAGTTGCATCCTAAAAATATTCTACAATGACATAGGGGTGCATTTTAATGTATGTACTAAAATTATATATATAATATGCATATGTATGTATATTGTTCATATAATGATGAATCTCAAAATTAATATCTAAACTTTGAATTTTTTATTTCAAATTTGAAAATTGTTATTTCAATTGTTTAAAATATGATTTGAATTTTGAATTTTAGATTTGAATATGATATTTTCAATTTAAATCTAAAAGGCTTATTTGATCCAATATTTGATATTTGAGTTTCACAGTAATATTTTTGAATCAAAAAATTAGTATTTCAATTTAGAAAATTATTAATTGATTATAAAAATGGAAATTTTTAATTTTTCATATTTTTATATGAATATGAAAATTTATATTTCAACTCTGAAAATTTTTCATTTAAATTTTAAATAATCATTTGATTTGAACCTGAAATTTCAATTCCAAATTATTATTTTGGATTCTCAAAATTAATACTTCTAGTCTGAAAATTATTAATTGAGTCTAAAAATGGACATTTCAATTTTGAATATTGTTATTTGAATCTGAAATTGACATATCAATTCTGGAAATTGTTATTTAAATTCAAAACAAATATTTGATCTAAAATTTGATATTTAAATTCTAAATTATTAATTTCAAATTTCAAAATTAGTATTTCAACTCAAAAAATATTATTGAGTTTAAAAATCGACATTTTGATTTTAAATATTTTTATTTGAACTTGAAATTTGATATTTGAATTCTGAATTACTATTTTGGAATCTTAAGTTTATATTTTAATTCAAAAAATTATGGATTGAATTTTAAGGGTTTTTCCTACTAGTGTTATCCATGATAAATCATTTTTATAAATAATTATAAATGATTATGTTTACTAAATCTAGGTTACACTAAATAATTATTGTTATAACATAAATTTGTATATTATCTAATTTATACTTTTATATTATAAGAAATCAATTAATGTAATTAATGTGACATTACTTTAAAATCATTCCAATTACTTTAAATAAGAATTAATTAATATGTGCACAAGTATTTTCTAATTGAACATAATTATTCACATTCTTTAATTTATAATTTCAAACCTGAATTAAAAATTTGGAAAAATTATAGTGTAGTTAAATTAACTATTTTACTGATTTTAATTTCATGAACTATTATATGATAATATTATTATTAAAAATTCTTTGATTAATCATCTATGAAAAACATTTCATATTAATTCCACAGTAGTTATGAAAATTAATGTTACGTTTAACAAATTATTTTATTTATATTTAATAATTACCAAGAGAAAAAATTACTTGACCATTAATAATTTTTACAACAATAAATGTAATTATACAATAAGTAATGTAACTAGTTGAATAATACATATATTTAATTCATGTAAGAATTTACTTTCTAATAACAATTATTAATTCATTACCTATAATTTTAACATAAATATTTTGAAAAAGGTTAATTTTAAATTATATTCATTAAATTAGTTTTACGTTAGTTATATTATATATAATTCAATAAAATTATAAAAATTAATAAAATATTTTTAAATAATTTGGTCATCTAATTATCTATTATTTTAATTGTTTATAAATTTAAAAACTAATAAAATAAGGCATGAAGAAGATTTTGGAATTACAATTTAGTTTGTGAGGAAGTGGTAACTTCAAAACTTATCCCATATTGTTTGTTCTTCATTCCTATTTTCAACATTATATGAATAAGGGGGTGTGGTCATTTAATTTCACACTAAGAAATTTGTGCACATAGGATGAATTAATCAAAAGGTTCAACCCAAAACAAAATAATAAATTATGCACATTTCTAAAGTATTTACCTTCCCAACCTACTTATCTACCTAGCTAGGTAGGTCCTTAATTTGACCTACCCACCTAGGTCAAACTATATGCCTACGTACTTAAGTACCTACTTATATGAGTAGGTATTTAACCTAGGATGGTAGAACCTACCTACCTATTTTTTTACCTAAGTAGGTAGTTTGGTATGTAGCTTAGGTTTATAAACACTTATTTATGTACCTACGTAAGTACGTACCAACCTAATTTTTTATGCCACATGGCATATTTACATTGGGTTGCGTGTCATAATATAAAATCATCCAAGTATATGAATTAAACATCCTAGATTATTTCAAAATAATAAGAATAGTTTAAATAATCAAATATTAAAACATGTGGCAACACATCATTTGCCCTCAATTGTGACCAAAAAAATTACATCTTATTTGCATGTGACAATACGTATATAATGGAATCAAAGGATGAAATGTATTTGTTGACTTTTTTTCTTTCATATAATACGTTTTGTCATTTGCAACTAATTTATCATATGTGACTTGTCTTAAGCGATTAAAGGGATTTTAGTTGCAAAATGTTTCTTGCAACTAAAATTTAGTCGCAAAAAGTAGTAAAAAATACATGTTTTTCTTCTAGTGAATAATTATGATGATGAGTTTTCCACAAACTTAAATTCATTTTCAATGATGCATATCAAACTCACCATTATGTAGTTTTTTCCATTACAAGGACTTTAATGATTATTATTGTGAATTTGGTAACTTTTGTTTTATCATGCACTTGGACTTCAATGGAAAATTTGTATGTACACATTCATGGTCAATACAAATTGGTTCAAAATCATCTAAGGACACTGTATTGTCCATGATTGTCATCTATAAGTTAATATCCAAAAAATAATAATGTTCAAGTAAGATATTGGTGACTACAACTCATAATAAAGAAGAAAACACCATTAACCATAAACAACAATGCAAGAAAGCAAAATTGTGTGACAAATGTAAAAGATTCAACACATAACTTCAATCTTTCAAATTGTAATGTAGTTTAAGTTTAATGTAGCAACACACCAAACCTTTAATAAAACAAAGATGATAACAAAGCAACAATTGTAATTCCACATTATTACACTATTCCAATCCCCTACTCCATGGTTGACACAGAAATAACAATTCCAACTTAAATTACTTTATTAAGAACTCCATTGTTGGTGTTGAAGGCATTAGTCCCTGTAATGATTCATGAGAAAAAATTGTATGTAAATTTTTAAACACCTATCAAAATACAATACAATCTTAAGGGGGGAATATTAGTCCCAATATTGGTTTTCCAAAAGATAAGTTAGTATGGTTTGGTAACAACTTGGCTAATAAGATATACAATATTGGCTACATTATAAAATATTAGTCAAATATGTTCAGTAATTCATATTATATTATATTTAGGTTTTACATACTCTTATTTTATTATCATCAAATACCAAAGTGTCATTAGTATACCAATCGAACACAAGTCTATACCTTCAAATATGCACAAAATGCATTATTTCCCAAAATGCCAATTAAAATGCAATAAAAATGATTATTAATTATTGGCATGCTATGATGATTGGTTCATGTGGTGATATTTAAATAATCCTTTGCATCATATCAAGTCCATTTTTCGGATTTCCATGTCTATCAATGGGGAGAAGGACATAATTAACATTTTATGTTGGATTTTTTTATATACCACTTGAGGTTTTATTTGGTTTTTTTATTCATGTTTGTAGATTCGAATTGGTGAATCATCAAAAAGGAGAGACCATGGGTGGAACCCACCAATAATCAACCACCATCCCACATACAAAAGAAAAACCATTCTTGAAATTCAATTGAACATATAGAAACAAGATTTTTTTTTTATTGAACTTAACCATGGCATAGAGGATTGATTATTGTCATAATCTAATAATGATTGAAAAGTTTTGGGAGAAAGTGGTTAATTATGTTGGAAATGTGCTCTTCCCATATCTTTTTAACTACTACTATTAAAGAAACAAAGTTGTAAAGGAATATTGTAGAAATATGGCAAATGTTGGTGTCTTTTAGTTGTACGTACTTGATTTCATTGTCAAGTTTCTTCATTGTGCAATTATTTTACATTTTAATTGCTTGAATTGCAAATTTTTGTACATGTCATGTTTGGTGCGTTGTAGATGTTATTATAGTTCATAGTTTGGAGTTATGTTTTTTCCTTTTGTTGAAACAAAAAGATTTAGTATAAATATAAGTTGATTTTTAACTAAGGTCTTAATTGATGCATTTGTGCACTGAAGCAAATGGTGTGTTAAAAGAGTTTGTACAAGTTAAGGTTTGTGTGCAAGTTTTATAAGGGGTTAGGAACTTGATATTAAATGAATTTTATTTCTTGTGAATGTATTAGTAATCTCAAGTTATTAAATCTTCTTGCAACATTTGTACTCATGTAAATGTCGTTTTACTAAAAAACATCATATTGTCTCAAGGTGAGATTTACATTCCACATCAAGTGCAAGTTCAATGTACAAAATGTAAGTAATTTTGTAAAAATAACATTCCTATTATAACAATATGACATGGAAGAATGTAATTCACATATTTTTGAAATGCATATGAACCTAAGTCTTGTGATTCAATACTACACATTAGTAAAAGAACCCACTTATAGATTTGAAACTAAAATGTTGTTATGGTAAAAAATATGATCAAAAGTTTGATTTCAATGTTGGAATATAATTTTGCATGACAAAGTTTTTGGGCAAATCTACTCAAGAACTCAAAAACAAAGATGCTTATTTGATATGATACCAAAAGTTGTTATCTAACATTTGCAATTCCATGTTATACACTTCTAATTTTGACTTCTTTATAACTATGCATATTGTGTAACTTTTAGTTTTATTCTTGCCTTGCTAATTTGTATGTTGTCCACTTTTATATTAAATTTTAACATTTGAATAAAAAAATGATATAATTAAGGTGTAATACAAAAACCATATGTGATTAAAATTCAAGTTTATTTATTCAAATTCTTTTAAAATTCTCAAATTAATTTAAATGTTTGAAGGAATTGACCACTGAACTTTTGAACCAACATCAATACTTTTAAAATAAGATCCTTGAAAATTCCCATTGTTTGGGTTAATAAAAGATATAAAGCCACCCAACAATAATAAACATTCCTAACTAACTCTAAGGGTTGATGTGCCAATAATACTGTACCTTGATTGAGTAAAGGTCATGCCACATTATAGTTAATAGTAGAGAGTGACATGGAAGTTTCTATTATTGAAAGTAGAAACATTTTCAGGTCCATAATAGTACAAGCCCTATTTTGATAACCACATAGTTGAAAATTAACTTAAAGAAAGAAAATGGTAGTGGTGGGGTCACACCTAAAAGAAATAACAACAAATAAGAGTCATTTTTGTAATGTTTCATGGCAAAAATCTAGGTGAGTTCGTAACAAAGTTGAATTTAGGACCAAAAAAAAAACTTATAGATTATGTATGTCCAAGAAGTGTTCTTCATTAATCTTGTTTAAACACAATTTTCCTCCATCTCAACTACATCTAAATAAACATCTCACACAATTTGTTATAGTCATGTAATAATCATAAAAGTCACCAATGACCTTCTTCACTTTAATAGAACTTAATTTGACTACATTTTTAAAACAACTCCAAAAATGCATTGTATTCATGGCATTATCACTAATTATCACATTCAAATTTAATGCAAAATGTTTGCCTTCATTAATCAATAAATAGTAAATATGGGACAATATATAGTGAAGGAAAATATAAATGCCACAAGTTGATTAATTATTATGGTCAAGTGATTAATACAATCAATGTGACGCGCCCCCAAGTCCTTTGTTAGACTCAAAGGAGTCTAACTATGTCAAAAAGCGAAAGTAGATGGGACTTGGTGCCGCTCCTAGCTTCTAGCACTAAAGGGGGAGAGAGGGGCATGCTGAAAGCTCCGGGATTAGACTAGGAAAAAGGTCAAGCTACTTAGTTATTCGGTCATGCATCTAAAACCAACCAACAAGTTGGTTAAAACTCATTCTGCACCCTTTTGGTGTTAGGACAAGCCACGGGCGACCTTGGACTCACTTGACTCACCACGGCCCGGACTCGGGGGAAGCCACCACCTTCCCCCATATAGTATTATCTGCATTACTCCGCGGCACCCGCATCCAAATGGCTTTTATTCCCGGGACTCCTAAGGAGGAGTCTCGAAACTGTCCCAGTTTGGACTCCCGGGACTTTGGGAACTCATAACTCTCGGCTCAGACCTCGGATTGGGATGAGGTCTAAAGTAATCTTGTAGCTCTCCTCAAGAGCTTTTCAACGGCGTGTTGCACTCCATCTGCACACACGGGGTCGGGTCGATTCCCGACTTTTTGTGGTCGGGAGTCAAACTGCCAGTTTGACTCCCGGCCCTTCTTTTGCCCATAACTTGTACTGCAAATGTCCAAATGGCTCATGCGAGGCCATTTTCAACATTTAAACTTCAAGACCTTTCCAACGGTATAAAGAACACCTCAAGGTGAGGTGTTTTGCCTTCTGCTGTCGAGCTCTGAAGTTGCGAGAGTCATGGAGGACTCAAAATTCCCACTTTTGGGAGTGTGAGTCTCATCCTCACACTTGCCTCAAAGTGTGGGTTGTGACACAATGGCTAGCCATTTAAATCAATCATTTTTTTCCAAATTCTTTTTGATATTCACAATATCATATGTGAATTTACAAAAATTAAACCGATTTTCACATCCATGTGGCATTAACTTGATCCAAAATTTGGCATGTACGTGCCATTTTATTGCAACTATAAAAGCTCTTCTCAGTCTATTTAAAAAATATATAAACAAAGGTCATCTTCAATTCTTAATGATAAGGATCGTGTGAACATTTGAAATCAATATTTATCTTTCAAGATGTTTAATTTGTGAAATATATCATCACATATTTATTACATATTAAATTTGAATATTTTTAATGGCAAGGGGAATGAAGAATTAGTATATATGGGCAATTTTTCAAAAAGTATGTTCATCCTTGTGCAGACTGCATAAACAATTTGATAGACAATTAATACTTAACTCATTTTCAAATCTACTACCCCGTTCCTTTTCCTTACCCATCAACATGAATATAGAAAAACAAATTAACATGTGCACTTTCACGTCCATAATATTTATATAAATTCAATTAATTGTATTCGAAATAACATAAATAACGATGATCTATTAGAAACCATATGGGAATGGAAAAAAAGGGAAAAAAAAAGTTGATTGTCATTCACATTGTGAAACAATGTGGAGCCCGAATGTGTTAAGTATGGTATGTAATGCCATTTGTTTCATTCTAACCATATGACTAAATCAAATACAATTCATTACGATGAGAAAATAAAACCCTCTTTCATTTGAATTATCCAACTTAAAAAACAACTTTACATTTGTATGCACACCAAACAATTTTTTTGCATAAACATTCCTCAAAGATCTCAAGTTAGAGAATTCAACAAGTTTTTAAAGCCTTGAAATTTTTGCATTAATGCCTTTCTTTTTGGACTTTGAATATGTCATAATGTTGAAAATTTTACTAAAAAATGGGAAGGCAAAGTTTCAAATTGGACTTCCCATAATTGATTTTTCATCCATCCATCATCCAACTAGCATGACTAAATTGTAAGGTATTGTTTCACTCTTTGCTTAAGAGATGGAGGATGCCATTTCATCCCAAGGTCAGGGTTAATTGATGAATGTTAGGATTTCAAACATTCAAAAAACATGGCTACTATGTGGGTTTCATTAATTAAAGGAAGAACAATCTCTTACTTCATTCATCAACTTATCAAAGTCATTTTTGGAATAATTTCAAAACCTAATTGTAGAAGTGTGTGATTTTGTGCAACCAATTTTGTTTTTACATTATGAAACTTTGAAGTTGTTAGCAAGTGAATGCATTAACCAATGTTGTTTGCTTGTATCATTAAACAAAATTCTTAAATTTATAACTCCATGTATGACTAATTTTGTAGTCATAGCACACATGATAAGATTAAAGGCCTTTAATTGTAGCAAATAAGTAGCAAAGGACAAGCATTCATTGAATGTTCAACATGACACTTTTCATCCTATAGTCATTAAGGACATGTCATAGAGGAGAAACCATATAATGTTGAGGTGTCATATAATGAATGATTAAAATATGATTGGAAGACATTGGACTAGTCGATTACTTGAATTTATAACTAAATTAATTAGTTTTTATATATTATTATTCTAGTAATGATGTTTCATTGAAACTGGTTTATGCAGGTTGGGTATTTTGGTGATTGTCATTGTGACAATTCCAAAATCATTCCAAATTATAAATCACTATAAATCAAATTCCAAATTAGAATCATTTCATGTTATTTGTCTTGCACCCTTTCAATTAATGTTTATGTTTGTTTGTATCTTATTTTTCTTACATTTTTTCAATGTTCTTTTTTGGTCTATTTGCATTTTGTTGTGAGTTTATTTAATGAATCAAACTTTCGTTGGCATTTGCGTACCAAATCAAAAATGAAAAAAAAATGGAACAAATTTACATATAGTGAATTTTTATAAAACTATTTGGGAAAGATGAAATTGATCACAACAAAATTATTATGTCCACGAAAAATAAGTTAATCGTTGTCACTAGTAGTGTGAGTAGTGTGGAACCCAAATAAAATAATAATTTCTAATAAGTAGGTAGGCATGTAATATGTCTAGGTAGATGGAAAAAGGCAAGTAATAGTTTAACCTACTTAACCTGACCTACGTAACTTGTTTAACCTACCTAACTACCTTAGTCTAGCCTATTAGCTTAGCCTTTTAGGAATGCAAATAAATTGCAAGTATTAGGAATCGAACCAAGTGCACCTTCACAATCATAAACCAAGTCCTTACTAATGGACTACGACATCTAAAGGTCTCCAATTGTGGTCAAGGTTTTTATTTCACATGTTTATTTCATATCATTACAAGATTATGAAGTAGGTAGCAAGTTGTAGGATCATATGTAGGAGGTAGTACATATGGTTATAGGAAATAGGAAATAAAAAGTAGGTAGGTTGATGAGGTAGGTAGGTGGGTGCATGGGTAGGTAAGTAAATGGGTGGGTGTGTGGGTGGGTAGGCAAGTAGGTAAATAGGTAAGTACATGGGTGGGTAAGTAAATAGATAGGTGGGTTGGTGGGTAGGTAAGTAAGTAGTAGGTGCATGGTTGGGCATGTGTGTAGGTGGGTAAGTAAATAGGTAGGTGGGTGGATGTGTGGGTGGGTAGGCAAGTAGGTAAAAATGTAAGTACATGGGTGGGTAAATAAATAGATAGGTAGGTGGGTGGGTTGGTGGGTAGGTAAGTAAATAGCAGGTGCATGGCTAAATACGTGTGTAGGTGGGTAAGTAGATAGGTGATAAATAGGTGGTAGGTAGGTAGGTAGGTAGGTGGGGGGGTAAGGTTGTCTATGTCCATATCAACTGACTTGTAGTCATTTTTTAATCATTGTAATGCCAATTGAATGTCCATGCCACTTTGTCATCAATCATGGATGCCATATAGATGAAATAAAAATGATGAAAATTGACACCTTCCATCTTGTTATCACCTCATCATAAAATATTTACATGCCCCATTAATATGTGATTAAGAATTTTTACACATAGGATTCAAAGTAATAATCTATGACCAAAGTCATACATATAATCATTTAGGATTTCAAATAGTCATAGATCTCTTGGTTGTAAAGGATTTTTTTTGTTAACCTTGTATTAATTAACCACACATCTAACCTTTTTGAGTGTTTAATTTATAATTATCAGATGCACAAATTTGATTTTTTAAAATGTTAAATATGTAGTTACCAAATGTATAGTTATGACCTTTTAAAATGTTAAATTTGTAGTATCAAATGTATAGATTTGACCAAGGTTGGCACCCATGTACCTTTGTGGATCTACTTGCAAGCTTGCATGAAAGTTCTGGTGAAATTTATCACCAACCTCCTTGATAGTTGTTGGAGTCCAAGTTGCAATAAATTGTGCTCTAACATGCTTTTCAATAATTATGATAGTTGTTATATATGTTACAATCCCCAATTCTACTACTTTTTTCGCTCATTTATCCTTTTTTTCTTTTCTTTTTCCTTATTTGATTTCTTTTGTAGTTGCCTTGTCCATGGCTTTTTTCCTTATAATGTGTTAATATTTAATGAAAGTCACAACATGTGACTGAGAGTAATCAATCAATGGTTTTTTTCCCCTTGTGCATCTTGTAGGTAAATGAGGTAATGAAAGCAAATTGTGTAACCTCATAGCTTCTTGAATCAGATTTGGAAGACTATGGATTTTTTGTACCAACTTAAAAGTAACCTTATCTAGGTTTACAATTTCCTTTAGTTGTTATTCTATCACAATAGGGTTTTGAGGCATGTTTACAAAGTAATTGTTGGTTGAATTCTAACATGTTGGTAGGATGATCTTCAAATGTTGTTTAATGGACTAATGTTTTAACTTTAGGAAAAGTTTTGTAGTAGCAGATTCCTCCTTCCATTGTTGACTTTGATTGTGATTAGTTTCTTCATCTAATATGTATTCCTCTTGATCACTTCCATGGTTGTTGATGCTTGTTGTAGTGTAAATTTTTGAAGGTTGAGTCTTGTTGTCCATTGCCTTGGTGTTGAAAGGTTAAATACCTATAGCCTTGAACCCAACCTTGATGTTTTTTTTTGTGAGAGTATGTGCATTAAAATGGGCTGGTCATTTAGCATAACCAAACATGACTAACTTGGGTTTAGCAACTGGTTAGGCAATGAACATGGGCTAAACAACAAGCAAAAAGGTGTCAAGCAACAAGGTTGTTGCCTTCTAATGATTAAATAAAAGAGATACATATGGTCACCATTGTGACCAAAACCAAAGGAAAACATGATCTAGGATCATCAAAGCGCAGACCAAGTAGAAGCGCTTAAAAAACACCCAGAAGACTGGAAGACTAAATAGGCTTCAATAATATTAAAATTTTGAGCTCAAAGTTTCAAAGCACATGTTTAGAAGACTAGTGCAAGTCACAACAATAATGGAGTTTCATGAAAGTTTCAAGAACATGTCCATACAACTTGAATTAACTTTAGTGACATTGAAATTTCAAGTTCAAAGTTCAAAAACATGTTTAAAAAACCAATGCATGCGACAACAATGATGGAGCTTGGAGCTAAAAGTTTCAAGAACATGAAATATAACAAAAATTTGTAGCAACATTTAGGTAGGCTACATTAATGATGGAACTTGGAATTAAAAGTTTCAAAAACATGAAATATAACCAAAATTTATAGTAACATTCAGGTAGGTTACATCAATGATGGAGCTTGGAGTTGAAAGTTTCAAGAACGTGGAATACAACCAAAATCTACAACAACATTTAGGCGAGTTCAAATGCATTTTCTTCTTGGTGATATGTTATTCCTACTTATGTGCTTCTTTTTCTTGATGCTGTCATCTAACATGTGATGCATTGTTTGTTGCTTCTTCCTAATTACAAACCTCTAAGAAAATTTGTGCCCATTGCTCATGGTGACAAATGTCCAATAAAACCAACATTTGTTGGCATTGAACCTTCAAGAACCATCACTATGGTAGAAGGTGGGAGTAGAAAGCTCTTGCTTTTACTTGACGACTATGTAAGAAAACATGCGCCCAATGTGGAGCCGCGTTTCTCGATGATGGGTGTCCAAAAAATCCGGTGCCCATAGACACACAATGGGTTTGTTGTGCCCACTATTGCGCCCATAGACTTGTGGCAATTTGGTGAACAAGAGCTTCTGCTCCTATTATTATTGATTCCTAGCCCTAGCTTTTGTGAAGATCTTGGACACATGTTCAAAACTGAACAATTATTTTGTAAATGTGTGGGTTTTGAGACTTTCATCTATTTTGATGATAGGACAGAAGATGTCCATAAAAAAATAAATTCTTGTTTGGTTATAGGTGAGTTAGTAAACTCTCTTGAGCTGTGATGTGTTTGAAACTTTGTTTTGAGTCATTTTTTACCACAAAGGGCATAACTTCCTCAATTTTGACTTGATTTAAGCGATTTACTTTCTCATATGCATGGGGTTTTTAAAAAAAAATCCCAGTGAGTTTGATGTAGGGTAGAGCCCAAGCCACAGGCTTTTACCAAGCATAAAGCACTTGGCAAATTTTAGTTTTTTTCAGTGTTTTTTTTCGTGATACTTGTAGGATACTTGCTGGGTCTCATGGGAAAGAAGAATGAAACACGAGCATTTTGACAAACAAAAGCCTTGCAGGAGCAGGCATTACCACAGTTCATGCAGGAAAAAATCCTTCTAGTAATAAGGCATCCTCCAACTACACTACAAAAATCAGCCCAGTGCTCTCTATGTGTAATTTCAATGGTGATCGTGGAT
>Ga0116228_10003997_pt1 | contig 13046 bp, 10 predicted proteins | sample S1TSphfallax_2_FD_89694 | JGI IMG/M metagenome (GOLD analysis project Ga0116228, IMG submission 89694) | Host-associated microbial communities from peat moss isolated from Minnesota, USA - S1T2_Fc - Sphagnum fallax MG | ecosystem: Host-associated > Plants > Peat moss > Unclassified | place... | reverse complement strand
CGTCCACCGCGATCTCGATGACCACCGGGCCGGGACGGCCGCAAAACACCTCGGCGAGCGTCTCGACCAACTCCTCGCGGTAACCCTCCCGGGTCAAGCGCACGAAGCGCTTGACGCAGGGCGTCAGCATGGCCTGAGAAGGCGCCTCCTGGACGCCATGGCTGCGCAGACGATCGCAGCCAATATCCGCGCTCTTCACTTGGCCGGCCAAGACAATCAGCGGGATCGAATTGATATAGGCCGAAAGCAGAGAGGTGACGGTGTTGGCGATGCCTGGGCCGGAAGTCACCACCGCGAAGCCGGCCTTGCGGAAATCGGCGGCGGAGGCATAGCCCTCGGCGGCGGCGACGGCCGCCTGTTCGTGCTGGCAATAAATCGCTTTCAGCCCGGCCTGGGTTCCCACCGCCCGGTTCAGGTGCATGGCCATGCCGCCGGTAAGGCTGAATACCGTATCGGACCCTAAGGCCCTGACCAGGGCGACGGCGTAGGATGCGATGTTGGCAGGCGCCGGCTGGGAGGCTAGCGCGGCATGCTGAACGGCCGTCGTCGTAGAGTCCTTTTCAATGGCGGCAACACTCATAAGGTCGCTCTTTCCCGACTGGCGATACGTCTGGCGAGGCAAAACTGTAGAGGCTGGATGGAGGGGAGGTTGGGCGTATGCGAATCGCCGAACACAATCTTCCGCGCCGTCTCTCTAAGGTGAAATTTATGGGTGAATCGCAGGTGCAAGCCAGCGCGAAATTGACGGCCTGGCTGGCCAGGGGCGATTGTGGCGTCGCCATCACGGGCGCCTCTGGTTGGATTGGTCGGGCCTTGGTCCATTCCGCGCTCCAGGCGCAGCGAAGCTGGGCGCCTAGCCGGCTGCGACTATTCGGATCGCAAGGGCGGGAGATCCAGGTGGCGGGTCGAACCTTGCCCATCGAGTCCCTGCACAATGCTGCGCCGCTCGGTGATGGAGCATGGATCATCGCTCATCTGGCGGTGGCGGGCGCCGACCGCTTCGCTGATCCCAAGGCGCGCCGCCTTCGAAACGACGCGATGCTGGCTAGCGCCCTACGTTTGGCCGATATGGCCCACGTGCGTCGATTTGTTTTCTCCTCGTCCGGCGCGGTCAACGCCCAGCCCCAGACCGACCACGACAAGCAGGCCTACAATGACCTGAAGCGGGACCAGGAAGCGGTGGTTCGCGCGTGGGCCGGCAAGACGGGCGTCCCCGTGCTTATACCGCGCATCTTCAACGTCGGCGGGCCTTATATGAACCATGCCGAGCGTTATGCCCTGGGCAGCCTGATCATCCAGGCGAAGCGCGGCGGACCTATCCGAATCCACGCGCGGCGGCCTGTTCTGCGATCTTACGTGCATGTCCTGGAATTGGCCCGCGTCATCTTCAACTCGGCGTTGGATGATGCAGCGTCAACGACCTTCGACACCGCCGGCGATGAGGTGGTGGAGCTGGCCGATCTGGCTGCAGCCGTCGCGCGCGTGCTCCACTTGCCTCGGTTGGTTATCGAACGGCCGCCGCTAGACGTAGGGGCTCATCCGGACCGCTATATTGGCGACCAGGCGTCCTACCGGGCGGCGCTGGGTGGCCCGCCCCTTGGTCTGGACGCCATCATCGGCGACACCGCCGCATGGTTTATTTAGCGCGTCCGCCAGAGCTGGCCGTCGAGGGAGCCCGTGCTCATCTCGTACTGCAACTGCTTCAGGCGGATGAACAGCCGCGAGTCGAAGGTCTCGCCTTTCAACCCTTGGCCCTTGAGCCAGTCCGCCACCTCGGCCACGCCGCGCTCTAGCTTCCACAGTGGGACGAAGCCCGGCAGGCGGTGCAGCGCTTTGGAGAAATCCACGCGATAGGATCTCGGATCGCCTCCCGTCTCACCCGTGATCACGAGCTGCGAGCTGGGAAAGGCCTGCTGCACCGCTTGGGCGATGTCCTTCACCTGATAATTGGCGTCGGTTCGGCCGATATTGAAGGCTTGGGCGTGCACCGCCTCACGCGGCGCCTCGCACGCACAGATGGCGGCGAGGCTGATATCCTCGATATGGGTCAAGGGGCGCCAGGGCGAACCATCCGACATCACCCGCACCGAGCCGGTGGTAAACGCCCAGCCCGCCAGATTGTTGACCACGAGGTCGAAGCGGGGGCGGGGGCCCAGGCCATAGGCGGTGGCGTTGCGCATGAACACCGGCGAGAAGGTGCGGTCGGCCAGGGCCATCAACCCTTCCTCCGAGCGCGCCTTGGAGATCGCGTAGGCCGAGACGGGCTCCAGCGGCGCGGTCTCGTCCAGCGCCCTCGCGCCTCCGGCCGCGCCGTAGATCGAGCAGGAAGAGGCGAAGACGAACCGCTCGACGCCCATCCTCTTGGCGAGGCGCGCAAGATTGAGCGTGCCTTCAAGGTTGATATCAAAGGTAAGCTGAGCATCGAGCGCGCCCATCGGATCGTTGGACAGGCCAGCCAGGTGGATGACGCAATCAACGCCCTCAAGATCGGCGGCGGTCACCTTACGGATGTCGCGGACGATCTGCCGATCCGCTAGGGCGTCCGCCTGTGGCCGAGAGAGGCATTCTTCAAAATAGCCGATGTCTAGACCGACGACGAAATGGCCGCGGGACTGGGCCATGCGAACCAAGACAGGGCCGATAAAGCCCTGATTGCCGGTGACGAGCAGGCGCATGGGACGTCCCAGGGCTGGGCCTAGCGGACGGGTTGAAGAATGTCTTGCGTGGAAGGCCAGTAGCGCAGCTTCTTGGCCACGGCGGCTTCGCCGCTGGTAATGCGCTTTTCGCCGTCGCCCAAGAGTTGGGGCAGCACGCGCAGTTGATCGACCAGGGTGTGCAATTCGTCGGGCTGAAGCGACGCTGATTGGTCCGAGCCGTACATGGAGCGGTCCAAGGTGATATGCCGCTCGATCGCCACCGCGCCCAGCACAGCCGCCATGATGGTCGGCTCTAGCGAGGTCTCGTGGCCGCTGTAGCCGACGGGCGCGCTGTAGCGCTTGCGCAGCGTCTCCATGGCCATCAGGTTAAGCTCGGCCACAGGCGTGGGGTAGGTTGAGACCGTGTGCATGAGGATGAAGGGGCACTCTGCCGCGCGCATAAGCTCTACCGCAGCGTCGATCTCATCCAAGGTGCACATTCCGGTGGACATGAAGGTGAGTTTGCGTTCCGCGGCCACGGTTTCGACCAGGGCGCGGTTCGTAAGCATAGCCGAGGCGATTTTGTTGTAGCGCAGTTTGTACTTGGCCAGGAAAGCCTGGCTGCCGACGTCCCAGGCCGAGGCGAACCAGTCTATGCCCAACTTGCGGCAGTAGTCATCGATCTCGTCGTACTGGGCTTCGCCGAATTCCAAGCCTTGCTTCTGAGCGCGCTGGGTATTGCCCCAAGGACTCTTGCGCGGCTGGTCCAGAACCTCAGACGTATAGACCACATCAATGGTGCGCTTTTGGAACTTCACAGCGTCGCAGCCGGCGGCCTGGGCTACGTCTATGAGCTGTTTGGCCAGGGCCATGTCGCCATTGTGATTGATACCGATCTCGGCGATCACAAACACCCTCTCAGCCACCGGCCAGGGCAGGTGCGCAACCGTCCGGACAGGCAGCATCGCAGGGCTTGGAATGGGCTTGATGTTCATTCTTTCGGTCCTGAACGACGCGGTTACAACAGAGGTGCCGTCAGATCCCCTGTATGATCAATCTATTCAGGCGACAAAGGACATTGTTCAAAATCAAAGGGCGATTCAGCGCGGATCGCCAGAGCCAAGTTGTCGCGGTGGGCGAGCCAAATGGCCGGTCCAATCGCGATCGCTATCCCGCGATGGGCGTGCGCATAGGCAGCCGCTATCTCGCGCAGCCGACTGGGGCGATGCGTTAACCTCGGGCACACCACGAATCCCCATAGGATCGACCAGGCCGCCCACGCGGCGCGGAGACATCCCTCATGGCGAAGCTGGAATGCGCATTGGCTGAGGCCGAGCTGAAGCCTTGCGAAGCCCCCCCCCTTCTGAGCGTTGTAATTCTTAGCTTCAAGCGCGTCGGGGAGCTGAAGCTGGCGGTAGAAAGTTTTACAAGCCAGTTGACCGACGGCCTTCAAGATAAGGTTGAGATAATTATCAGCGATAACTGCTCGGGAGGCGCCACGCTTGAATTGATACGCGCCTTGGCGAAAGAACATCCGAGCGTGAGCTATGTCGCCCACCAGCGCGACGAGGGCGGCTACTTCAACATGTTCGCTGCGCCCTGGCGAGCGCGGGGCCGCTACACTTGGTTATTCGGCTCGGACGATGTTCTCCTGGATGGCGGCTTGCGTGGGGTCGTGGCGCTGCTGGAGGCCGAAAAGCCGGCCTTCTTGACGCTGAACAAGCGCGCCGCCAATGCCGACCTGACGAGTTTGGTGTGGGAGCAGGCCAACACCATTCCCGACGCCCGCTTCGAGGGCTACGCCGATCTCTTCGCTGCCGTGGGCGTCAACCAGTTGGCGTTTCTAAGCTGCCAGATCGAGAACACCGAGCGGGCGCGCAAGCTGGACCCCTCGTCCTATTTGCGCACCGACACCCGCCATCCCCATGTGGCTGCGTTCCTGGAAAAGCACCATAACGGACTATGTCTGTACAGTTCCGCAAACCAAGTGGTGCATAGGCTGAACAACTCGCTGATCGTGGATTATCACCCTGGCAATTTCTTCGATTTCGCAGCCGCCCTGCCGGCTCTGCTGTGGGATGTGATGCACAGAGTTGGCGCGCCCAAGGACCTTTTTGAGCGGATAACGGGCGATAAGCGCGTGGCGACCTATGACCCACCGCGGATTACCTTCGTCGACACCATGTTCGAGAACATGCTGAGGGCCGCTTGTTTCAGCCGATTCATGGGTGACTCGCACCGTTATGTGATCGAACAGATTCTGGACCATTGCCGGCCCCATCGTCGTGAACAGTTCGCCCAGCTATGGGAACTGACCCAGCGGGTTCAGGAGATGGAACGTCAGTCCAAAGACGCCCAGTCCAGGTTCGAAGAACTCCGTGACCAGGTGATGAAGACATCATCCCTATTCGCCTGATCGGAGACGCTGTAAGGGGCTTTGCCAGCTGAAATCCACCGCGCGGTAGGTTGAACTCCGGTTAAGCCTGAGCCGGGCGTTGGTAAACTAAATGCGGGCTGGCGTTGGTCGGCTGACACTTGATAAAGCTGCGCTCGACTTCGCCCAGCCTCAAGCCTGCCTGACGATATTCCCCTTCATCGCCGCCGAGCCGTCGCCGGCGAGATCCACACTGGTGCTGGCAAGGCTGATCGGCCCCTCGAGGGCGGCGTTGACGCGGTCGATCCCCGCCTTCACGCCAGGCTGGCGGGCGAAGAGATAGCGAAGGGAGATGCGCTCGTGGTCGGCCACGTCCGGCTGAGTGCCGTGTAAGGTGCAGGGATGCCAAAGGGCGGCGTATCCCGTCTCGCCGGTCAGCACTTTCTGACGAACCTCCGCCCGGCCGCCTTGTCGGTCCTCGTACCTCCAGGTTTCGGCGCTGGTCCGCGCAAGGGCGTGCGGAAAGACGGTTGCGCCGAGGCGGTGGCTGCCTTCCAGGAGGTAGAGCGGCGCGTCGGCCTGCGTCACCGGATGGAGATAGACATAGAGGGTCAGGAAATCGGCGTCGCGATCTTTGAAGTCGATCAGGTCCTGGTGAAAGTCGATGCCGTAGAAATAGGTGACATCGCGAAATTCCGGCCGGACGAAGGGACCGAGGTTGTTCACGGGCGCTCCCTCGATGCGCGCCTTCAGCCAGGCGGGGATCGAGCGGGCGGGAACCCCGCACACCACCTTCTTGTCGAGGATCTCGTAGTCGGCGCCCAGAATCGCCGTCAGGGCGGAGACAACCTCCGGCGCGCGTTCCACGAAGGCCAGCGCGTCGTCGAACCGCCCCAGAAGGTTGCGTCCCGGACGCGGGTTCACGCCCTTATACTGCGGATCGGCGTCGAACTCGGCTTGTGAGAGGAAGAGGTTGTGGTCGAAGGCGCGATCAGCGCGGATGGCCTGCAGCAGCGCGCTCGCCGCGGCGGCGTCCAAGGGCGCGGGGAAGATGTGTGCGCCGGTCGTCATAAGATCGTCTAGCGCCGCGCCGCCGAAGGCTTGCGCCCGCACCACCATGTTCATGGGAAAGCCCCGCCGAATGCAACAGCCGGACGTTGGCCAAAGAGAATTAACGCCCCCTGAAGAGAGGAGGGTGCTGTCAGCCCAAACTTGCCAGCCAAGGCCATCGTGACTGACAGGCTCCGCTCATACGGAGCGGCTTTGAAGGAATCGGAGCCGCCGATCTCCAGCAGACGGGTTACAGGTTAAATAATCGGGCTGAAAAAAGCCACTTGCCCTTCCGACGAAGAGAGCCGGCGATGTTGAGGTTTAGGAGGATGAAGACCTTGCAGATATTCGCCTCCGTCCATGCCTCATTCCACAACCATTTTAGCCAGGAACGCCATCTCGTCAGCCGGGAAGAATACCGAAGTCGCCGCTCCGCCGCCCTGGCGGAGTGGAAGGCGGTCATGGGGTCAATTCACCTCGGGTCTGGGCTGAGTCCGCCCTCGCGGAGACAAGTTGAGGTTGGACTGACAGCACCATTTAACTTGGTGGTGCGGAGGCTAACGCGCGGGCGGCGCTCGTCAGCTCAGATCGCGGGCCAGTCGAAAGCCGTTAGTGGGATACCGGTCGCCGGGGCTGCCGGGCTCGCGACGAAAGACGCGAATTTTCTTCAGGTCGTCGGACCAGGAACCGCCCCGGAGGACCCGATGGCTACAGGGCCCCTTCTCGAATGCGGAGCCGTCCGACGGGTAAACGGCAGGCTGATCAGTATAGCAGTCCTGTAGCCACGACCATACGTTGCCGAGCATGTCGTTGAGGCCAAACCGGTTTGCAGGAAAGACTCCAACGGGAGAGGTGTAGGCGAAATGGTCGCTGCAGCCCAGCTCCACGATAGGATCTCCGGGTATGGCCCTATGATAGGTTTCATCGGCCCCATTCAGTCGGCTGCAGAGTTGGTCGCCGGGCTTGCTCGCCAGCGACTTCAGATCGTCGGCTGCGTAACGCCACTCTGCTTCTGTTAGAAGGCGGTAGGGCTTCCCGGTTTTTCGCGATAGCCACTGGGCGTAGGCGGTGGCGTCGTCCCAGCTGACGCAAACGACGGGATCGTTCTCAGTCTGCGGAAATCCAGGGCTGCGCCAGTCGCCGTGTCCATCGACCATGTCGCCGGCCCTGGTCAGTTTGAAGCAATTTGCGAGCGGGCGCCGTCCGGTCTCAGCCAGAAACGCCGCGTAGTCCCGGCGCGTGACATAGGATTTGGACACAGCGAAGCTGCGGACGATCGTCAGCGTTCGAGGCTGTCCCCAAGGATCGCGGGCGAGCTCGGTGTTCACCGAGACACGACCAGGCGGCAAAGCCACCATTTCGGGGCACGTCGCCGTGCAATCTGTGAAGCTCGCCGGACCCCTATAGGGTTGAACGCTCGCCAACAGGGTATCGACGAGGTGATGCACGGGCTCTAAGCGCAGGCTGACGGCGGCCAGGAGGCCGATGATGCAAAGCCCCCCCGCGACGAAAGCGAAGGGTCCGGGAAAGGAGCCCGTCCATAGGGGACGCTTCCATGGGGGACGCTCCCAGAGGGGACGCTTCGGGGCGTGAGAGGCCGGATCGGCCGCGCCGCAAACGCTCAACCGAAACCCGACCCGATGTATGGTGTCGATCTTGAAGGCGCCGCTGGCCTCGGCGATGCGACGCAACCGTCCGATGCATCTGTGCAAGGCGTCATCGCCGACGATACGCCCCTGCCAGCAGCGGGCGATCAATTCATCGCGCGAAACCACCTCGTTCCTATGCTCGTGCAGGACCACGAGCACCTGCATGATCCGCGGCTCAAGGGTCTCCCGCAGATCGGGGCCTTCGATCTCGCGCGCCGCCGGCCGCGCCATCAGTAGGCCCATTTTAAAGGGCGGCTGACGACTAAGAACGACGGGCCTGGATCGCGCCGACTCAGCATAGGCGGCGTTATCGACAGAGGATAATGTCATAGTTTCATCTAGCCGATTATCATGGCAGTTCGCCGACCGCTGAGATTCAGCATATCGACCGGTGTTTTTGCGAAACGACGCTCTTGAAGATTGTCGTAATGCTCAGCACCGGCTTTGAACTCGAACACAACAAGCCATGTTCTGCCGGTAGGATCGGAATTCGGCGCATCGTAGCCGCCATCAATTGAGCATAGGCTGCGCCGACCAGCGCCGCTTTCTTGAACGCGATGGCGAATACCGGCCTTTTCATGTCGTATCCGATGAACTGACGACAGAGTTTATGCAGGCTCTGCGGGGCTCCGCATCCCCCAAATGGGGGATACCGCATGGACGCTTCATCTATTCGGCCAGATCGAAAAATGCTGTAACTTATGATTTAGAGCCTTTTTATCCGATCTGATCGACTCGATCAGATCGGAAAGGGCTCTAAGGCAACATCCGTATTTTTGCGATCAATTCGGCCTGTCCGTGTGCGTTCATCTTTATCGAGATCGCCTTGAGCTGGGCCTTCACGGTGCTTTGAGACACGCCCCGGCGCGCGGCGATCTCGGGGATGGCGCGGCCCTGCGCCAGCTCCGCCGCCACCAGGGCTTCGCGCGGGGTCAGGCCCCAGACGGCCTGCAACTGCCCCTGCAGCGTATCGGGCGAGGCCAGCGGGTCCTTGAACAGGATCAAGGCCACGCTCGGCCCCGATCGCCGGCTGATCGGTGCGATGGAGATCAGATACTCGATCCCCGCCACCGTCTCCAGACGCAGCGATGACCCGGATGGTTCGACCGGCGCGGTCGCCAAACCGATCGCCCGCATTAGCCGCCCCTGCTGGTCCTGCGAGATCGCGCAAAGGACATTGTTCACAGCCTTGAAGACATCCGCCCGCCGCAGGACGATTTCGGCCGCTTCGTTGTGCTGGACGATGCGCCCATCCCGCCGGACGACGACGGACGCCAACGTCGTGGCGTCCCAGGCCGCCTGACCGGCCTGCGTGAGCTTGCGTTCGCTCGCCAGCCGGCCCCGCAACGTGAGCGCGCCACGAAGGTGCTTGACGATCCCGCCAAGGCGCTTGGCGTCCGCCTCGTCGAACGAGCCGGCGCGGCGATTGCGGTGAACGCCGACCAGCGCCGTCCCCCATGTTGTCAGGTGCGCGCCGCCGACAGCATAGAAGGTGTCGTCGCCGTTCTTGCGGAAGAACTCGTTGAAGAGGACGCTCCCCTCGAACGCGCTTTCGGTGACGCCGACGTCGCCGATGGTGACGCCGTTTATATAGCGCTTTGAAAAGGCGACCTTCGCCCATAGGTCATGGTCTGCGAAGGTCTCGGCATACTGCTGCATCATTTGCGGCGAGAAATAGCTGTAGTCCAAGACGTCCGCACCGCCCTCGGCGCCGAACCAGGCGAGCATGGCCGATCGACCGCCGCAGGCTTGCGCCAAAAGCACAGGCAGACGGCCCGACGCCTCCGGGTCGAAGGCGGCCTCGTAGATGTCTTCGGTCCTTAGCGTGGTAGGCACGTTGATCCCCCGACCCGACTTCACCCCCGCCAGACGTCACTCGTGTAAGTCATCACAGTTTTACGTGACAAAACGGCTGTCGAGGCGTCGTTCGATTGAGCCCGCCAACCCTCCAAAAATTCACCGCCCGCTCTACGGCAGCATTCGCATCTTGGCGATCAGCTGCGCCCGCCCGTGGCCGCCCATCTTTGCCGAGATGGCCTTGAGTTGGGTCTTCACCGTGCTTTCCGACACGCCCCGCCGCGTGGCGATCTCGGGGATGGCGCGGCCCTGCGCCAGCTCCGCCGCCACCAGGGCTTCGTGGGGGGTCAGGCCCCACATGGCTTGCAACTGCCCTTGAAGCGTATCCTGAGGCTGCAGCGGGTCCTTGAACAAGATGAGCGCCAAGCTCGGCCCTGATCGCCGGCTGATCGGCGCGATGGAGATCAGATACTCGACGCCCGCCGCTGTCTTCAACCGCAGCGACGACCCCACCGGTTCTGCAGCGGCCGTGGCCAGACGGATCGCCCGCATCAGCCGCCCGTGCTGGTCCTGAGAGATAGAGCGCAAGACATTATCCCGCGCTTGAAAGGAATCAGCCCTGCTCAGGACGGTCTCAGCGGCGTCATTCTGCTGCACAATACGGCCGTCCGTCCGGACGATGATGGAAGCCAGGGTCGTCGCATCCCAGGCGGCGCGTTGCATGCCCATTGCACGCTCAGCGGCGGCTAAGCGGCCACGCAATGTGAGCGCAGTGCGAAGACGGCGCATGATATCGGTCAGCCGCGTCTTATCATCGGTGCTGAACGGGTCGTCCCCGCGATGCCGATAAATGCCGAGCAGGCCGTTCCCAAACACCGAGGTCTGTGACCCGCCCAGGACATGAAAGATGTCCTCGCCGTGCCTGCGGATGAAATCGTTATAAAATATGGTGGACTTGAAGTGGCTTGAGGACACGATGTCTTCGTCGGAAAGCATTCGGTTGGCGAATCGCGGCGTCATCGCCTTGATCGACCAGACATCGTGCGGCGCGAAGCAATCCACATAATCAGCCATCATCTCGGCCGACAGATGGCTGTAGGCGAGCACGTCGGAGGTTCCATCGGCCTGGAGCCATGAGAGGACGGCGGACCGACCGCCGCACGCCTGCGCCAACAAGTTAGGCAGCTGGTCGAGAGCCTCCGGATCGAGCGCCGCCTCATAAATGTCTTCGCTTCGTATCATGGCAGCGCCGCGATCCCAGACCCAGCTTCTAGAGCGCAGGCAATCATAACTTCATCACTATGAAAAGGTAGAGAATTAGAAGTTTCTTGTAGGCCACTCCTTTAGCCTCAGTTTATCTGAAAAATTGGTATTATAAATCAAGATTCATAGATATATAAAAATTATAGAGGATATTATATAAATTCAAAAAGAAGATTATAATAAAAATTATTGCGTATATGATATTATTATTAAGCTGTAACCTGGACTGTTCTCGTTTTAATTATACCTAGAGAGGCGTTGCCCCTAAGGTGAGGTGAGCGCCAAAATATCGAGTCCCCACGCCGAACGAAATGACCCCGAACATGATGCAGTCGTTTCCCGGCGGCCATTGGTGCGCCAAGGCGCCCTTCGGAGGAGGCATCCTTCCGGCCGTTCCGTAGAGACGCGCTAATTTCCACATGCTCGAGCAGTTCGGACCGGCCTCTCTTGGTCCGTGCCGCATTCAGCTTCGCCAAATTACTGGACCTGCGATCCAGGAGATCTGGAGCCTGGTAGAGCATCGTGAAAGCTGCGATCAGGGGCCAGTCGAACATCATCTGAGATGCTAGACGGCTTACGGTCTGGTTGAAGCGGGCCGCATCGGCGGTGGCGGCCTTGCAGTAATCGAACCATGACGGTTCGACCGCCAACGTACAGTGTCGATTGATCAGGTCTAGATCGGGAATCTCCCTGCAAGATACCTTAAAGCGCTTCAGGTAGGGCCCTGTCGATGGCGCGGCCCTTGGCTTATCAAGATCGAATTCGACGTAGAGCGGACATAGGTTGGCGTCCGCTTCATATCCCGTGAAAAGCCACGCCATACCCCGGCGTTCACCGGGGATGAGTTCGACCAGAGCGCCCGAGCGGGCGTTGGTGGCGAGCGCATCCAGCCCCTGGAAAGACGGCCCGTGTGAGCCCAAGGCCTCAACCCGAGCCCGGTCCATCCACTCGATCCAGAATACCTCTGCAGGCAAGCGCAACAGATCGATGCTCTCGCTCAAGGTCTTGGCTTCAAGCACCGCAAAATCTGTACAGAAAGCGGTGGCTGGCGCATCAAGTACAAAACGATGCACTGTATTTTGAAGTTTTGACTTAAAATTAGCCGCGGTTTGCACAAGAAACGCTTTGCCCAGGGACTCGTGCTGTATCTGAAAGTCCTGCTGGCTAACGACCCTATCCAGTAACCGCATACTTCACACACGATACGAGCAGATGGGCATGGGGAGGGGTGGCGTTGACGGAGAGGTCATTCGCCGCTGGGCGCGGTTGCGCGAAACAGCCTCGACACCTCCGGCGCATGCACGGCGTCAATGGCGTGCGCGACGCTGGTTTTGAAGCACTCCGATTTTTCAATGGCCCGGATGTACTCGGACGCACTGAACGAGGACCCGCCACAGGCTTCGATGGCTGCGTCGTGGAGGCGAGAAAGGAACACAACGGCATCCGCAGGGCGGCGAAGATCGAGCCCCTTGAAAGGCACCCGAACGGCCGTGGGCTCTTCCGAAGGTTCGAGGGCCGTCGATCCTGTTGGGAAAGTCGCAACCGCGAGGGCGGCGCAAACCGCGGCCGAAAAACTTAAGCGCGAAAAGCTTGACGTGGTTTCCATCGCAATTCCTCTCCTTTGTGAGGGCTTAGCGATGGGAAGGATCGCAACTCTTGGGCGCCGATCCATGTCGGACTCCCGATGAAGTTCCGATGGTTTGCCGATGGAGGGCGGATATGGGCCGAGATTTGGCCGGCGGTGTAAAATGCCCATGCCTGGCCTTAACCAGAGGCTGCTCGGACGGAACTGAAACGTTAACTTGAGCCGGCCGCAAGAAGGCTTCCCCTTCTCCGATTTCAGGCGGCTACGGTGGCGGTGGCCTACGCGTCTTGAGCGGCGGCTCGAAAAATCCGGAGTGTTGGTCGGGTTACGAGGTGGGTCTGAAGATTGAAGGTTTTGTAGACGGCGGCTTGGGCTGAGAGGAATCTTTGGGCTGACCCTTGGGATTTGCGTATTTGAAGCCCCACGTACCGCATGAGGGCTTGGATTCGCGCGTGCTTTCTCCTGTGATGCAAAGACGATCTGAGGTCGGCTGCCCGAAAATGGGGGTTCCGGGGCTGGGAACCGCATCGTCAAAAGTTTGGGCTGACAATGCCCGCATTGCCCATGGGGGGAGCTAGTTGCCCGTGGCCGCCTGGACGAAAGCCTCGAAGATGCGACGCATTTCCGCGCGATAGAGCATAAACTCCGGGTGAAACTGGACGCCCAACCAAAAGCGCTTGGCCGGATCCTCG
>Ga0116228_10003995_pt1 | contig 13046 bp, 16 predicted proteins | sample S1TSphfallax_2_FD_89694 | JGI IMG/M metagenome (GOLD analysis project Ga0116228, IMG submission 89694) | Host-associated microbial communities from peat moss isolated from Minnesota, USA - S1T2_Fc - Sphagnum fallax MG | ecosystem: Host-associated > Plants > Peat moss > Unclassified | place... | reverse complement strand
GGAAGAACAAACAAGAAGAAGATTGTGTAAGAACAAACAACAAAAAAGGTTTGTGGATTTCTAAAATGAGATAGATTTTGCGGAAGAACAAACAAAAAGAAGATTTGTGTAAGAACAACCAAGCAAGAATTTTGTTTTTGCAAGAACAAGCGAGAAAAGATTGTGGAAGAACAAGCAAGGAAAGGAATTGTGGATTCTCAAAATGAGATATATTTTGTGGAAAAACAAACAGCAACAACAACAGGTTGTGGATTTACGGATGTGCGAAACAAGGGAAGGAGTGTGCACTCACTAACCAACAAAGAGTGAGTTCCCAAAGGACTGGAATGTGGATGGGGGACCCCCACAAAAGTCTCCCCAAAAAAACCATTAAAAAACAAAAGAAAAACGCTCCAAAGTCCAAAAGTCCTTAAAGGAGGATGCCCAAGAACAACGAACAACAACTCCGACGCTGCTCCAACCCGAACCATTACCGACGACATGCATACCCACATCGCCGATTCTCTCTAATTCAAGTCCTTGTTGCTCGTGTGGTGGAGCATAATGTTTGCACATACATCGGATTCCATCACTCTAGTCTTCTTGTGACTGGGAGCAGGTCGATCGTCAGTCGGAGTCGTTTTGAAGTAGTTTTGGATCGACAAGGGAAATAATAACAAAAAAAAAGAAGCTTTTGTGGGTTGTGGGGTTTGAGGTTTTCAGTTGCTTGTTTGTTTTGGCAGAACTTCTTCTGGGAAATTAGGGTTTTCCGGTACTCGGTTTCTTGTCTGAATGCTTCACCGCTCTTTGGAAACCTAATTTGTCTCTTTCCGTTCTTCAAGCTTTCAGATCCGCAGCAGTGGTCAGTGGACCTGCGGAATCTGCCGAGAGAGAGAGAGAGAGAGAGAGAGAGTTCTTTGCTGTTGAGTGAAGAATTGAACCGAGTATTATGGAGAAGGTGCTGGGTGTTTTCAAGCCCAAACCAACTCCCCAGGAGCAGCTCCGGGAGTGGCAGCGGAAGCTGAGACAAGAAGCTCGAAACGTAGAGCGTCAGGTCCGAGGTATGGTTCGTCTCTTTGCTCATCACCCCACCCCCCACCTCCCTACCTGCTTTCCTGCCTTCTTTAGGCTACCGTGCAAAGATCCTGAGATGATTTTTCTTGTTGTACAATCGACTGGCACAAAAACCTCAACATCCACAACATGATGGGGATTGTCATTTCTACATGGGGTTGGGGATTTCTGTTACGCCCCTCCTCCAGTTTTCATACTTGTTTTTTGGCTGTTAGGTTTTTGGCTTCAATCCAGAAGTATTATATTGTATCCAGAATTTCTTCATCACCGCTCTACTTCACAAGACACTCTTCCTTCTCCAAAGATGACAGAAACACAAAAAGGCTTTCTCTCAAGTTTTTAAATATACGATTTGTTGCTGATGATGTTTGTGGTCTGGAAGTCTGTTTTAAGTGCATGGATTTGAACTTATCTTCACTATTTCTGAGGCATCGGATAATATTCAATCTTCTGGAGGTGCTGCTGCCTCAAATATATGCATGCCCTCAAGTCATGATTGGAATGCATTTTATCATGTTTGACCTCAAATAATTGTTTGCAGAAGATTTGCTTCTTTGGTTTGCACATTATCAGTTTGTGGAGTTTGAATTCACTTGTGAGGTGTTGAACAGGATGTGTGTAATGACCATTTTTGCATGATTTGTGAGACTTGCAGAAATTCTGCTATGTACCCCTGATATCTGTCAGTGCAATGGCTGAATTGTTGGTTTTTGGCATGAGCAGATATTCAACGGGAAGAGAAGAATGTGCAGAAGTCCATTAAGGAAGCTGCCAAGCGCAATGACATGCAATCAGCCAAGGTGATTGTATAATGTGAGAAGTTGTTCAACATATTCCAAGTGAGCTGAACATTTGGGACGCTAGTTAGTGGTGTAAATCAAAAGATGGTTTTATCTTCCCACGTTCGGTTGGGGGTGCATGATTTGTGGGGGGTCTACAAACAGGAGTTTCAACATTGGGTGAAGTATTTTGGAGATATATCTGGAGAATCCTAGCTTGCTTGGGATTGAAACCTCCAGCTTATATTATATGCATTGGCATGCTGCTCGAAGAAAAAAGAATCTCCTGGAAATCTGATTTTTGGCATACCTTTTCCTCTCCAAAGTACTAGATCTCTGAAATACAGGAATGCTTCTTCGAATGATCTATGACTGGGGTTTTCTTTCACATTACAGGATCAAGGATTATAGATGTAGCATCCACCTTAAGGTGTTAACTTTGCTCACCTATTCAGGGCAAAGTGTTGGGACTGAGGCTTTTAGGTTCAGGGAAAATCACAAAGGTGTGATTAGGGCTCTGATGAGAGTTGTAACTTCAGAGCTTTAGAGTTGTTGGTGTAGATTTTTTCAGTCCAGGTTCTAGTCTGTGGGGTTAGGGCTCAAGTTAGGAGTGACAATGTAACTGACTATGGTTTTTTCGTTTCTGGGCTGCAGTCACTGGCAAGGGAGCTTGTGAGTTCACGCAGAGTGGTAGACCGCCTATATGCAAATCGAGCACAACTCAACTCTATTTCTATGCATTTAGGGGAAAGTGTTGGTAATTTCTCCCACCTTGTCACCTTCAGATTCTCAGTAGATGAAATAGTAAATCTGTGACCTTAACCTAGCTCAAAACATCAGGTGCCATTCTTTGTCTTCCTAATCAACACCATGTTGCTACTAATCACCGTGCCCAAGGCAAGATGGAATAGTAGGAGACAATGATGGTCCTTTTTCACCTGTGGGTTCCCTGCATAGACTTAAAGCACTTGGGTTCTCCTGAATTGTTTTATTAAGGTGAAGCTGCAGAACTAAATCCATTTGAAGAGACTGGATTGAGGGTAGATTGTCAACTATTTTCACGTACACTTACCCTGCATTGGCAAGAGCAGGTGGGTTTAGGGTTCTATGTTCAGATTCTGGGTCTTGCTCATGAAAGTTTTTGGAATGTTGTGGCAGCAACGGCCAGAGCAGTGGGCCACTTGCAGAAAAGTGCAGATGTGATGAAGTTAGTCAATGGCCTCATGAAGACTCCAGAAATGGCAGTGACCATGCAAGAGTTTTCAAAGGAGATGCTAAAGGTCCAACTCTTCATTTTTATGTGTGTCTCTTTGTGTTCATGGTTTAATCTTGGGCTTAGGTTTACAGCTGAAGTTTGGAGTTTCAGGTGTAGGGTTTTCCTGGTTAATGAAGAGTTGGTTCTCTCTCTCTCTCTCTCAGTTCACAATAAGTGAAGCTTGATTAACTATATGGCTGCTGATGAGTGGTGATAGTTTGTAACAGGCAGGAGTCATTGAGGAGGTGATGAGTGATGAGTTGGACTCTGCCCTAGACAATGATGATATTGAAGAGGAAATTGAAGAAGAAGTTGATAAGGTGCTATCACAGCTTGCTGGTGAGACAGCTGCTCAGCTTCCTGCTGCAGCCCGCAGAGAGCATGCCACTAAGCAGGCTGATGCCCAAACTGAGCCTGTACCTGAAAAAGAGGTTCGTCCCTCTCTCTCTCTCTCACACACACACACACACACTCTTTGTCTCTTTCTCTGATCATTATATTCTTTGGAGTAAAAGAACTGAGATGGTGTGAGTGCATCAGCTTGAAGGTTCCCATAACTGTGTGTCATGTAGCTATTGTCGTAAAATTGGATCAAATCGCACCCTCAACTCCCTTGTATACAAACTGGCTGCTATTCTGTCTGGATTCCAGACTTTCATGCAACTTAAGCCAAGCATTCCTGCCACCACATGTCCAATCCCCACATGTCTGCAAGGACATTACATCTTCATTTTTGTTTCCCAATGATCATATTTTCTGATACCCTGGGTTTGCAATTTTTGGTCAACTTGGAGCAGAAAGAGGTTTGAAAAATTTCAGACTAAATATTTCCTACAGCCTTGTGGGGGTTTGTTGCATTCACAAAACTTTGCTATTTCTGATAACAACTACAGTTTTCCTCACCTGATTGTTTTCATCATTATACTGCTTTGCACCAGGAAGCAGTTGCAGAGGGAGGTGATGATGATGCTGAATTGGAAGCTTTACGTGCACGCTTGGCCAATGTCCGATCCTAAGTGTGGTTCCAATCTTTTTCCAGCCTCTTGAGAGGAGAGGATTGAAAGTAAACTCATCTCAGGTTTTTGTTGTTTTCTGTGCTGAAAAGTCTGTTGCCGCAACATGTGGGATTATGTGATGATGATAATTTCAATGTAGTTTTAGCTGTCCAGACAGCAGCATCCTATATTTCATCAGGTTTTTGAAGTGCTCATTTGTGATGTTTGGAGCTTTGAATTAGTACTCCTAATTACAAATCAAAGGGCAACAGAGTACTTTGTAGCAGGATGGACGAAAACTGCTGAAATGCCAATGAGGTGTTGAGGGGTTTTGTACTCACCCCTAAACTCTTGATCCAATGATCCAAAACCTGACTGACTTGGAGGAAAAGATGGGGTTGGGTTGGGGAGCTCTGCCATGGGGAGGAGAAGACTGTTATAAATATTGTTTGGTATATCACAGTGAGGAAGAAACCAAAGAAAAGAGTCCCATGTTGGAACTCTCTTGTATTTGTCAAGATGATTGTTTGTGTTGTACTTGTGATTTCTCACTTCACAATAAAATTAAACTTTCTATTGAGTGAGATTGGCATCTCCTCCTTCCTTCAACTGTGCGCAGCTCATTCTTAATATGTATTCATCCCCTTCTTACTCAAGAAGGTGAGGGTACCAGAGGTCTCTCATTCTTGAAGGTACCAATGTAATGTGCGGGCTCACCATGGTCCGATGTGTGCTAATTTACAACTTTCCGATGGACCTTTATAGTGAGGAATGCAACTGACCTTGCCCTCCAGCAACTCACGAAGAGGTATAATGTGCTCCCCATGAGTGTGGTCTCTAGTATGGAACGCAGCCTGGTGAAGACGAACACAAGAAGGCTGTGGGGATGAAAACTGGGAGAGACAGACACCTCAAAAAATCTTAGAGAAAATAATTCCAGAAGTCATTGCACAAGTCATGTGGGGGGACTTTGTCAGATTTCTTTAACAGATTCCAGCCAGATACAGATTCCAGCCAGGTACTTTATTTGTTTTTTCAATTGTGTCAAGGAGGTGGACTGGCAATCATCCACATGAGGAATGAGCCAAATTTGGCTATAGGTGAGACAGTAGAGTAGAGTTTGTTTAGAATCCTGCTTAGTTCTGGCGATGAATGGGAACTCATTGTCTAGATATGGTGACATGTGATCTTTTTCCCCTCAAAATATGGCGACTTTTGCTCTTCTTTTCCCCCAAAAAAGGATTTGTACAATTTGCACTAAGTATATTTCTTTGCCACATTGCGAAAATTGCACCGTCTGTTGACTGCCGCCTGCTGGGCTGGCACTGGGACTGGGACCATCAGCTACCTGGTTGGTCTTCAGCTCCACTCCAGCTACCTGACAGTCAAGCACGCACGCTCGCGGATGGACTTTTGTGTCGTCGCGAAGCTCCGAGCTCGAGCTCCCTCCCCTGGAATCTCGAGGCACCGCATGCTTCCTAGCTGCAGTCCCACCTCCAATTTCTAATCTAATTTCTTCTTTGCACTTGATTGATTTGGAAAATAATGTTTTTCCTGGTGTAGATCGGCCATGGTGCTGGTCCTGCTCTTGAGCTTGCTTGCTCTTGTATCCCTCGAGCGAGCGAGCGAGCGGCTTCTGAGGGATGTAGCGTAATCCGCCGATGTCGAGTTCCAAAATGGGTTCACGTTTGCATTTCGCTGCACCGAACAGGTTTCTTCCAGCTGCTGCTGCTGCTGGAATCGTGTCGAAGAACGTCAGGTACAAGTTTTGGGTTGTTATGCTTGTAGGGACCATCTGCGTGCTGACGATTCTGCACTCCATGACGGCATCGACGTTTCGTAGACGGTCGCATGAAGAGTCTTGGTACTCTGAAGCGAGCGTCGTCAAGGTCTGTCCGTTGCAGAAGCATGAATCTCCTCCTGTGACTAGTGTTGAAAGCTTGATCAAAGCCATGAGGGCCAAGAGTCGGCAAGCAGCAGCAGCAGCAGCAGCAGGTTCGACTACTGAGACTTTCTTCTCTGCATCGAAGCGACGAGAATGGCATCGGAAAAATCCGTGCCAAAGTCGAGACCAGATGCGCGCCTTGTACATGCTGCGGAAGGTGACGCCGGACGTGGACGAGAATCCCAAATGGAAATTGGTGTTGAAAGAGTACGAGATTCTTCACCGCACTTGTGTGAGAAGGATGGGGAATGTCACGGAGTTTTTCTTGAAGAAGAAGACCATCGAAGGATGCAATTTCGTAGTCGCGGATACGGAGCGAGGCACTGGGATTGGCAACAAGCTTCTTTCCATCATCTCCATCTTCTTGTACGCGCTTCTGACGCAACGGGTGATGCTCGTTCCGTTTGCGACTGCGATTCCTGGAGTTATGTGCGAGCCCTTTGAAGGCTCCTCTTGGGTGATCGATCCCGAGCTTCGCAACTTCACGCAAGCCAGAGAGAATCCTAAGCTGTGGGGTACTGTGTCGAAATTCCACCAAAATGTCGATAGTTGCTTCAGCGACGACCACGCTGCCGCAGAGCTCCGCAGCAGCAGCTGGAACATGAAATTCTTCAACAGAGATTCCTCTACCGGACATGATTCTTCAGCTGGCGGCGAGTTGCAGATGAACAAGTCTAGAGCTGCTGCGTCTGGGAAGAATCCTGCAGTGAAGAAAATCTACGCCAGCCGTGTGTCGGAAGTCTGGGATGGGCAACCGCACCCACGGTTCTTCTGCGACACGGAGCAAGCGCATTACAGTAGGGGAGTGACATGGGTCTACTTCCGAGAATCTCTCTATTTCGTCCCTAAGCTTTTCGCAATTCCCAGTTTCAGAGCTGTCATGGAGGAGCTCTTCCCGGACAGATACGTGCTTCCTCATGTCTTGAGATCCATCATGCTCCCTTCTGACGCGGTGTGGGGGAGAGTGCGACAAGTGCACGACGCCTACTTCCGTCACGCTGAAACCAGAGTCGGTATTCAAGTCAGGTACTTCCATGGTCTCTCCGACTTCGAGCTTCTCCACCAAGTCACAGAAAACAACATACAAAGATGCCTTGTGGAGCACAAGCTTCTGCCTGACCCATCAGAAAAGAGAAATCACAATGCCCACCGGCACCATCTCTTGCAGTTCCGTTCTAACAAAACCTCAGAAACCCAATCTTTGAATGTCACCACAGTGTTCATCGCATCACTGTACCAGTCGCTCAACGAAAAGCTAAAGAACTTGTACTTGAGAAGTGCTCTAGAAACAGGAGATGCCATTGGAGTTGTGCAACTCTCACATGAGAATCAGCAGTTGTTTGGACTGGAGGTGGACAGACAAGCACTCACGGAGATCCTTTGCTTGAGCTTGTCGGATCACTTGCTTCTCACACCCCAGTCCACTTTCGGAGCTTTAGCACAAGGCTATGGAGGTTTGAGACCTTGGTTCACAGACATCAGACCTCACACTTTCACTGCTTGTGTGAGAGCTCAGTCAATGGAAACATGTTACCAGCTTCCCAATACAAAGAAATTATCGTGTCCTCACGACTTGCAAGTGCATGGAAAAGCTGTCTCTCAGCTTGTGCCTTATATCACTGACTGCCATCTCGTTGAAGAGCCTGTGTTCAAAGTCAGGGGAGCAGGCTTAGGGATGCAACTTCTCACTGCCCATGATCACAGCAACAACAAGAGGGATGCAGCATCTAACCTCTGACAACAACAACAACAACAACAAAAGCTATGCAACTTTTAAGCTCTGACAACAACAACAAGAGGAGGGATGCAACTTCTAAGCTCTGAAAACAAGAGGGATGGAACTGTGGATCACCTCTGACAACGACAACAGCTACAACAAGAGGGATGCAGCTTCTAAGCTCTGACGACAACAACAACAACAGCATCATCAAGGGTACTGAATCATCAGATCCTTGAGATGAAGAAGCTCAAGAAAAATTGCAAATTTGTTCGAAGGTTGCAACAACCATGGTTATGATCTTGTTGTTGTTGGCGGTGGTGGTGATGGCATGGAACTTTTGGATTAGAAAATTGTGTGTTAATGGAGAAGTTTGATATTGCAAACTTCTCCATGTTTTTAAAGTCATTGGGTGTCATGGGTGGGGAAAAAAAGGGGGCAGGATGTGGTGGTGATGTCCAATAATTTCTTCCCTCTTTTGAGCTGTCCAAAACTTATCAGTCATCTTCTCTCAAAACTTGACAAACCTAGAATTATCTGAAACTTTGAAATTGAAGTAGGCTTTAGAAACTGAAGCTTCAATCTTGATCACCTAGAATTTTTCTGAAACTTCAAACTCAAGCTTCAAACTTGGTAAACCTAGAAATTTCTGAAGCTTTGAAATTGAAACTTTCAAACTTGATAGCCTAGAATTTTCTGAGACATGAAACTGAAGCTTTTAAAGCTTCTTTTAGTCCCCAAAAGAAAGAGTCTAGTTGTGATCCCAAGAAAAGACCACCCATCCAGTCTGGACTAGTGGGATCTATTTCTTGTAGAAGAGCTCCTTGAGGTTTTTTTAGTTTGTTGTTCATAAACCCTAAACCAAAGGTTTTCATAGCCACTCTGGTCCCTGTGACATCCTTTTCAAAGTGCTCCAGAGTTTTTTCTCTAAGTGTAAATGTAAGGGTATTTATTCACTTATAACCTGCAGATTTAAAATTTGTGTTCAGGGCTTGCTGTGGCAAACCACATCATTTCCAATTAGTCAGTTCACCTGTACTTCCTCAATCTGCTTTCTTCTTGTCTCTAAGAGTGGTTTTCACAACAGTGTGTGTGGAGACTTTGTCATTCTCAAAGAAACTTGATGACACAAAGTAGATAAGTTGCATACTTGGGTACGAACTACAAACCATAAATTGAGGAAATCAATGTCAGTGGGCTTCCCTAATCCTTGCAGAACCATCTTGTCTTTTCCCAGTTGACAACATTAACAAACAGAACAAACAGTACAAGAGTTTTGGCTCCAGGACTCAAGTCACTCAAGGTATCTGGTTCATGCAAAGACAATGCAGGAAAGGGGAAGAAATTTCTGTTGTGATTTTCCAAACTAGAAGCTGTTGTGACAGTTTCAAAGGTTTTTACTTCCTTTTTTTTAAAAATTACAAGATATCTCCACATCCAAAGAAGACATGATGCCACTGAACACCCAACATCAAGCTACTTCAGAATTCGTTGGTGACTGGAGTCATACGGCACCTACCATCCCAAGGCAGGATGTTCCCCCTTTGAGGAAGTTCTCTCCCTTTGTGCACATGCTGTCACTGAACAGAAAATGCTTCCACAATTTGTTACTGAGTTCCACAATCTGATGCAGCTCAATTTTGCACTGTTGTTAATAGTTACTGAAGAAGCTGGAGAGTTGTAAAGCTTTGCCCTCTTGGTGAATAAGAAGAATGGGTGAAAACCAAACACTATTTCCCACATTCTCAAAAAACAGTTGTTGGGCATACTGAATCTGTGACTACAAGCATCATGGCTTCTGAACCTTTATTAAATTGCATCAATCCCTTGACATACTTAACTACCCCCAAACTTATAGCATTTGTCACTGCTTCAATCCATCGACAGATTTAACCCTATTTAAACTTCTGGCATTTTCCTTGACATGCTGTCTTTCTAGATGGATCCTACAAACAGGCAAAAGATGCATTTGTCTTGGCTACAGAGTCAACCATGTCTCTAGCACTCTCGTACAATTGAGGAACAAATAGTGTTCATGCCTTGGGGTCACTTCACTGAGGCCCATTCAAAGGTAAGAATAGTAGTTTACATGATCCTGATAAATCTGTTCCCTCTCATCCCCTCAAAGAGAAACATACTCCTGGACTGATTGGTCAAATAAGAGAGCACTCATTCTGCATCTCACGACCAAGCTCTACTGTCCAATTGATCACGATAACGAGCAAGATCCTGCAAATTGCCACCCCCAGTGATTTCATGAGATACATGTCTGAGACCCATGCTTGGCCCTATCAAAAGGTGCGAGTACCCACACAAGCCACAACCTAGTGACAAAATGATACCAGACAAAGGCAACAATTGTTGATAACAATGTATAAGTTCAGTTCCAAGTAACACATGGTGGCATCATAAACCAATCTATGCAAACAGCCTTTCCATATGTCCTCTTCTTCAAGGAATAATAGCATTTGAGAATATTTTTACTCAAGGTTATACTTCTGATTGTTCAATGTAGTAGATAATCTTTCAGCAGTTGATACAAGTGCACAAAAAGGTGGATCCACTCATTGTGTCTTGTGTTCAGTCTTCAAATTCCACAAGTATAATACTGACCTCAGTCAAGGCATAGACACCAGCTACAGTCGGTCCAACTGGGCTTCCACGACGGAGAAAGCGATTTCCCTTAAAGGTATAAAGCATAGGGATGCCTGTTGAGAGCTCAAGCTCAATGACCTATCATTGTCAACCACACAATTTTAAATTAGCAATCCATGCTCATATACATTAGCAACTACCATAGCAGCAGAGTACCAGAAAAACTTTGCAAAGTGTGCAAGAGCTAGAAATTGAAGCTACCTCTTGCGAGGTAAGTTTGTCCAGGTACATGATGATGGAGCGTAAGGAGTTGCCATGAGCTGCTATCATAACATTCCTTCCAGCTTCGATCTCTGGTACCACCTGCTCAGAAACAAATCCAGCTTTATATCGAAAACAACAGTATCGGCAACATCCATATCCAGCCAGAAGATAAACAATAATAAATACCATGAGTAGTACCTTGTCTTTGAAATAAGCAACTGCACGCTCTGCACACATTTCCAAACTCTCGCCATTGGGAGGAGGAATATCATAGCTACGGCGCCACTCATGTACTTTGTCCTTCCCAAATTTATCTGCTGTTTCTTTTTTGTTCAGACCTTGCAGTTCACCATACCTGGATTTTGAAAACAGACACATATAATCATGATGCTTACTCATGTAAAGGTACTGGTGCCAGCTGATGTAAACACACACAATCTTCTTGCAATTATTTACAGCTGGAGAAACTCAGATTTCTGGACTTACATGCGCTCATTTAGCTCCCAAGCTGTTACCACAGGAATGACTTGCTCCTCAGTATCAGTACTGAAAATTCTGCTCCAAGCCTCAGCCCTTTCACTTTCATTGTGCAGAATCACTGGCACCTGTGAGAAAATAGTCTGAGTTTGCTTCACATTTTTTGAACATTCAGCTCAAACAACTATTCAGGTTGCTCAGATCCAGCAGCATCTTCTATTCTTGGGGGACAAGAATTCTAAAGCAAATATCCCAATTCCATACAATCCATGAATATGAGATTCAAGGCATAAAAATATATGGATGCAAACAGAGAACATCCCAAGTGTGGCAGAGTGAGTGAAAATCCAAAACAAGCAGCACAACCAAAGGATGAATAAAAGAGGAGGAGATATGTAGCAGACAAAAGGCAGGTATTGCACCTTTTGTCTACGGTGCTGTGTCATTGCTAGCATTGCTGTCATCTGAGCCCGAATAAGAGCAGAGGTGAAAATCATGTCCACAGGAATATGACTGATTCGCTTTCCAGCTTCAATAGCCTCATTCACCCCCTGCTCTGACAGGGGTACATCCACACAACCCGTGAAGAGGTTCTTTGAATTCCAGAGAGATTCTCCATGCCGGATCAATATCAGTGCTGCTTGAGCTGTATACCAAACACACACATCCTGCTGCTCAACAACAAGGTCATGCAGCTTGACATAGAAAAGTGCAGAAGTTCCAAAAGTACTTTGACAGCAGATCAAGAACAACAACAGACTAACATTGCAGCTGAGCATGAAGAATGGGAATAATCATTGTTGACATTTTACTACCACTTGAATGCCTCTGCAAACATATTCCTACATTTGGTCATGCTCATCAGGTTGTTATGTGTCTCTAGAAAGCAACAGATTTAAGTGCTTGTTACAACCAATGTGGTAGTGAGCATTACTGAAAGTAGAACTAAATGCTTTGTTTGTCGACAAGAATTTTTTATGCAAAGTTTTCCAGGTGCTTCATGCAACTGCTGTAAAATGTCAATGAGATTCTATACTTGTTGGCAAGGGTAGAGCTGAACAGCCATTCCACAAAAGCACAAGGTTTAATCTACTCCCAGTGCGTTGCACTTCTAGAGACACAGATTCAGCATCAAAAAAAGGCTTTTGAAAAGGTTTTGCTACAGCAAATGCCAAGATGAAGAATAACGATATTGTTCGTTACCGAGAGAGAGAGAGAGAGAGAGAGTTCAGCTTTTAAGATATGGAGCTGACTTGGGTTGCAGCAAAAGGGGGGAAATAACAACAGAGCTTCAGGGAAGAAAGTGCCGTATTGATGCAAACGTGATCTTCTCTACTGGAGAATCGTAAGACTGCTGACTCGTGCGATCAGATCGAGCCAAAGAGGCAATCGAAAATTCATCCTCACGGTGAATGTTGTCGTCAAATTTCACAAGAACCAACCAGAAAAAACGAAAAAAACAACAACAACAACAAATGATTCTCCAATCCTTCTCTAGAAACTTAAAGGACTCACCAAATCATTCCTCCTGCTCCTTACCTGTCTTTGCGGTGGTCGGAGCGCCATTGGACACTGGGACCACCGAAGCGCGAACGCCACAAGCAACTCCTCTCCGCCGCATCAGAACCGGCTTCGTTGCCACTAGTCGTCCTCGCCCGCTTTGCTCCACGAGATGCAATCCATTGCAAGCTGCCACTCTACAAACTTGCGAATAGCTTCCCACTGCCGCCATCTCTTTGCCTCGCGCGACGTCCACGCTCCGCAGATCATTGGCAGCAGCCACATGGATCATCGTTCTCGCCGCCATCGCGACCCCGCTGTCCTTCCTCTTCGCCGGACCAAAGCGCTGCAAAAACAGACCCTCGCGAGTTCCGACCAAAACCAAAGCGCATCGAAAACTCCGCAACGCAACAAGGACGAGCTCGAGCGCAACCTCGTTCGCTCGCTCGAAGTAATGAGCAGCCGT
>Ga0116228_10003994_pt1 | contig 13047 bp, 11 predicted proteins | sample S1TSphfallax_2_FD_89694 | JGI IMG/M metagenome (GOLD analysis project Ga0116228, IMG submission 89694) | Host-associated microbial communities from peat moss isolated from Minnesota, USA - S1T2_Fc - Sphagnum fallax MG | ecosystem: Host-associated > Plants > Peat moss > Unclassified | place... | reverse complement strand
TTCTTCTTCGCAACAAAGCAAGGAAAAAAAAAGATGACAATAGCAATGTTGTCACCGTTTTCTTTTTCTCAAACAATGAGAAGAAGAAAACGACAATAATTGCCATCATCTTCTTTGCAATAAAAAAAAGATTGAAAAAATTAAAAAAGAAGAGAAAGGAAGGAGCTTACCTTCAAGCTTGAATGTCTGTTACTAGGTTGAAGCTTTGAGCTCCCTTGTGTTGTCACATTCCTAAGCTTCCTTGCATCTTCACATTTCTAAGCTCGCCCTGAAGCTCTAACGATGGAGGCGAGAAAAAGGAAGCTAAACCTGAGGGAGAGAAAATCAATTTAGGTTTAGGAGGGGAGGAGGTAGGTAGGTAGGAGGGGAAAACTTTGGGGCAGAGAAGAGGGCTGAAAAAGCCCTGGGCAGGGGAAGAGGAAAATAAAAATGCCCTACTTGGATGTGTTTGGGTACATCCCCAAAATGACTTGAACGGCCTCATCCTGAACTGGTGCACTGGTGGCTGCTGGTTCACTCCAGCCGGTATCGCATGAAAAAAAACGAAACCTGTTCAACTTCTGGATGAGAAGGAAGGTTCGATGACATTCATCTGAAAAAGCGACTGTTGGCTCCCGTTCTTTTCCCTCGTGAAGCAGCAAATTCAAACAACCCTAAGTTCACAGGAAGCTCATCTCTCCCTCTCTTCTTCTGTGAATTACGTCGAGAATCTTCTGCCGATTTGTTTTTTCTCTCGCTCGTTACGTGTGCAGAACTCTCACGCGCTATGACCACGTAGTCAGGAATCAAAACTGGAAGGCGTGCAAGAGTAGAATCACAAAAATCCGTAGATAAACTCAGCAGATAGAACAGAACAAAGCTTTTGTTTCTTGTTGGTGATAAGCTGAAGAAGGAGAAGCAAATCTGTCCATGAGAGAACACAGAGACAGCGAGAGACAGAGAGATGAGGCCGTATAGGAAGGGAACCCCACACCCTTCTGATAGGCACAGAAAATGTTTGGTACCCAAGAGCTCTGATGATGACCAAGACCGCAAAGACAGTCCTCTCCATCTTTTGCAGCTGATCCAAACCCAGGTTTGCACACACCTTACAAAAGGTTTCTAGACTTTCTAGACTGTCTTGCACTTCTTTGAGTTTTTCTCTTATTCTGCGGTAATGGGTGGGAGGGGTGAATCAACTTGTGTTTGAGGACTATGGCTTGAAATGCGGTGCATTTGGATGGGTTTTGTTGCAGATTGATGGATTGGCAAGCAAAGTGCAGAGGGTGGGAGTGTCGTCAAACATGGGGGGGAGCTGGGAGGTTCAATCGTTTGTTGACTCACTGGCAGAAATCAACTCCATTCTAAAGGTAAAATGCAGAGTGGTTTCGGGTTTAAGCCCATTTGCACGTTTGCATTTGTTTAGGTCTGTGCAAATGATCCAAAACAATTGGTACAGTCTCAACTATCATGGCATCACTGTATCTAAGTTTTGCAATTGTCTCTTTAGGAATGGGAGAACTTGTTTGAGATGTCCATGAATCATCAGCAGCCCAGTAATGCAACATCCATGTTTGGGGAGAAGGAGAATTTGCATGAATCTGTGAATGCTTCTTCAGACTCCATTCAATACCATGATATTGATTGTCTTTGTGACCTGCCTGCGGTTTTCCTTCATGCCAATTCTTCTTCCCAACCACCTTGCACTGAACTCAGCAAGTCTCCATTGACCCTTTCATGTAGTACCACCCCTGTGGCCACAAAGGAAAGCACATGCATGTGGCCTGAAGTAGTAAGCAGTGTTCCTGCATCTGTTAGTCAATTGCCTGATACTCCATACATGTTGTCACCTCCAAAATCTGTTCGATTGCTTCTGGCCAATGCAAGCAGCAGCAGCAGCAGCTCATTCTTATCGACTCCATCTAATCTACTTAGTCCACTGCTGACCAAAGTTGGCAGCAGAAGCTTGCAAACACCATCAACAGATCTCTTGACCCCTATCTTCCCACCCACACCTCACTTCCTTCTACAAAGTGCAGGGGAGTTTGTTACAGGTGAGGTTTTCAGCAGCCCCTCTTTTAAAACACCAGGTTTTGAGACATCCCCTCCAAGAACTTTGCAACAGGCAAAGCAGAGCTTTTCTTCTGAGAGTGATGAATACCTGGTCACTCCATCAGTGCCAAGCCCATTCCGAACAGCTGGTGAGATATTCCAGACTCTTTGTTCTTTAACATGTTGAATTTACAGCAGTCTAGAGAAGATTGGAAAAAAATTAGAAACTTGTTGTATCTGCTCCTTTTCGAGTCCCATTTAAGTCAAGATCTTGTAGCAGAGTACAGAATGAACTTCAGAGAACAACATAGTCCTCACTCATTCCAAGGTTTAAATGAGAGTCCTGGACATTCCATGATATTTTACAGCCTCTGCTATTTTGTGCAAGTTTCTGAGTGATGTGAATATACATCTTCAGGATAAATAAAGGTGCCAAGCAACTAGCATTAAATGTGGCAGCATGAACACCCTCAATTGAGAACTTATTGCTGTGCGATTTGTTTGACACTTTTCTCAATTTTGATGATGCTGCAGGTGTGTCTTTAAGGTTCAGTTTGTCCAGTGGTAGCAGCTCAGATGAGTCTTCCTCAGTCATGGATGATTTCACTGCTAGCACTGTGAAGCGGCTGGGCCCAAAGGGCTTAGAAGAAAAGCTATGGCATGAATTGGAAATAAGAAAGGCAGATGTTCTGAAGTCATTCAATTGTGGTCAGATGAGTTTGTGTTCCAGAAAGAAATCAATGTCAACAAGATGTTGTGAAAAAGGTTCTTGTAGAGGGCAAGAGAAGGGGGCCAAATCCTAGCAGTAGAACTTCAAAGAAAGCATTTCTAAATCTTCCTCTCTGAAGTTGAGCTGTCTAAAGCATGTAGACCAAAGCAAATCAGGATTTTCCTAGTAAAACTCTTCATCTGCATTGTACATTGTATATATGGTAAACAAACTCACATTCACATATTGAAAATTTGGGTAATGTTGGAAGAGTGCCTGATATGGTAGTATGGGAGGCCATTCCGATGATCCTGGATAACAGGGTTTGACCTTTATGCATGAAATCAGAAAGCCCAATTTGTTCTAAAGCAAGATTTTCCAACTTTCTGGGGTAAATGTGAATGTCTGATGCTCTTTTCTGCTTTCATATAATCAGCGTTGGTAATTGAGAGAAATGTCAGCCAAGGTCTGCGAGATTTATGCAGTGGGAATTGTGCAGGAGTGGTGTGCAGAACAGAAACCAAGGATCTACCCCTAGGGGTCCAGAATGTGTTGATCCATGATATGGAATCAAATGTACTTGTCTCCATTTTTTGTTTTCTAGTTAAATTGCATAATGATTTCAGAAGTGATTTCAGGGTGGATCTCTTGGTTTTGGCCATATCTGCCATACTAAACTCATGAACAATGGTTTTTTGTCTGAGGTAAAAGGAGCTGACACATTTTCCCCAGAGTTTGCATGATCAAGATTTGTATGTAGTCTGCATTAATGGAACAATTGACCTGTGTTGGGTAGGCTGACACAAAGTGATTCTGTACCAGTGATCCCCTATAGATTCATTACAAACAATGCCAGAAAACCCTGATTTACTTTGTGTGTATTGGTATTGATGGAAGGCAGAAATCAGTAGGCAGTGCACTGGTATACTTCAGATATGCATCCTGTGTTCTTTGAATAGCATGCTGGAATGTGTCAAAACCACCAGAGAGACAGTGGACACCCTAATTCACACTGCTGCCAGAGTTATGAGGGCCATTAAAAGAGATCCAACCACTAAATGCTGAGTAGTTGTTGGAATGTGAGGCTGAGTTTATGGTTATTGAGTTGCAGCCTGACATTTGTTACACAGTCTAAGCATGTATCTTCTCCAGAATTTGATGACATGTGGATGAAGAACAGACTGAAGGAGGAATTTCTAATGCCACTGTGCAGGAGGAGGAGGAGCAGATAGCAGCAGGTGAGAACTGGATTCCGTAACCTGTTGTGAAGCAAAATAAATCTGTTTCTCAATCCCACTAGCCGAAAACCTTAAGTTGTGATTGAAAATTGTAGCCTGTGCTTTAATCATTTGGTAAATGTGGGGATTTGTTTGCCTTCAGATCCAGCAGAGATTGGTCTTGATCAGTCACAAGACATCTGTCAAGGCAGATTACTTTGCTGGAGAAGAGGGTTCTCAAGCAAGGGATATGAAGGTCAGTCCTCACATGTCCCAGAAGTTAAAAATCAGGGGAATATCAGTGACTACCCTACACTGAAGCAACAGTTTCAACAAGGACCAGAATCAGAAGTAAGGGCATTTGTGACACTGGTCATGAAGGAAAAAAGAATGGAGAGATTCCTGGATGTCATGATGAAATGAAGGACTTTGTAGACGATATGGATGCACATAATGAACAGTGGATTGAAGGTGATGAGGGCAAGAGTGCCAGGATTTTCATAGATGAAACTGAGAATGATCCAGCTGCTGATATTATCTCCTCAGTGGTTTATATCAAATTGCCTTTTTCCTTCCTGCAGGAAGTCACAATTCATAAAAGAGACACAGCTAATATTGATAAGGATGTGAGGGAGAAGCCAATACACAGCAAGGTGGAAGAGACTGCAACAAAGAATGGGATGCATACATCTTTGGAAGAAGCAGAATCCAAGAATACAAATCAAGAAGATACAAGTATTTTACAAGACCCAGATGATGAGATTGATCTTGTGGCAGGTGAGTTCTGAACTTTATTTGAGGATGAAAGAGGAGCAACAGACTTGAGTTCTGGTGGTGAAGCAGGTTCTCCCCAATGTAATGAGCTGAATTGCCAAATTGCCAAATTGCAAGAAACTGGTTACAATCTCTGCCATATGCTTTCATCACAACCCTAGTGGATCAGACATAGCAGGAATTGTGTTGTCTTCATTCCTGTGCTTCAAAGATCTGGACTTATCCATAAACTGATGCTGTGTTGTGTTCATCGCTGTGCATTGAAGCTGTTGGTTTTTGTGCAGTTCCATAGTTGAATCTGTCAAAGCAGATGACATTCTGTTGTGAAGATTGGTATTGGTATGGCAGGTTATCCTCTGCAAATGCAGTTGACTGCAAAAGACTATTGTGAAACTATTGGATAGATTCTGCTATTGTCAAAGTTCTGCTGCACATTTTTGTAAGCAAGGTCAAGCAAATAAAATCTTGTCTCAAACAAATTTCAGAGTGAATGTTTCAAGATCAAGACAGTGAAAACTAATAGCAACAAAGAGATTCTGGCTTTGGATTGATTTTGAGTACATGCATTTTGCACAAGAGTAGCCTGCAGGATGCTGTAGAGAAACCTTTTTTGGTATTGCACATCCCTTCCCTTGTAATCTTTAGTATTACTTGTATGACCACAAAACACGTCCTGCTAATAGACAGTTTAGGGTTAGGGTTTTTGTTCTAAGTGATGTTTACGATCTGAACTTTTGGCCTTTTGGCGTTTTGTACATGAAGGAATGTGGCATAAAGAACCAATAGAGTCACAGTGGTGTGCTTTTGATGTGTTTGGTTATCCTTTTTGCAGATGGTGTGACTTGATGTTGTTTATGGGGGAAGAGCATGAGTAATGAGGAAACTCTATGAAATGGAACCGATGGAGTTTGTGGAATATGTTCTGCCTAGTTGGATTGGTGACCATTGTGGATCACCTAGCTTTGATGAGATTGGAGCTTCTAGATATATTGGAGTATATTGAAGGACTGTGGTTGGAGACAAATGGGGTTTTTTCCTCCTTTGGATTTTTGAATCAAAATTGGCAAGCTAAATGTTTTCTTTTCTTTTTTTGTTGACCATGGGTGTGTAGTGTGCAGTTATGTTAGTGAGATGAATGTTCATCAACATAGTCTATCTTTGTGTTTGAATTTTCCTTTGAACTCTACTGTGCATGGGGAATTAGGGCAAAGTGTAGAAGTAGATTGATCAAATGCATAGAATTAGAGGTTCAGCTAGAGATGATGAGGATCATAAGGGGGTTTGTGAGAGCTAGTTTGTGATGGCATTTTCTTTCCCAAGTTTAGTATAATTGAGAAAATTTAGTGATCTTTTGGGTTGCAGAGAGATGTCTTGAGGGAAGTGCGTACTTAATCGAATAGGCCCTCTGAGCAGAATTTTGTTCTCTTGCGGACATTAGTTATGGGTGTGGGGGCAAATCTTGCAAAACCATGAAGAAATAACTCACTAGGTATTCAATGGAATCGTTTTTGCTTGTCAAAATTTTTGGCATTTGGCAATTAACATGGATACCTTGTGGGATGCATGATATTTTCTAGCTGCCAAGTATGGAAAATGTAAATCAAGGGTTTGGGCTATAAGATGTTGAATGGAGATGCCAGGAAGAAAACCATGATAACTTTAGAGAGTGACCCAAGGTTCCTCTTGAAATCAAGAACTCAACAACACTGGTGCGTACTTCCAGGCAAGTAACTATCTAAGGCTCTCTCTCAATCATCACAGAAACAACAGCCCAAGGAAATTTTGGAAAGTGAAATAAACTGGGAGATGAAGAATTCGATTTGCAGCAGAGTTCAAGACATGATGGAGATGCATGGCCGGTGGGTGAAGAGAAGGTGATGAATAGGTCATGTGCAACAGTTTTGGCTGAATTTTGCCAAATGGCGAAAAAAGATTCAAAGTGGAGAAATTTTAGTGTTTTTTGAGTTTTTTAAGTCACCAAATTTGGGAAATAAATCACCAAATTCTATCCTAAGTTCTAGCGGGGAGCAAAACATATAGAAGAATGCTAGATTTCTTTTAACTTTCATATTTTCTTATCACCAAATCTTATGGATGATTGCCACAGCTTTGGCTACAACACAAAATTAAAAAGGAAAAAAACAAATAACCCAAAAAACAAATCCTGGTCATGTGTTGGACTAACCTTGTTGTTAAATTCATGAAGAAGAAGAAGAAGATTTGTTGGCAACTTTCCTAAAGAAGAACATGAACCTCACTCCCCCTCGATGATCGGCTTGACGATACTCTCCTGCAGCTGCAACCTTACTTTTCAAGTTCATCTCTTTTGGACTGTTGTTGCTGTGCGAAGAATTGCTGATACCCGAACTACTTTGCTGCTTCTGCTTCTTTGCTGCAGTAGATGATTTGATCATTTCCACGGTATCTTTGCTAAAATTTTGAGTTGGTAAATTTGATTTTGTAGTGCTGGCCGTCGCCGGAGAAGTAACCGTCTCGTACTGTCCGTATATGCGAGGAGAAACAGAAGCGGCAGCTTCTCGCCGCGCCGGCGACGTAGTAAATATGCTTGGCCGGAGTAGCTGGGTGATCGACGACATGGTGGTGGTGCTGCTTCTCTTTTGATTTTGACCGAACAACGTCGTCGACGACCAGAAGTTCGAATCACAGCTGCTAGACTTGGTTCCAGACTTCTTCGTCGACGCCTCAGCCTGGGGCAGGTCATTTCCATGTTTTTCAAAAGGCGTGCAAAAAATAGAAAAATAAAAAAATGCAATGAATTCATTCAAAAATATGGAAATGACCAGAGGAGGTCTGAGATTCAATGTTGTTGTTGTTGTTGTTGTTGTTGTTAGAGCTAAATGAATTATGTGCATGAGTTGTTGTAAAGAAAATTCCTGGATGAGGGCTTACCTGCATTTCTTCAACCACGTAAGACTCGCTGTTAGTCTTGAACATTTCACCGCTTTTGAACGTGCTCCTTAACGACTTGGGGGAAACAGATCTCGACAGCCTTCGGACGTGACCTCGTCTGTCCAGCCTCCTGCCGCCTGTTGTTGTACTCTCCTGCAGCTCTGTGGCCCCCGAGATGGAAATAATGTTAGAAGAAGAATCGAGAATGTTTTGGTTCTCGGAATTACTACTAGTAGCTGTAGACCTGGGAGTACTACTGACAGTTCCAAAAAGATTCATGAGTATGGAAGAAGCTGCTGTTGCAGCAGCAGCTGGTTTACTGCTGGTCTTCTTCGTGTTTGTTCCTGATCGGCGACATGGTGATCGAGGAGCTGCTGCTGGTGAACCAGGAGCGGGGGAGCTAGCAAACGGGGAGGTCCGGCCTGTAAGTCTATATTGTTTATTGAAGCTGGTCCACGTCCTGCAAGCTGAGCTGCGAGAACTGTTTGAGCTCGAATCGCCACCAGCAGCAACAGAGCTCCCCCTGGCAGCTGGAGAATTATTGCAGGACGGAGTCTGCGAGACCTGATCCAGACCGCGTTGTAGTCTGGGAGGTAGACTCAATATAGGAACGGGCCGCCATTTGAAGAAGAGCTCATCGGGAGTCGACATGCAGCTGCTGGGCGGAGAAGCTGCTGAAATTGCAGGGGATGAAGAAGCTGCCTCCACTGGCCCCCGTGGCTGATCACTTTTGAACTCGAAACCAGCTGCAGCTTCTTCAACCGACCTTGAGCTGCTGCTGCTGTTGCTGCTGCATTCTCCAGACGATGTCGTCACGCTCATACCACCAGCAGAAGCTGGATGAGCATCGACTCCAGCAGGACTCTCGAATTCAGAATCGGTAGAGTGTGAAAATCGATCCGAAGCAGCTGTTGAGCCTAAGGAAGACTCAATATTATCGACCCTAGCAGCTGCTGTCTCCGAGGCGCTGCTGAAAAAACTCCCGCCGAAAGCTTGATCATCGATTTCGCCTCCTTCAGAATTACATTTGGATCCACCCAAATTCCTTAAGGGTGTGCCGGGAATTTCTTCCCAGCTGAAGGGGATGGCAGCACAGACCTCACCAAAGGAAACTGCTTCTTCCAGTTCTGGACTTAAGTAGTAAGCTCCTCCTCGAGTACGCGCCGGACTCGAAGGTGCACTGAGGAAACAAGCTGCTGCGCCGGAGGAGGAGAATCCACAACCCCGGCTGCTATCCTCTGTACTCATTGGATCTGCAGCTGCGTATAAGAAATGACGTCGTCTTGCAGGGGACCGCGGCAACCGTGCCACAGAAAAGAATGGCTCCTCCATCTCTCCACCTCGCTGCTGCCTCAACTACACAAGGAGCTTTCGGACGATTCCTTCCCTTGTGAGAAAATTGTCGACCTTTACCTCCAAGAATAGACTAAAAACGCAATAACAGTGCAATTCACAGGGGTTTTGTGACATTCCTTCACAGGGAGCCAGCCTCACAGGGAAAGTTCAATTATGCCACCTAGAAGGGTACTGTGAACCAATTTCAAAGGCTCGGAAGTTGGTAATTGTTCCCTGGCTACAAAGCACCTAGGTATTGGAGGAAACGAATGAATTTTCCCTTTGAAATTGGTTCCAAGAGGGATTTCTAACAGCGATAACTGCAAGCTTTCCCACATTGGGAGTTGTATGAAAACTCCTAGTACTGCAACCAAGGTGAGCTGGTATGCTTGACTGAGTGTGATTGTTGTAGCAAATTTTGAGCATACAACTATCACACTCGAAGTCAGTCAGAACAAAGTAGAAGCAGCTGAAAATCAATCACATGAGATTTATATTATCGCAGCAAAAACTTCAGATCTCATAAGCAACAAAACTGTTCAAGATTAAATTATTCTGAGTGGAAATTCCATAGGCACCAGATGCACCAGGGCAGAGAAGAAGAAAGAAAGGAGACCTGTTAAATTTGAGCGCTCTGCTGAGTAGAAAAAAAAGTCTAACTTGTAAGGAGCTTTAGCAGGTTGAATCTCAAAAGACAGAAAATTGATTCAGAAGCTGAGCCCTAGAACAACAACAAAGATCAGTACTCAGGATATGATGATGAGCCCAGCTGATCCATGAAAACACAAAAGACGATGACCAAAATCCAGCACCACCAACAACAACTACAAATTGAGCACCAAAACAGCAACGACAACAACAAGAGGATCACGAGATAGAATGGCTTTGACATGGAAATTGGAAGATCATCTCAGAAACAGGGATGGGGCCAGAAGTCTTAAACCTCTCTACTATGGCAGCTGTTGTAGGAGGCCATCTACCTAGTCCTGGTCCGCGGGGGAGAGCTCAGAACCTGCTGCTCAGAAGAGGACTTAGGTGGGCCCTTTATATTATGCCTGGGAAAAGTCTTCTCTTTACTTTTTGCAGAACGTGGTGACCTAAAATTCTATGCTTCATTCCTTAAGAGCAACTTTCCATTACATTTGTTCCATCTAACCTATGCTCTTGAAGTCAAGTGCTGATGGTTCTGTCACGTACGCAACCAAAAGAATACGGAGTTGGGACCAGAATTTGTTTTCTTTGGTTAATATGATTAGATTAAATTTGACATTGACAAATTGTAAGTGTTGACCTTTTGTTTGGTACCCCCACAACATCAAAGGACGACAAAATCAGGGAAGTAAGCAGTTTTTCTTTAGTAGTTTAACTGGACCATGGGATTTCCTTTTTCAATTTCATGAGGTAGGGGAACCCGGCTGGCAAATCCTCCATGAGATGATGACTTAGCCAAATCTGGCTACAGGGCAGAGAGAATAGTAGAGTTTTTTTTAAACGCTGTGCCAATTTGCAAAAATCTATAGTCTAAATGTTGTGATTTCACCTCTTTTTTTCCCTTGAAATGTGGCAAATTTGACGGATTTTTCTCAAAAAAATCCATTGTGAAGTTGCAACCCCTTTTTTTTTGTCACCAAGAATTCTGCCCCAGAAAAAAACACTGAACTGAACCTACATCATGTAGGCTATGCACATTGTACAGAAACATAATGTTCTTTCTAGTGTGTTAAGCATGTTGGGGGTGTGCATTAGTGTTGGCCAGTTTTGGTTTTTGGTTGATTTTGATTCTGGTTATGAAGGACATCTCTCAAGTATGTATGTAGGTTTGGGTTATGTGTAGACAGGTAGAACTGGATCCAGTTTGGAATTGGACACACATAAGAATTTTTTTAAGAACTTGTAATCAGGGTTCTTGAAATGTGAAGAATGGGGTACAGAACTGGACCAGAGTTTTTATTTAAAAAATAAAACCCTCTTAAATAAAAATGTTAATATGTTGGAACCAGGATTGGAGGTTCTCTTGAAAAGTAAGAAACAACCAAAACTTCTGTGCGTCTCTATACAGGTTCACTCTTTCCATGTGAACTTTTCTCATTCTGAATGCCTAGTAAAGGCCCTGCATAACAGGGTTTTATTAGCCTGGTGCTTCAATTAGCTGGAGTTCGACTGGCTCTAGAAGTTGTTTTGTGTTTCCCACGTCTGAGGATAAGGTTTTTTAACACTTGTTTTTCTTGGTTTTATTTTGGCTAAATGACTACTGAGGGGTTGTGTCCTTTTTTCCTTTTTCTTGTCACATCAGCAAACTAGCATCCACTTTCATGATTTAAACTCATTTTTGAACGTCATCCCAACTCTTTAGCAAAGGCTCCTTTCACTTAGAGCATCACCACCCACATCCTTTAGGTGGGCCTCCACCACTGTTTATGACATCAAACTTAGAGTGCTAATTATTTTCTCAACCCGGCCAATAAGCATGTCATATAAAGTGAGAGACCATTTAAATGCCACCACATGGGCCAAACATTGTGACTGGCCAATTAAGAGGATTTGTTTTCATTTGTTAGCCCTTTTAGACATCATTGTATCCTGTACATATTTATCACTCAACATTCAATTTCATGGTGACCTTTTTTCTTTTAAGAACTTTTGTTTATAGCCAAACTGGTTATCATACATAGGAAGATGTAAAAAAAGTGGCAATCATCTCTTCTAAGATTTAGCCAAATTTGACTGTAAGCCAAATATGAAATGCAACCCTTTATCATCTTTCTATATTATGGCTACACATTAAAAACCAAGTATAGAAATCCGGAAATTTTCACTATTTTTTGGCTCACTTCTGGCGATTGGAAAACTCCAAAAGCACTTGATTTTCGAATTTTGAAATTTGAAATTCGCTTTTTGGCGAAATTTCGCCTAGAACAAAACGGCTGATGGTGACTAAGAGCATCTCCAGCAGGGCTCAGTATGTGATCCTGCACAGTAAAATTGGAAGAAGAAAAGTGGAAAACTGCCGATTTGGCTAGGCATAATTGCTTCGTTTGCTGTCTTTGGTAAAAGGCGCAGCACCAGTGTGCACCCAAAGAAAAGAGTGTATTAAATACGATCTGACTGCTTGTGAGTGTTTCTGATTGGCACATCATAATGATTGATCCAGGTGGTTTGTTATTAGTAGTCCCCACTTATTTGCTCTCCCAGTTTCAGTCTTATCAGTGGCATTGCAAAACTAAGTACATAACTGAACTTGGATGTGAATTGTTTTTGCGCAGGGTCACATACTGAGCAACGCTGTAGATGCTCTAAGTGCGTCTCCCGAGTAGCAGTAAAGTAAACACGCATGTACCCATAACTTTGGATACATATGAAATTGTCTTTTTGACACTATGTTTGTTCAGGGTAGTGACAACCGCAGAGGAGGTGCACTAAGAGGAAATGACAGTTTTTTATTGGCTGATCTTAATGATAGACCCAGGTGATGAGAGTTAAATAGCCTCTCAGTTTATAGTGTTCCGTCTTTCAATACAAAGGGTGAGAAAATGGGAAACGTTTAAGACTTGATCTTGGGTGACGTGAATACTGATAGAGGAGAACCGCTGGAGGTGCACTGCAGGTTGTACTTCATCTAGCTATTGTGTACTATGCAACTGCTGATGGAAACGCTCTCAACGCCTCATTTGCACCCAATGAAATTAGGTTTTTTCTTTCATATTTGTGATGTAGCTGAACTAGCGATCATCCATCATACAGCTTAGCCAAATTTGGCTATAAACAGGATATGAAAGTAGAAAAGTTCAATATTTCTTCACATTTTTGGCTACATGCTAGAACCCAAATAGAGAAATCTGAAAATATTTTCAATAGAAACTGTAAAAATTTTGTAATTAGAAAACCAAATAATTACATATTTTAAGCCATTTTGAAACTTTTTTAGCCAATTTGATCAATTTAACTTGAAAAAAAAAAAGGTTGGATGAAGTGCATCTATAATTTGATAATTATGTAATTATCTAAGGGTTTAACATAGGTAACTTATTAAGTGGTGAGGTTTCATAATTTTATAATGGTTTATTATCAATA